>Ga0190360_1000244_pt1 | contig 30984 bp, 26 predicted proteins | sample 48721834_MG_FD_161271 | JGI IMG/M metagenome (GOLD analysis project Ga0190360, IMG submission 161271) | Hydrothermal vent microbial mat bacterial communities from Southern Trench, Guaymas Basin, Mexico - 4872-18-3-4_MG | ecosystem: Environmental > Aquatic > Marine > Hydrothermal vents >...
AGCTTTTTCGCCTGATGAAATTGACAAAAGAAGCTTTACTTTTTTGAGACAGCAAGCGGCCGAGTCAAAGTTTTCTGGGAGAGAGAAGGTTCTTCAAACTATCCCTATGTATATTCCGGAAGCTAGAGTTGCATTCGATATATTTCTGATGATTTCGCTATCAAAGAAGATTGTAGATAACAGGGGCCCTTAGATAGTTATCATGAAAAACAAAAGTTTGAAAGCTCCCATAACCATAAGTGAAACAATCTATCAATACATAAAAAAATCAATCATCAATGGAGAATTTGAGCCAAATCAGAGACTCCATGAAAAGGAAATTGCAGAGCTCTTCAGTGTGAGCAGTACTCCTGTCAGAGAAGCCTTCCAAAGACTCTCGGCAGAAAGCTATTTGATCCTTAACGCCAGGAAAGAAGTCATTGTTGCTGAATTGTCTTCAGAAGATATAAAAGACCTGTTTGAAATCATAAGAGTTCTTGATGCCTTTGCAACAAAAAAAGCTATAGAAAATATCGCGGATAGAGATATAGGTGAACTTAAAAGAATGACAGAAAGACTGAATGAGTTGTATAAAAAAAAGAGAATCCAGCCCTATATAAAACAAAACTCAAAAATTCACGAGAAAATATGGATAAACTGCGGAAATAAATTTTTGTATCACTCGTTAGTTGATTTACTGGAAAAAGCTATTGCTTTTGGGGATATTGTCAATTCATATTTCTCCAGCATTCCTTCCTACTTCGAGAGGTCATACAAAGATCATCTTGAATTGATGACTGCCATAGAGAAACGGGACGTAGAGGAAGTTGAAAAAATTATCAATTCTCACTGGGGAAAGGATTTCTATAGCTAGAGAAAATGATGACAAATATCTATTAATTCGTTCACACACGACTTTAATTTAATTCTCCTTAAGGTAATTAATCTCTAGATAATTACGCATTCGAAGATGTATGAAATTTTCATATAAACTATTTTATTAAAATAATTAGAGAAAGCTATAGTTTCTAAGGTAATGGGAGATTGGAAGCATGGTAGAAAAAAGGTACTTTTCCTTAAAATAGGATTTGAATCAAAAAACCTAAAATAAAGGAGAAAAGAGCCTATGCAAATTAATCTTAGCCTAACAGAGTTTAAGGATCTTTGCTATAGAGCCACAGTATACTTGACAGTACCTTTTCTCATATATAGAATATCTTACTATTGTAGCAAGAGAGAAAGCTTAACTTACATTTTCATACTAATTTCTCATGGCGGTTGCCCTACCCACGACACATGAAAATGGCTATTTTCGAATTAATTATAATAAAAAAATGAAAAGAAAACGAAGCTCAATTTTAATCTCAATATTTCCTTTAATGATTCTGTCAATTTTTTTATCTTTTGGATTAAGCCAAGAAAAATCAAAATCTGGAAAGAAGGAAAGGGAACCTTTGAGCAAGTGGTCAAAACAGTGGCTGGAAGAAGTTGTTCCCTTCATAATCACAAATGCGGAAAAAGAATTCTTCATAAATCTTCCTACAGAAATAGAAAGGGGCAAATTCATACAAAAGTTCTGGGAAAGAAGGGATCCGAATCCAGAAACACCAGAAAACGAGTTCAAGCTTGAGTATTACAAAAGGATAGCTCTTGCAAATAAATTTTTTGGGACCTCTGGTATTGAAGGCTGGCGTACGGATAGAGGCAAAATTTATATCCTTTTAGGACCACCAAATGAAATTCAGCGAGATCTGAGCCCATCTGAGACATCTTTTTCCACATTTCATGGTCCAAAGGAAATTTGGAATTATTGGAATCTACCCAACCCACGACTTCCGTATAACATGGAATTTGTTTTTGTAGATAAGTTTGGTACAGGTAACTATGTTCTGGAAAGAAGTTTAAGCCTTGGACAAGATGAAAGGGCTTTTGATATGGATTCCCTTACTTATCATTTTGATTATATGGAATATCTAACTGAAACCATGAAAAATCCTTTTGAAAAGTTAGATGAGCTTAAGGGGATAATAAGAACCCAGGTCACTTATGATCGCATCCCTATAAAGCATCATTTATTTTATTTTAAAGGTCTTAAGAAGAGGGTTTATGTACCCTTAATTATTGAAATTCCCTATTCTGCCCTTACCCAAAAAGAAATAGAAAATAAATATTATTTTTCTCTAACCTTATTGGTGAATGTCAGTAACAATCTAGGCCAAATCATCTTGGAGAAGAGTAAGGACATAAATTTCAATCACACGTTATCCGAAATAGACTCTTTGAAAGATAAGTCTTTTCAGGTCCAGACTTCTTTGTCGGTTGAGCCAGATGCCAAAAAAGTTCATCTGCTTATTCTGGACAATTTCAGCGGAATGGTCGGCACTTCTCATCAAGAAATTTCAGTCCCCGAGTTTAGCAGTACTGAGTTGCACATAAGTGATATTATTCTTTCTTCCAAAATGGATGAAGATAAGGAGGGAGAGGAAGAAAGGAGAGAAAGCAGTTTAATAGAAGATAAAACATTTTCAAAAATAAGCAATGTTTTCAGAGCTGAGAAGGAATTGAATGTGTATTTTGAGGTCTATAATCTTTCCTTGAATCCAGAAACAGGGTTAAATGATTGTAAGATAGAATACCTCTTTTTACACAATGGAAAAATACTGGCGCATGTTTCTAATCCCAAGACAGAGGGGTCAGCGGAAAAGGATTGCCGTATTCAGACTTCTTTCAGACTGAATAATTTCAAACCAGGAGAATACATCCTGCGGGTAAAAGTCACTGATTCAAATTCAGGAAAATCATTAACAAAAGAAATTCAATTTATCGTGATCCAATAATTCTAAAAAGATGGAAAAATTACGTGGAGGTCGACATGAAGGAAAGGATTTCATTCTATAAGACTATTTTAATTTCGGCTTTACTCTTTTTACTTGTCTTTATTCCGGATTTTATAGTTGGACAACAAAGTGTTTTAAGAGGTATCGTTACTGACCAAGAAGGCAACACTTTAAAAAATGTAAAGATTGTTATGCAAGACCCAAGCAGAGGAACCAGGTTTACTTTTAAGACCAACAAGGAAGGAAAGTTTATAAAAGTTGGGATTCCTCCTTCTTTATATTTAATCAAAGTTGAACTTGACGGGTATTTCCCTTTTAAATCCCGGTTCAGAGTTAGATTTGGAATCGAAGAAAATCTAAAGATAAAATTAAAGAAGATTCCCTGCAAAGTTGTTGAAGATAAAATTCTGGCTGAAGGAATAAATTTTTTTAAACAAGGTGAATACAAAGAAGCCATTAAATCTTTTGAAAAAGTAACTCATAAATATCCTGACAACTTTCTGGCTTTTTATAATCTTGGCCTAAGCTATCTAAGGAATGGAGATATCGATGAGGCAATCATTTCCTTGGATAAAGCAATAAAGATAAAACCGGATTTGGTTAAAGCCTATTTCGCCTTAGGAGAATGCTACTTTAATAAAGGAGACAGAGAGAAAGCTATGAAAACCTTCTTAAAGGCAAAAGAATTGCAACCTGATAATGCAGAAGCTCATTATAATCTCGGGATTAATTACTATAAATGGGACAAACAAGAGGAAGCAATTGAATCTTTTGAGAAATGCATAGAATTAGATCCCAATTATTCTTCAGCCTATTACCAACTAGCGTTAGTTTACATTAAAAAAGGAGATTTTAAAAAAGCGATAAAACTTTTAGAAGAGTTCCTAAGAATGGAACAAGATGCACCTGAAGCAAAGCAGGTGGAAGCGATAATCGAGGCGCTGAGAAAGCAAATTGATAAAAACGAAAATTAGAAATATTTTAATAGGCTGTAAATTCTCCGCCTGGCAAAGACAACTTATAGCTATAGCTTTTCTTCTTGCAAGCTTGGGAATATCAACTTTTGGATTGATCAGCCTTTTAGCAAAAGGATACAGAAGTCTCTGCTTCGGCAAAAAGATCACGCTATTCTTCTTTTAACCTGGAAAAGAAAGCTTCATTAACTGCATTATAGCCTGGTTCACCTTTGGCAGAATAACTTAAATAACCACCTGAGTTTTGTGAGTGAGAAGGGGAAAATCATTATTTTTTATGGGATCCCAACCGTAAAAACACTCAAGGTAGAGAAAGAAGAGTAACTAAAGAATGCGGCTCAACAAATAGGTTATCCCCTTGGATTAAAGGTGGATTCTGAAAAGATTGTTAATAAAACAGAAGTTGGAGGTGTTTCTCTAAATCTCAAGGACAATGCGGTACTTATGTCTTCGTTTAAAAAAAATGGCCAGGAAGTTCGAAAAAGAAAAACCTGGCTTTATTTTCCAAGAATATCTAGAATGTGGCAAAGAGGTAATCATAGGAGCTAAAGGGAATGATGGTCTTCAGCCAAAGATTATGTTCGGTCTGGAAGGAGTTTTTGTGGAGACCCAAAAGGATGTGCAATTCAAGTTAGCCCCCTTTTTGAAGAAGATACGGCTATTTGTTCCATCGACTCTGCTAATTACGCCTAGGTTATCACTTTTTCTAGCCATAGAAATCCTTTCCCCAGTGAGAACTGAGGATTCTTTCCACCTCTGCCGCATCTCTGTTCTCAACGGCGGTCATGAGTTCAATGTGATCTTTGTATGATCTTTCGAGGTAATGAGGAATGCTTAAAAAATCTGAAGTAACAATATCCCCAAATGCAGTAGCTTTTTCCATTAAATCTATTAACGATCGATAGATTAATTCATTTCCACAGTTTTTCCATAATATCTCATGAATTCGTGTGCTTTGTTTAATGTAGGATTGTATATTCTTTTTTTTATAGAATTCACTTAGTTTATCTGTCATTTTTTTAAGTTCGCTGATATCTTTATCGGTAATATTTTCTAGAGCTTTTTTTGATGAAAAGACATCAAGAACTCTTATGATTTCATAAAGCTCTTTTATTTGTTCTGAAGAAAGTTCTGCAACTATAACTTCTTTCCTGGCGTTAAGGATCACATATTTTTCTGCCGAAAGTCTTTGAAAGGCTTCTCTTACAGGAGTGGTGCTTACACCGAAGGTTTTTGCAATTTCTTTTTCATGGAGTCTCTGATTAGGTTTCAATTCTCCTTTGATGATTGATTTTTTTACGTATTGAAAGATTGTTTCACTTATAGTCATAGGCGGTTTAAGATTTTTGTTTTTCATGATAATTTCTAAATCTCCTTTTTATTCACAATCTTTTCTGATGGCTACATCATCAGTAAAATAAGCCTCATTTCGTTCGGCAAAGGTTTCGAGGTTTCAAAGGTTTCTTATCCGAAGAATCGATCAAAGCCTTGAGCATCCTCTCAACTTCCTTTGCCATCTCGAATATTTTCTCGAATATCTCCTTCTTAATATAACCTAAATCTAAAGACATATTATACAAGCCTAAACAACATGACTCCGCCTGAATTTACGAATAATCAATTGAAGAGAGATCTCACGCTAAACTCAATAAATTTGGTTTTGTAAACGGGTAGAACAGCCGATTCCTAAAAGTTGGATTTTCATACTGCATCTCAACCCTCACTTGTCTTGGAATAGTATATATATACTCATATCCAGCCAAAATATAGCATGTCCATGGATATATCCGTCGAATTCCTCCTAAGCAAGGAATCACAACATGGCCAATTCTTTTTACTTCAGATTTTGCTCAATCGCAGTAGTCAAAGCATAAACATATTTGGTAAAGGTCATAGGAAGGTTCTTGGCCTCTCCTTCTCTTACCGCAAAGCCAAATATGGACTCACGCTCAGTTGGTCTTCCAGCGATCAAATCCCGGGCAAGTGAAGCCATGACCTTGGTGGCTCCTTTTTCTTCTAAATCCTTCCCCCTTTGCTGAAGCAATTTGATCGCATCTTCTGGTGATGCCTGGGAAATGGTTTTAACCTCAAATCCTGGATAATCATTAAGAACAACCCCACTTGCTTTGCTCAGTTCTGCATACTCTCGATATATCTGGGCTATAAGATTAGCGCTATGGGGGTTAAGCAAAGCTTTATGGTAAGGCAGTCGGGTTAGTCCACAAACAGCTGCTCCGGCAGCAAAATTAATCCATTTACACCAGATAGCACTAACCACTTGGCTACTCGCTTCTGCTTTAAGCCCCGCATCTTTGAAAAGCTTGACCGCTGATTCCACGCGGGGAGTAATAGAGCCATCCAATTCGCCTATGTAAGTTCCTTCACTCATTGTATGCATAAAGGTCCTCTCATCAATCCGAGAAGCTGCTTCAAGGCAACAAGCCCCTATAATTTTATCTTTGCCAAAGTATCGTTCTAGCACTAATCCATTATCTACCCCATTTTGAATGGATAGAATGGCCTGAACTCTATCCTTTAGATGGGAGATTGCTGAAACTGCGGCCTCAGTATGAAAAGTCTTAACAGAGACAATGATTAAATCAACTTCTTTTAAGGACTTAGGATCATCGGTAGCCTTTAATTTAACTTTAAAAGAATCACCCGAAAACGTTTTAATCTCTATATATTCTTTATTGAGATTTTCCGCAACTTCGGGAAGATCTAAAATAATAATATCAGCGCCTCCACGAACCATGCTTGCTGCTAAAAAAGTTCCAATAGAGCCTGCTCCTACAATCACAGTTTTCATCACGAGCTCCTTTCTTTCATAACGAATTCAATATTGCCGCTTGTTCACGCTTCTTGGCCCCGTCCAGGTGACCTCGGCAGGCCACTAGCAAAGGATATGATCTCTGGTTTTAGAGTTAATTTTAATGTTTCGCGTATTTCTGATGAACGCATAGAAAAACTGCATCTTGAAATGGGACCATGCATTATTATTTCTAGTTAAAATATTTTAAAAAGCTTGAATTAAAGTTTGCTTTTTATGCCCTATAATGGTTGTCATACTAGTTTTTTATTTATAAAGTTAATTTCCATTATGAAATATTTCTTATAGCTCGTAAAATATATTATCACATAAAAATATTTCAATCAAGGCTTCCAAGGCTCTATAACAAAAAGTGGGGACGGGGTCAGACCTTCATAAGTTTCATAAATTATGCTTCTCTATTGATATATTTCGCCGGTTTGTAGGGGACAAAAGTTATTACTGTTATTGTAAGAATTAAAGTTATGAAACTTATGAAGGTCTGACCCCATAAGCGTCAACTTTTTGCATCTTCCTATGGATTGTCATTGATTTTTGAGCAAAAGTCGTTACCTATTTTTCAGGTTGACTTATAGTTTGATAAAAATGAGCTTTAATTCGGCATCTCCTCCTGGAATAAGGGTCACCTGAATATCTTCCAGAGATTATTCCGGAGGATATGAAGGAGGCTGGCGGTTAATATTTCTCCAAGATAATAAGGATAGAAATTTGCCCGTTTGCATTGACTCTAGGCATTATTAGGACTTCAAGCGGATGATCTTCTTTCCAGGATATGCAAGAAGGAAAAAAATAAACGCAGATGGGAAATGACTGAAAGGAACATTACAAAGAGTAATTCAACATTATCGTTTATTTATGCTTCCCCAACTCTGCCGTGATTACCTCACCTAATCGTTTGATTCCTTCTTTAATATTCTCATCCGATTCACACGAGAAGTTGAGCCGAAATGTATTCTGGATTTTAACATCTGTGGCAAATACATGCCCAGGAATAAATGCCACTTTCTTCTCAACTGCCTTCCTGAGGAGCTCCTTTGTATCTGTCCCTTCCGGCAGGGTCACCCATATATATAAACCACCATCAGGTCGTTTCCAACTGACTTGGTTAGGTAAATACTTCTCCATGTTCTCCAACATAACATCTCGCTTATGTCTGTACAGCGTTCTTATTCGTTCATTATGGGCATCCATTAAATTCTGGTTCAAATATTCTGCTATTATTGCCTGCAAAAACTCACTTGTGCATAGGTCCAAAGCTTGCTTAGCAACAACCATTTTCCGGATCAGGTTTTTTGGCCCGACTGCCCAACCAACCCTAAATCCCGGTGAGATGGTCTTGGAAAATGTCCCAATGTATACTGTATTCCCTTTATCAACTTTAGGCACATCAAAAGATATGATAGTGTCAATCGGATCTCCTGAGTACCGGAGTTCGCCGTAGGGATCATCCTCAATTATGAAAAAGTTGTATTTTCTTGCTAATTTGACTAGTTGCCGGCGCCGTTGCTCGGACATAGTAACCCCTGTCGGGTTCTGGAAGTTAGGTACTGCATAAACTATCTTAATAGGGGTGCCTTTTTTTTGGTTTTCCTGCAGTTTATCCTCAAGTTCATCAATGTTCATCCCATTCCCATCTATAGTAATGGGTACAAGCTCAGCCTCCACCAGGCTTAATACAGACAGCACACCCATGAACGTTAAATATGGTAGCGCAACCTTATCACCAGGGTTAAGGATCACTAACCCGAGATCTACGAGCCCTTGCTGGGCAGCTGTCGTAATTATGATATTATCTTTTGTGACATTGACTTTATAGCGTTTCATACGCTCGAGGATTGCTTCGCGCAAATCGTTGTAACCCTCTGTGGTTCCATACTGGAGGACTGTTTCATATTTTTCCCTGAGCAAATTATCCGCAATCCTCCGAAGTTCAGTATGTGGGAACGCTTCAGGATTCGGCATACCGCCTGCAAAGGATATGATATCTGATTGCTGAGTTAATTTTAATATCTCGCGTATTTCAGAGACGCGCATAGAAGAACTGCGTCTTGCGATTGGCTCATCCATATTGTTCCTCCTTTATAATTAGGTGCAAGAAATAAATATTTGCTTTTTTGATTTGTAGTTATCTTCTTCATATTCTGAAAGACTTCCACGATTTAACTATCATAACACACAGCTCATTTCAAAAGAAAGAATTGACATCAAATAAGAAAAACAATTAGATTGTTTTTTGATGTGTTCTTTCATCTTGGGATGGGGGATTCCTTCCTTAAGCTATTTGGGAGCAGGTTTTCCCATAAGATAATGGTCAAAAAATTCCCTCATCCTAGTGAAGAGATGCCGGGGTAATTCACTTTGTAGACAATATCCGGCATCAATAGCGCGTATCCAGCGCTGGTGTACACGGATTTATTAAATCCGTCCTGCCACAAGTCACGTCCAGTCACTGGATTAAAATAAGAGTTAAGCAGTTGAGAGAGTTTTTGTAAATCAAAGCAACTGTGGGATAGTTTGAAGAACCTTCTCTCTCCCAGAAAACTTTGACTCGGCCGCTTGCTGTCTCAAAAAAGTAAAGCTTCTTTTGTCAATTTCATCAGGCGAAAAAGCTTAGTTAGATACCCATATCATAGAAAGAGAATGGGGAGAATTTTCCAATCGGGAAATTCTCCCCTCTCTATCAACTGTAAATTTAACGCACTTGTCAGAAATCTAAACGCACTCCTAATTGAATAAGTCGTGGGTCGCCGGCACTTAGTGGTTCTCCAAAATTATCTTGGCGAACATCGTCTTCGATATTATAGAAGTTAGCTTTATTAAAAACATTATATATCTCAGCAAAGAGCTGGAACCTGAATTGGCCTATATTTAGGTACTTGGAGAGTCTGGTATTAAGATAGGATTGATCGAAACCTCTGCGAGAGTTGCGGTGTTCGTCGTCATAATAGTCATCTACAAGGCCGTCTTTATTCTTATCATAATATTCATAAGCAGTATAGGGAGTAGCAGAACGATAGTAAAAAATTCCACTCAGTTGAAAACCGAATGGTAAATTAAATATACCGTTTACCGCCAGCCTGTGTCGCGCATCTCTGTCAGTAGGACCATACTGTTTCTCCCAGCAATCAGGATCATAAGTGTGCGGTAAATCAAATTCTCCCTGCTCTGTCATTGACTTGGAATCGGAAAGTGTGTAGGAAAGTTCAAATGCCCAGCCTTTAGCATATCGTTTGTTGACAGTCAGCATCAGGGCTTTATACTCAGCCCTTGACCCGTCATCTATAGTCCATACCGCTCCTTTGGTAGGATCTTTGCGAATAAAATATGTACCTGGGATGACTGGATTTTGGTCTATACGACGCCAAAGATTATATGTTTTAGCATAGACAAGATCAGCACCCACAGAAAGATTTGTCACAACCTCTCTCTGAAAACCCAAAGTTGCCTGGAGGGAATGGGCAGGAATAAGCCCAGGTTTTGATGTGTATTGATCTTTGGAGGTTTGACCTGGTTGCTGAGGCCTAAAAGGATTTGGCTGAAAGGGGTCAGGGTAGCCTGGAAACATTATGGTTACCGTTTTAACTAAATTATTCCGATGGGTATTACCTGCTGCCCTAAGGGGAGGATTTGCGGTGAAGGTCCCGATGCCTCCTCTAATGGATGTTTTTCCGTCTCCAACAGGATCCCAGCTGAAACCGAACCTTACGTTAAAGTTGCCAGGACTTGTATCCGCGATATCCAGAACTGAAATATCATAATAGCAGTATCTGAATCCGATGTTTAGGGTTAACTGAGGGTGGATCCTCCATGAATCCTGAGCAAAAATTCCTATGTCTACATATGGATTCTTAGAATAAGGACTTCCCTCAATATACCTGAACTTTAAGGGATATGTCGAGGGATCATCAGGATCAAAAGGTTCATTTGTCGTAAAAATAAACAGGCCAGGAATAAGGGCGTACACATCGCTTTGAACATTTGGATTGGCCCAATGAAAACCGAACTTTAAACTGTGTGATCCGAGAAAAAGACTGAAAATATCAGTAATTTGATACCTATCCTCCTCACCTCCTGACGGGCGGCCTGGATTTGGGCCGAAATTTCCTCCAGGCCTGTTAATCGAGTAGGGCATAGTATAAGGGTAGTCACAATGCCAACAAAATTCATATCCCTCAGGTCGAAATCTTTGGTAGTTTTTTGAGTAGAAAAGTTTGAACTCATTTATAGCGTTATCCGATACGTAAAAAGTCCAATTTCCTTGGATTTCATGAACTCTCCTGAGATGATCACTAGCCCGCTCATAGCTATTTTTTCCCCCAACGTCTATATCATCCCGAAAAAGTCTATAATAATCAAAACGGATAAAGAAGAGATGCCTCTCATTGGGCTGGTAGCTAAGTTTGAAAAGGAGATTAGGTTTTGTTTGTTTTGTCGGAATACTTGCCGAATCAAGTAAGGGAGTATCCGCAATAACGTTATAATCCGTTCTATGGTAATTCTCAAAAGCTAGGAAGAAATGGAGTTTATCTTTTACAATCGGCCCACCAAGAAAACCTCCATAACGATATTGTTGATAAGGTGCTTTTTCATATTCGTCTTTAGATAGTTTCTCTCCTTTATATCCACGATGATTAACAAAATAATTGGGAGTATCCAACACCTCATCCCTGTAGAAAAAAGAAACTCTGCCTCTAAAATTATTTGTCCCTGACCGCGTAATAGCACTTCTGAGCAGCCCACTTGCGTTTCCGAATTCTGCCGCAAACATGTTTGTCACAACCCTGAATTCTTGGATAGCATCAGCCGGAATATCAATTCTTGGCGCATTTGCAGCTGTCAATTCATTGGGTATCCCATCAAGGAGCAATTCGCCCATTGATGCCGGTTGTGCGCTGGTCCTTCCGTCCTGAGTCCCTGCTTTTAAAAGCGTTAAATCGGCCCAATCTCGATCTAACAGGGGGAGAGCATCAATTTTGTCGCGCTCGACTACACTGCCTATTTCTGACTTGGTCACCTCAACCATCGGTGCCTCTGCCGTAACGGTAACTTCTTCTTCAATAGCTGCCGGCACAAGCGTGAAATCAATCGTTAATTTTGCTCCAACTGCAAAGGTTAGCCCACGCCTTACTTGAGTAGCAAACCCAGAAAGAGTCACTTCAATTTCATATTTTCCTGGCATAATTCCTGAGATGATATACCGTCCATCAGGTTGGGTAATCGAGCTGTGCACATAGCCAGTCTCCGCATTCCTTGCAGTAACAGTCGCCCCTGGTAAAGGACTGCCTTCTTCGTCAGTAACAGTGCCTTCTACAGTAACTACGGTAGATTGGGCAAAGACCTTTCCACTCATCAGAAAACAGGCAATTAAAGCAAAAACCATCAGGCAAACTAACTTTTTTTGTGACTTTGAGTGGTTCATCATTACCTCCTTTAATTTTTTGTAAAAAATGAGAACATTAATTTGTTTTGTATCTTGAATTCTATCACCTCCTTTTCTCATATTTCAAGTAGGTATACCTCTAACCAATATGGAAATCATAACCTCTTCCCAAAATAATGTTTTCTTTCGAAATTTATGATCATTTAATATTATCGTAGGGGTAGTATTCCCATGTAAGATGGTACCTTTATAATCTTACTTTCCCTTTTTTTCTTTTCTTTCTGCAATCGTATTCTATTTCATACATAATATTTTATATTTTCGTCTCTTTGTCAAGCAATTTTTCTTATAAAGATGAGGATAATCAATATAACTATCGGGGCAAGAAATTTTATGCTAAAGATCCATAGAGATTTAAGTTTAAAACGAGGATTTCCAGAAGAGATTTCTTTAATGGCGTTTTTGACTCCCCACGCGTAGGCCAGAAACAAGCTTATAAAAAGAGCACCGATAGTCAAGCCGAGGCTGCCGAAGATGAAATTCATTTTTGTCATAACATCCCATTTTGTAAAGAGACTTAATCCTCCCTGAGAGAGGGCCGAAGGAATTCCAATAATAAAAGTGAGGCTGCCCAAGAATGTTGCTGCTTTTGTTCGTGTCCAATTTTTCTCATCTACAAGAAAAGCAGTTGGGACTTCAAGGAGGGAGAGGGTCGAAGTGAGTGCTGCCACAAGGAGAAGAGCAAAGAACATTATCCCGAAAATATAACCTCCCAGCATTTTAGAGATAACCATAGGAAAGACTTGAAACATAAGGCCTGTCCCGGTTTCAAATCCCTCCGGAGTAATTCCCGGAGTGGCAAAAAGTGTGGGGAAAATAATAATCCCAGCCAAGAAGGCGACAAGCGTATCTGAAAAACATATCCATCCAGCTGAAGAAACGAGATTGTTTTTTTTTGAAAGATAGCTGGCATAAGTCATCATTGCTCCGTTGCCAACGCTTAGAGAGAAAAAAGCCTGACCTACTGCGAAAAAAAGCATGGTGAGGCTTAGCTTAGAAAAATCGGGTTTGAGGTAAAAAGTGACGCCAGTTCCTGCTCCTGGGAGTGTTAAAGCTCTTATGGCAAGGACAATTATCAAGATGAAAAGAATAGGCATAAGAATCTTTGACCATTTTTCGATGCCTCCCTTGATTCCTTTGGAAATAACGAACACTGTGATGGCTATAACTGTACAAAAGCAAATAAAGACAGCTAGAGGATCGGCGGTAAATTCTTTAAAAATGGCATCTGAAATCTCCCAGGATACATCTCTCCTGAAATTTCCTGTAAGTGTCTTATAGAAGTAGCCCACAGCCCAGCCAGCTACAACCCCGTAAAAGGAAAGAATACCTACACCTATTGCAACACTAAGATATCCTACCAGTTTCCAAGGAGTACCAGGCTTTATAGCATTAAAAGCACCAACCGGATTTTTTCGAGTGTAACGCCCGATGGCAAACTCTGCCAGCATAACTGTGAATCCAATAAAAATTAAAGATAGAATATAGGCTAACACAAAGATAGCTCCGCCGTTTAAACCCACCATCATCGGAAAACGCCAGATATTTCCTAAACCTATAGCTGAACCAGAGGCAGCTAATATAAAAGCGATCTTTGAGCCCCAGGCTCCTCTTGTGCTCGTTTCCTGGTTTTCCATTGCTCCTTCCTTTAAAGAATTACAGAAAGAAACTAATTTTTTCTGTATTTTTTACCACAAAGTTCTGGGGTTTTACAATAGAAATTAACTCGAAAAATGGGAACAATCACTTTTTTATTGTTTGTTTATTGATCCCTCTATCATAACTGGCGCTTAGAAAGAGTCATCTAAATGAGTGTAAAAACGGGCATTTTCACTTTGCACGTCTACAGCAAAATTGACTTTAAACAGTTTTTATGCTATAAGCTTTTTCCCCAAATTGGAGAAAAAAGATAGAGAACTGAGGATAAGTGGCAAATTCAAAAAATTAAAATTCTTTTTCGTTATTTATATAGAAGAAAATCTTTCAGATTAAAAGAACGGAAAAAATGAAAAATCCCTATTATGCAGGTTTCATAAAGTATGGAGATAGAAAATCTCACTGTTGGGATCCGGGAAAGACAGAATTAATAAAATTATTTGCAGAACACATTACTAAAAATGCCCCTGAAGGCGAAGATACATCGAAATGGAAATATTGATTTTTAGCTTTTAAAAACGAAATAATAAAAGTATTTTGGCAAGTCCCGAACAAAAAAGTTTTTTTTCTACCATAACACCTGTCTTCTTTCTGGCAGGAATTGTATTTTTCAACTTTCTCTCTCGGCTTATTTTCTCCCCTTTGCTTTTGACCATTGAGAAAGATTTGAATCTTAACCACGCAGAAGCTGGAAGTCTATTTCTTTTAATATCCATGGGATACAGCATAGCGATGTTCCTTTCCGGATTCGTTTCCTCGAGAATAACCCATCGCAAGACAATCCTCCTCTCTGCGCTGATATCAGCACTCTCTTTTTTTGTCATTTCTTCCAGATTTACCCTTATTGGTATCAAGATAGGGCTAGTCACCCTCGGAATTGGCTGTGGATTTTATTTTCCCTCAGGAATCGCTACTATTACCTCCCTGATAGAGGCTAAAAAACTGGGAAAAGCCTTGGGGCTGCACGAGTTAGGCCCAAACCTGGCTTATGTATTAGCTCCTGTGATCGCTGAGTTATTCTTGGGTTTCACTTCATGGCGAATAATTCTTATAGTGCTAGGGTCAGCGAACTTACTGATGGCGGTCGTGTTTGGTTTTTTTGGTCAGGGAGGTCACTTTCCAGGCGAGGCACCCCATCTCCGTAATCTTCGAAAGATGCTTTCTCAGTCTTCCTTCTGGATTATAATAATATTCTTCAGCCTTGCTGCCGCAGGAACTATAGGGGTGTATTCCATGATTCCTACTTATTTAGTCGTCGAGAGGGGAATGGAACAAGCAACTGCCAATACCTTATTTAGCCTTTCACGCATCTCTGTCCTATTTGTCATTCTGCTTGCCGGCTATCTTGTGGATCGTGTTGGTACTAAACTATCAATAGGGATAATTATGGTAACGGCCGGAGTGATGACTATTCTCCTGGGTTTGACAACCAATTATGGATTGATAATTGTCGTATTTATTCAGCCTGTATTGATTTCCTCCTTTTTCCCCGCGGGATTCGCCGCAATCTCCAAAATTGCACCTCAACGCATGCATAATCTGGCAGTTTCAATAATTCTTCCTTTCAGCGTATTATTCGGAGGCGGCATAGTTCCTGCTACTCTAGGTTTTCTCGGCGAGTACAGTTCTTTTTCCACAGGTTTTGTACTTTTGGGAGGACTCACGATGACAAGCGTTGTCCTTCCCTTTCTTCTTAAGTATCCAGAGTTTAAAAAAGAATGAGAATATAGGATAATCATTGTTATTTCAGCATTACAGGCTAAATTCTCAGATGCTTCCATGTCAAGATTTCATAGCATGAATTACTCTCAAAAAATAGCAGAGGGATTCCTGCTAGCTTTTCTAACCATTATAGCATTTCGTATATGCTTAACTCCTGACTCCAAACTACTCTAGCCAATAAGGCCTCGATAAATTTGAGATGTTATTATGTTGAAGTACTTGACAAAGAAATAAAAATAAAAAATATTATATAGGAGATAAACGAAGCAAGTTGGAATCAACTAAATGAGTTATTTGCATAATATAGTAAATTAGATTCTGACACTCTCATCCTGAGGTCATAATTTCATATCAGAAATTAAGGGATAAGTTCTAAAAGAAAATTAATCCACATAAAAAATGTCCATAAAGGTGAACAGGAACATATGGTTGAATTTTCACCCCATCAATTCTTAAAAAGGAGGATATGCATGAAATGTCGTTCATTTTGCTTCCTTGGGCTTTTCCTAGGCTTTACTCTCATTCTTGCTGCACCTGGAGAATTGACTTTTGACAGGTATCATCAGCCTATAGAAGTCAATTACTTTCTCAAATCCTGGACTTCAAAGTATCCACAGCTCACTGAACTCATAAATATCGGCAAAAGCTCAGGAAAGAATGAATTATTTGTATTACGTCTTGCTGTTGAAAAAAAAGGAAATCTTGAACCAGATTCCAGGCCTGCAATATTTGTGTCCGCCAATTTAGAAGGCACTCATCTTATAGGAACTGAGGCCACTCTCATGCTCGCAGAAAAGCTTCTAACAAAGTTCGGTACCGATAAAAAAGTAACCAAACTTTTAGAAAAGCGAACGGTTTACATGGCTCCCCTTCTCAATCCTGATGCTGCACAAAACTATTTTGCCGACGTCCGCTATGAAAAGCGTACAAACGGAAGACCTCTCGACGATGATTTGGATGATATGATCGATGAAGATGGTTTTGACGACCTCAATAAAGATGGCCTAATCACCCAAATGAGAGTCAAAGACCCGGATGGCTATTGGATTCCAGACCCTGCCGACTCACGATTAATGCGGAGAGCAGACCTAAAGAAAGGCGAAAAGGGAATTTACAAAATCTACACAGAAGGGTTAGATAATGACGGGGATGGAGAATATAATGAAGATCCCCCTGGAGGCGTTGAACTTAACCGCAATTTCCCTCATGACTTTGAATATTATGTTAAGGCTACAGGCCGCTGGCCTGTCTCTGAAAAGGAATCCATAGCCTTGGTGGAATTCCTCGTCTCTCACCCTAACATAGCGATGGTCTTGAATTTTTCGAGCGAAAACACATTTCTCAATCTCAAGCAAACAGGTAAAACCAAGGCTCCTGGAGATAGGGCAGGTTTGGCTAGAGCTCCTGAAGAGCAAGCTGGAGCTCCGATATGGAGGCGAAGAATAGAACCTGCAATGAAAATTGATAAACAGGATATGCCTTTTATAGAAGCTGTACAAAGAGACTACAAAAATGCGCTAAAAGAAGCGAGGCTCAATTACCCTGAAAAAAGGGCAAAAGGAGTGGGAAAAGGTTCATTTGTTGCTTACTGCTATTACCAGTATGGCGTCCAAGTCTTTTCTTCAGATTTATGGGCGATACCTGAATCCCAAAAGAGGGCTCCCAGAGGTGCCGGCCGTACAGCTCCATTTAGGACTGACGCAGGGATAAAAAAAATGCCCATGGGGGGTTCACTGAGAGAAAGTTCAAGGGAAGGAGAGCACCCCGATTTATACATTCTTAAATGGTCAGATTCGGTTCTTAAAGGAAAGGGTTTTATTGAATGGACTCCTTTCAGACATCCAACATTAGGAGATGTGGAAATTGGCGGTTTTGTTCCCTACCTCAAAACAACGCCTCCTCCATCCGAAATTGAAAAGACTATCTCTTTTCACACTGATTTTTATATCGATCTGATGAACCGACTGCCTGAGCTTAAAATTAAAGATACACGGGTCAAAGCTCTTGCGGGTGGCCTGTATCAGGTCATTATCTCCTTCACTAACACCGGCTGGTTTCCGACTTCAACTGCTCAGGGAAGACGCGCTCGAACTTCCTGGCCGATCAGAGTTTGCCTAAAGACGACAAACGACCAATCAATATTTTCCGGACGTCCAATCGAATCTATTCCTTTTATCAACGGAAATGGTGCGGTCAAAGTATTGGAGTGGATAATAAGAGGTAAAAAAGGATCTAAAATCGAAATCACCGCAAAATCCCCAAAACTTGGTTCAGTGGCGACGACTGTCGTCCTTCAATAAAACGGAGGAAAAAGATGCGTAAAAATAAAATCCTCTTGGCTTCTTTTGGGATAGTTTTTATTCTAGGTGTATTGAGTCCGAAAGTGCTATCTGCGACTGAGATCAATCTTTCTTTTGATCGATATTATAACCATGCAGAGCTCACCAAGGTACTGAAAAATTTAGCTAAAGTTTATCCTCAGTTTATGACTGTAAAATCGCTTGGTAATTCTTATCAGGGGAGAGAAATATGGGCTGTTGTTCTCAATAATCCTAAGACAGGACCGCCAGAACACAAACCGGGTTTCTATATGGACGGCAACATCCATGGCAATGAAATCCAGGGAACAGAGGTCACCCTATACGCAATCTGGTATCTTCTGAAAAACTATGGAAAAACAGAGATGGCCACTCGCCTGCTGAATGAGAAGGCATTCTACATAATCCCGACTATGAATCCCGATAGCCGCGATTATTTAATCAACGGACCATCTGATCCTAATACTCCCCGTTCTGGACTTGTACCCTATGATAACGATCGGGATGGACTCATTGATGAAGACGGACCTGAAGATTTGGACGGCGACGGCTCTTTTACACAAATGCGAAAGAAAGATCCTAATGGCAATTACAAGGCTCACCCTGATGACCCCAGGATTATGATCCGTGTAAGCCCTGGAGAAAAAGGCGAATATATTTTGCTTGGTCAAGAAGGCATCGATAACGACGGCGATGGCCTCATTAACGAAGACGGTCCTGGTGGGTATGATATGAACCGTAACTACGGATTTTATTGGCAGCCTGCCTATGTGCAGCGCGGTGCGGGCGATTATCCCTTTTGCTTCCCAGAAACCAAAGCTATGCGTGATTTTGTTCTTGCACATCCGAACATTATGGGAGCCCAAGCCTTTCACAACACAGGAGGCATGATTCTCAGAGGCCCTGCATCAGCTAATTTAGGGGCCTACTCCATGGCTGACAGACGTATTTATGATTATATAGCTAAAAAAGGAGAAAAAATTCTTCCCGGCTACAGATACTTGATTATTCAAAAAGACATGGGTGGTGGATCCTATGGCAGTATGATTGATTTCTTTTATAATGTTCTCGGCGTTTACACATTCAGTAATGAGTTGGATATACCAATAACTCGCCGTGAGCGGAGGGGTGAAGAAGAACAGGAAGAAGAAATGAAATGGCGTTCCCTTGCACGCATGCTAGATGAAATGACATATCAGGATTTGGTGCTCATGGGCGAACAATACTCAGATTGGAAACCCTATAAACATCCCCTATACGGAGATATTGAAATCGGAGGAGTAAAAAAATATGGGAGAAGGGTGTCTCCTTTATTCAAGCTGGCAGAGACATGCCATCGCAACGCTGCATTTTGCCTCTTTCATGCAGACCAGCTTCCTCGATTAATCTTTGATAAATTCAAGATCGAAAAGCTGGGGAAAAACATCTATCAGATTGACATCACGATTGAAAACACCCGTGTAACTCCTACAATCTCTGACATTGCCATTCAGAAAAAACTTCATCGATCTGACCGCCTCAAGATAGAGGGAGTAAATGTGAAACTTCTTGCTGCAGGCCGCGTTATAGATCGCTTCCGCGGAATTACTCAAAAAATTAAAACATATAAAAATTCCTTCTGGATTAAATCTGGAGTTCCCAGTTTCGGAAGAGTCGATTACCGCTTACTCGTGAAAGGAAAAGGCAATATCAAGCTTATATACGACTCTCTCAAAGGAGGATACTATACAACGGCAGCAACATTGAAGTAGGATATGAATGGTAGATCGGAGTAATCTAAGTTTTATTTTCTCAGTTCCCTCTTGCTCTCTCCCAGTTTGACGTAATCCGTTAATATATCTTAAGTTAGAAATCCTTTTTTAAAAAAGAAAACATAAAGATTTCTGGAGTTCCCCCAGAAATTAAGTCAAAAAGGAGCTAACTTATTTTATATCTACAAATTACCCAGATTGACAAGTGGAATTGCAAAAAATGGGGCAGCTTTTTCTTAAAATGGAATAAAATGGGGCCCCAGAACGCCAAGCTTAAAGGCTTGGGTTAAAAATTCTCCCTGAGGAGGCCCCACATGAGTGATGCCAGAATCGCTTCCAAATTGCGAGAGCAAATTATTAAATTTTCGGGGGAACTCCTGGGATATTATGTTGATTGACAAAGTTTTTTTTTTTTTTAATAATTGTCATTTTCACTGCGCAGAGCTAATGCATAACATAAAGAGATTAAACATCGGACACAGATCGTTTTTAATAACATTGGGGGTGGCGTTTTGATTATAGATCTAGATCCGCATTTTTGTGATATGGTAAAGAGGGAGTCGTAATGAAGCCAAAAGAAATTCTGGTTCGAGCCAGACAAGAGAATCGTACTATCCTTACGGAGATTGAAGCCAAGCAGATTCTGATGCAGTCAGGCATCAATTGTACGGACACGCGGCTGGCCGCGACTAAAGAGGCGGCTGTAGAGTTGAGTGAGCAATTCGGTTATCCGGTCGTATTGAAAGTTTCTTCAGTCGATATCAGCCATAAAAGCGATACCGGTGGTGTGAAACTTAACCTGAAGAACAAAGCCGAGGTCGAGAATGCCTACGATGCGATCATTCAGTCATGTAAGGCCGCAGTTCCTACAGCTAAGATAGAGGGTGTTTCGGTACAACCCATGGAAAAACCAGGTATCGAAGTCATCATGGGCATGATCAAAGACCCCAGTTTCGGTCCTGTGATCATGTTCGGCTTGGGCGGTGTATTCGTGGAAGTATTGAAGGATGTCGCCTTCCGCATCATACCGATCGAAGAGTCCGACACCGAGGATATGATCAACGAAATCAAGGGCAAGAAACTGCTGGAAGGCTATCGCGGCCAGGAACCGGCCGATGTTGGTTACCTGAAGCAAATGCTTCTGAAACTTTCTGACTTCGTCGATGCGACACCGGAAATTCAAGAGATCGATATGAACCCGGTGTTTTCTTACAGGGACGGAGCCGTGGTTGTGGACGCACGCATCATTCTTTCGGAGGAATGAACTTCGCATGGGCTGTGAGCCGTTTGATGACACTGCAATAGGGCGACAATCATTAATTAATTTATAATTGATAAAAACGCGATAAAAGGAAAGGTTAATAATCATGGATTTGATGGATTTATTTTTCAAGCCAAGATCCGTTGCAGTCATTGGAGCCAGCGGAACTCCGGGAAAATTGGGCTATGTCATTGTAAAGAATATCGCTGATAGCGATTTTGCCGGTGAGGTTTATCCTGTAAATCCGAAATCAGACGAGATATTGGGGTATAAAGTGTTTCGCAGTGTAACAGAAATACCCGGTGATGTTGACCTGGTTGTCACGGCGCTTCCAACACCGAAGATTACCCTTGGTGCAGTAGAAGAATGCGCCAAAAAAGGCGTTAAAGCAATCATTATTGAGTCTGCCGGATTCGCTGAAATGGGAGGAGAGGGCAAGGTTATTCAGCAGCAAATCGTCGATATTGCCAAGAAAAACAATATCCGGGTCATGGGTCCAAACTGCTCCGGCATTGTATCTCGCGATATCGTGACATCCATTTATCCCATAACCAAAAAAGTCAGCCGGGGGAACGTGGTGCTTATCGGACAATCCGGCATCTTGGCTGCCGGGATGGCTTCGGATATCGTTGAAAACGAAAGCTTGAGCATTAACAAAATATGTTCAATTGGAAACAAGTGCGATGTGAATGAGAATGACTTGTTAGAATACTTCGGCAATGATGATAGTGTCTGTGTCATTTCAATGTATTTGGAAACTGTTACCGATGGAAGAAACCTGGTCAGGATCGCCAAGAAGGTTACACCCAAAAAGCCGGTTATTTTTCTCAGCGGAGGTCGCACGGAAGCCGGGGCCAGAGCTGCCATGAGTCATACCGGCAGTATTTCCAGCAACGCCAGAATTGTCGAAGCGGCAATCAAACAGACTGGTATGATCATGGCAGATGATTTTGTGGAATTGAAAGATTTCGCCAAGGTTTTTTCCACTCAGCCGCTTCCCAAAGGTAATCGAGTTGCAGTGGTAACTTTGGCTGGAAGCGTGGGTGTTAATGTTTCTGATCTGTGTACGCACTATGGCCTGGAACTCCCAAAGCTGACTCAGGAGACGATTGAAAAAGTGGAAGACAAGTTCGACACGCCGGTGGGGAATCCTGTTGACCTGTATTTTAGCGTAACCAAAATCGGTTTTAAAAAAACGCTGGAAATCACTTTCCCTGCTGCTATCGAGGATCCAAACATAGACGCTGTGATATTAATACTGGCCGGTTTCGACTATACCGAAGAAGTTGTTCAGAAAAAAATCATCCAGAAAATCGTCAAGGAAATGGGAAAACCAGTGATCATCTGTTGTTTTATCGGATTTAACAGATATAAAAACGTTATTATGGACGAATTGGGGAAAGAGTTGCCTGTGTTCCCTTCTCTGATTTCCGGAGTAAAAGCTTTAAGTAAACTATGCCAGTACAGTATGTTCAAAAATAAAAAATCTGCCAAATAAGGGGGAAAATTATGGCCTACGAAAGTATTATTTTCGAAAAAGAAGATAATATCGCCATCATCACATTTAACCGCCCCGAAGCGAGAAATGCTGTAAACAATCAGGTCAGGGCTGAATTCACTGCGGCCATCGCCGAGGTGGAGGCTGATGACGATATCAAGGTGTTGATTCTCACCGGAAGCGGCAAGGCCTTTTCGGCCGGCGTTGATATCAAGGAATTCAGCAAGACCACACCCTATCACGCCCATAACTTGTTTCGCTTGGGGGAGAGGGTCGAGAAGTTACCAAAACCAGTGATTGCGGCAGTAAACGGCTTTTCTTTGGGCGGAGGTAATGAGATCGCCTTGGCCTGCGACATCATCATTGCCTCGGAGAAGGCCAAGTTCGGCCAGCCCGAACTAAATATTGGCATTATCCCCGGAGGGGGAGCCACGCAGCGGTTGCCTCGAATGATCGGGGTGTGCAGGGCCAAGGAGCTTATCTTCACCAGTGATGTCATCACCGCTGAAGAAGCCTTTAACCTAGGGATGATCAATCGGGTGGTGCCAGAAGATCAACTTATGCCCACGGCTAAAGAGATAGCCAAGAAAATTGCCACTAAGAGCCCTGCGGCCCTCAAACTGGCCAAACAAGCTATCAATTACGCAATGCAGACAAGTCTGGAAAGCGGCCTGAAATATGAATATGAACTCTACAGCCTTTCTTTGGGCCTTGAAGACAAAGTGGAAGGCGTTAATGCTTTTCTTGAGAAAAGGCCTCCGAAGTTTATCGGCCGATAGTAGAGTTTTTTAATATTTAAATATCAACGAGGAGGAATAAAACTAATGGGAAACGTATCAAATATGGTAGCTCGAATACCGGGTTTAATAGACTGGTGGTCCACCGGTGAGGTCAGATTAATAGGCGCAAAATGTAACTCATGTAATACTTACTTCTTTCCAAAGGACCATCACCAACATCGCCCCGGTTGCTCAAGGGAGGGGGTAGAAGAAGTCTTACTCCCTAATAAGGGTAAATTGGTAAGCTATACAATTATGCGTTATACTCCCCCCCCGCCATTTAAATTTGAGCAAAGTATTGTCCCATATGGTGTTGGTCTGGTTGAGTTTGAAAATGAAAGAATTCAGGTGGCCGGCATCATCACAGATACTGACCTGAAATCTCTTAAACTTGGGATGAAAATGGAAACGGTCACTCTTAGGATGTTTACCAATGATGAAAAACAGGATGTGGTGACGTGGGCATTTCGGGCTGTTAAATAATCGATTTAACGAAAATTATAAGGAGGAATAATTAATATGAGAGATATATACATCATTGGGACTGGGATATCCCCCTGGTTGGGTTTCTCTGAGCAAGTATTCACTAATTTCGGGACAGTGGCAATTGACAACGCTTTGAAAGACGCGGACATCGAATGGAAACAGATCCAGGCAATCATGGCCGGGATTTTCGTTTGGGGCGGAAACGCCGGTCACCTTTCCGGTCAATATCATGAAAGCATTTTTGGCGAAACCGGTGTGCCGGTGATAAATGTATGGAATGCCTGTGCTACCGGCATTGCCGCCCTTCAGATGGCATACAACAGTGTCGCTTCTGGCCAGACTGATACCGCCCTGGCATTTGGCGCCGATGTATCGCCCAAAGGCTTTTTTGCCGCCAAAACAGACGATGCTGTTCAGGATAGGGACGTCATCAGATGGAAAATGGTCGGTATGCCTAACCCTGTTTACTGGGCGCTGGAATGCAAAAAAAGAATGGCTAAATATGGCACTACCGAAGAGGATTTGGCATTGGTAAAGGTCGTGATGAGTGAGTATGGTTCCAAGAATCCGGGCGCCCGGTTTAAAAGGGCTTACACCTTGGAGGAAGTGCTGGCATCTCCCTATGTTGTTGATCCTCTAAGGTTATATATGATTTGCCCGGTGGCTACCGGTGCTGCAGCGGTTATTGTTACAGCCGACAGGAAATTGATCAGCAGGGCCGATAAGCCGGTGAAGATCAACGCCGTCACTATGGGCAGCGCCATGTACGGCGACCCGACCATACGTATTGGGGTAGTGTCATGCCCGGCCGTTCCTGAAGCCCCCTTGCTTAGTGAAAGCTACTCCGCTTCCCGCCAATGCTATGAAAAAGCCGGCATCGGCCCAGAGGACGTGGAATATTTTGAACTGCCCGACAATAGCTCCTGGCATTACCTGGCTTATCTGGAATGCTGTGGATTCTGTGAAGAGGGCGGAGCGGAAAAGATGCTGCGAGATGGCGAAACAAAAATAGACGGCAGACTGCCCACCAACCTGAGCGGCGGATTTTCCTCACATGGTGAGGCGGTTGCAGCTCAGGCGCTTTGGCAGGTCATCGAATGCGCAAATCAACTCAGAGGGAGATGTGGCGAGCGTCAGGTGCAGAAGAAAATTAAAGTCGCCATGGCCCAGACATATGGCCTGATGGGCAACAGCGGCACCACCATTTTAACCATCTGATGAATCCCGGAATAGGTCATTATCCATATTAATTTCGTAAAATATGCGTACCAAGATTTGCCCCTTTTCCATCCCAAAGACTTGAATATATCTTCCGGAGAAAGTAGCTATAATTATTCACACTATCAAGTGTATTTATATTATGTTGTATAACAGGTTTTAAATTTTAAAATGATAAATGTCGTGTTTTGAACTCCAATTTTGTGAGATCGGAAAGTTCATTCAATTGCAAATATCCCATCTCCACGAAGTGAGATACTTTTTCACTATTTAACCCTTTCATGTAAATAAACCCCGAAAAGGCTGAATGGTTCCTTTCTTTTAAATTTTGGATTACCGGCGAAATATCCGTAACCGAAAGCCATAAAATCAAAACGGTATTAAAATATGTGCCACAATAATCGATCAACGTCGCCTTCTGTAAATCGTCCAGCGCTGTTAAATCTTTGAATTTTATATTATATTTTGTTGAATACTTTTTGAATATCAAATCACAAGCCGTCATGCCGAGACCTGCTCCAGTGGATAAAACATATAAATTTTTCCTTTCGTCTCCGTTCGAGGGGTAATCAATAACATCAAAACCATTGATTATCCTCAAAATAATATTTTCCGAACTTTTTACATTATGTATTCCCATGATGTCGTAATCCTTTGGTTAAAGTTTTTAAATTGGGATTTGCTCCCCCTATTTTGGTGCCTCCCTATCCTTGTGCATTTCCATTCTTTTCGTTTTTTCCTGTAATTGGCAATGGCAATTGAAGATGTCGTGGCAACATATCTAAAGCCAGTTAAAATAATATGTTTGGCAACGGTATCTATCATAAATGGGCGATCTTCCAATATCGCACGAGCTAAATCAACCCTCATTTTTTCCCCGTTGCTAAGGACATGGTAAGGTTTTAACCAACTTGGAACACTGGAGAATCCCACTGAATTAAAAATTTTGGTAATTTCGTTAACAGAAACTTTCTTAGGCATTTTATCAACAACAGAACCATTGTCATATCCAAAACTTTCTATGAAATTTCCCCCGAACTGTTCTTTAGCTATTGTTGTTTTGCCAGCACCAGAATTACCTACAACCAAACCAATGTTCCAGGTTTCGGGAATATTTATTTTTCTTTCAAATTTTTCTGAAACAACTGGAATATCAAGATCAAATTTTCCCTTTATCGCATTAGTGCGAAAGGTCTCCTTTATTTGCGATTCCCGTATTATGCTAAAATCTTGCATTTGTATCCTTTTTCTTGTAATTCATAAAACAATAATTCTTGATCTTCTTCGCTGTTAAATTCTACCTCTATAATATGTTTTAAATCAATATTGTCGCTTAAATCCTTCCGGTTAGCCGTTTATCAGGCACAAAATACATGCCTGTTTTTTGCCCTTTGATTTGTTCAAGTCGGGAATTTCCGTCTATCAAATCATATGTGCCGTCTTTATTTACAGCATTTACAATACTGCCAAATACCCTCCCAAACTTTTCAAGGCTTTTCCGCAACCTCAAGCTTACCTTCATGACCGAACGGCTTCCCAATCCTCAAAGTGTCCAAAAAGAACTCCGGATGGTAGTCGAGGAGGGAGGGGAGTATTTCTGAGGACCTCTGTGGCTGTTTTCTGTCTATTCTGAGAAAAAAGTCTATCCTTTTGTGGATTGTCCTACAATTTATGCTGATTTATCTATCTTGTTTGCCTTTGAACATGTTGTTTTGGATGTGATATACTCATTCCAGATTGTCAGAAGGTAGGTATTGCGGAAGATTGTGAAAGATTTGCAGCAAGCCCAAAAAGGAAATTCCTATAAATTTTTATGTTAATTCAGTCTAATTTGACAACGCTAAGCAGAACCGTACACGGCTCGGTCCCTTGGACTTGAATTTCCCGCTCTTCTCCAGGGCCAATATAAAGCATATCACCTTGCTCAAGTAAGTATTCCTCTGATTTTCCTTTCACCAGTATTGAGCCGCTTAAAATAAAATAAGTCCTCTCATTTGAAGAGGCAGGAGCCATTTTCAGTCCGCCTTGCGGAAGAAAGTGAGAAAGGCCGATAATCAATCGGTGACTATCTTTTCCAGCGAACAGCTTACGCATGCTCCAAACACCAAAATGCCCTTCAGCCTCATACGGTTCCCCTTCTCCTTTTTTAATTAGCTTCATAGCAATATCCCCTTCCTTTTTTCATTTATCGATTGTTCAAATGGCTTTTCTTGACAGAGTCATTATCTTGGCATATCCAGTTTAACTAACAGCAGTCAGTCCGCCGTCAACATATAGGATTTGACCGGTGATAAAATCTGCTTCTTGAGAGGCTAGGAAGATACATACTGCTGCCACATCTTCAGGAGTACCCAATCTCTTCAGCGGACATTTTTCCAAAAACTTTTGTAGTCGCTCAGGCTTTACAACCCGTTTTATCCATTCTGTCATAACCAAAGAAGGACCGATTGCATTGACATTAATATTATAAGGCGCCCATTCAGCAGCCAGCATTCTGGTAATCATATCAACTGCACCCTTAGTAGCGCCGTATCCAACATTCTCACCGTCAGTCCCACGTATCCCTCTCACTGATGAAAGATTGATGATTTTACCCCGTTTTTTTTCAATCATAAGCTTCCCGAAAGCTCTGCAAGTTAGCATTACTCCTCTAACATTGACGGAAAATAACTGGTCCCAATCTTGAACGGGAAAATCAGCTGCAGGTCTTTTAAAAGTTATCCCTTGGGCATTCACAAGTATATCAGGAGGCCCAAACTTTTTAACAACCAGCTCAGCTAATTTATTTACGCTCTTCTCATCCGTAACGTCAACCTGAAACGCCACAGCTTCCGACCCGGTTTCCGACTGGATCTTTTGGGCTGTACCCTTTAGTCTATCTAAATTCCGACTAGCGACAACAACTTTTGCACCTTGACGAGCTAATGCGATTGCACAAGCTTCCCCAATGCCACCTGCACCTCCTACAACAACGGCTATTTTGCTGTCTAGTCTAAACATATTATTCCTCCTCTTTATATTTGACAAGTTAATTGCCAAATCTAACAGAACGGTTCTCAGCCAGTTTATTCCTCTACTATAGCCACAAGCCGTACCATACAACCATCTCCCTGTTCTAAACGAAAGGGAAAAGCGGCTAAAGTAACGCGCTTTCCAGTTACGGCATCTATATCACCACCGGCATTTTCAATACATGCGATCCCGTTTCCTAAAAGAATCCGGTGGCAGGGCTCATATTCTGGAAACTCTTTATCTGGATCCCTTCCTGTCTCCTGTCTAAATTCCCTGTCCAGCCAGGGCATATTTTCGGAAAGTTTGTAATGCCAAAGAGGACTATCCATTGCGGCGTGATCCACGGCAATGGCTTTGATCCCTTTCTTTACCAACCACTCGGCCCCATCCTTGGTTAGTCCTGCATAGTAATTGAAATAGTCGTAGTTTTTTACCCTCCACAATTTATGCCATCCAGTATTGAGAACAACAAAATCTGCCTTTTCAATCTTGGGTGTTGCCTTTTCAAAATCTTCAGAAGTAATTAAATACCACTTCTTATCTTTCATGTAACGAAAATCAACCACCACACCTGTCCCGTAACAGTTTTCCAATGGAATTTGGTCAAGTGTAATTCCTCCATCTAAGACATGAATTGGAGCATCCATGTGAGTTCCTGCATGTAATGTCCCGGTGTATATCGTACTCCTCTTTCGAAATCGCCCATGGTACTCTGCTCGCCGCAGAATAATATCCTGCCTTTGTCCCGGAAAGGGCCACAAAGGGGTCATCTGCCCAAAAGGTTGGGATAAATCATATATTTTTGTACCCATTTTTATACCTCCTTTAAGCCTAAATTATAAAACTTCTTTCATTATCAATAATTTGTCACTGTTATTTCTTGACCATAACTATGAGTCGATAATCTCTGTTCGTAAAGTGCCTAAATTATCAATTTCCAGCTCTGTAATATCCCCGGACTTCGGCCACCGCCCTGAGTTTTCAGGCCGTAACTCAAGGATACAGCCTTTACCGACGGTACCTGAACCAAATACATCACCAGGATAAAGAGTTGCCCTTTGCGAAGCCCAAAAAATCATTTCAGCAAAGCTGTAATAGATATCTGAAAAATTACCTTTTGAAAGCAACTCACCATTCCTTTTAGCTGTCATGGCTAAATCAAACCCTTTATTCTTTCTCAGTCCTTCCAGCTCATTAGCCGTGACTAAATAAGGCCCAAGACTTGTGGCAAAATCTTTCCCTTTTGCAGGTCCTAACCCCACTCGCATTTCACGTCGTTGGATATCTCGTGCTGACCAGTCATTCAGAATGCAATATCCTGCAATGTAATCGGGTGCTTCGTCAATCGGAATATCGCGACCTTCTTTGCCAATCATGCAGGCCATTTCTAATTCATAATCTAGCTCTTCAGTATAAGGTTTCTGTGTGAGGCTTTATTTTGAACTTTGAAAGGTCAGGAGGAATAACAGCTCTTTCCACCGGCTTTTTCAATTGCGGTACCCATTCATAAGGAACCCGGTAAGCACGATAAACTATGTTCCAATTTTTATCTTTAATGCCAAAAATGGGGCAAACATATTCCCAGACGATTGTGCATTCTGGTGTGACCTCAAATATACGCCCATCTGCCCCTTCTGTTATCAATGTGTTCCCGTTGGGAAGACGCTGGGCTGAACTAATGTAACTGCTGTAAAACTTAAAACTGTCATTTTTCTTAAATCCAGCCGCACGGGCAGAATACTCCCAAACCTTCTCTAACGTCAAAGGATTGAACTCTATGACCCGGGAAAAATCCCTTATTGCATTATTAAAACCGGTAGGAGAACCAGGATTAGGTGCCCCATATCCATCAGCCCCTCCATTGTCAAATACCAGGATGTTACCCTCACCAGGAAGGCCCTTGGGAATCATATGGACATGATGTGGACCGATTATCTGGCCCAACTTGCGAAGCGCCGGAGAAGCCGAGTAGTCAGGCCCTACCTTCCAGACAATCTTCCCTTCCTTCCTCTCAATGATCGCTATTATGTTGGATCTGCGGCTGGACCAGATAATGTTGTCCGGATGAAAACGCTCATCACCCTCATCATACCACTTGTTGGGCCCAACATATGAGGCAGAGTTGATATGCATCCAGTCCGCACTCCCTCTATCCTCACCCCAACCCGGAAAGCGGTATAAGGTGTTTTTGGCTTCCTCGCTGAATCCCAGCTCATCAAAATGATCACTACACAGCCATTCCCAGATGATCTTCCCTTCCCACGTCACCTCGATTATGTAGTCATCCTCCAGAAGTTTGTCTGTTATCTCAGGATTCTTCACATTCTTATGAGCAAGAATCAGGGTTTTTCCTTTATCAACCAACGGCTCCATCCCAGGAACATAGTACCCCACAGGATTTCCCTCCCTCTGCCAATCATGATGCTGTCTGGCCATCCAGGTCGGCTCCTTGCCTTCCTCCTTAATCTGCTCGGTCTTGTTGAACTTCCAGACAATGTTACCATCCCAATCTACCTGAACCAAATCAATAAATTCCTGATGGTTCTCTCTTCTACCTGTGCTTCCCACAACATAACCACCCGGAAGAATCCTGTTGGGTATTGGTGCACCCAATATCTCTTCCCAATGCTTGACAACTCTGCCGTTCATATCGATCAGATAAGCGCCCTGGTTTTCAGTTGCAGGAAATATGGTATAGCCATTCCAGCACTTATCAGGTTTGTATATCGTCGTGCCGGTAGGATAGACAGAGGGATACTGCAGAAGAATTTGAGGAAGCATCACAACTAAACACAAAGCCATCACTATTAATAATTTTTTCATAATATTCCTCCTTTTTACTTTTAAGATTTATCGAAATTGGCACAGTTCTCAATTTAACAAAACTTAATTCTGCCTTGATTGATTAAAAAAAGTATATAGCAGAGGCAAAATTTTATGTCAACAAAAATCCTACAGTCATAAGCATCTTTTTTCCGTGATTGAAAAGAAGAAAGGCTCACCCTAAATTGTGAATGAAAAAAAACAAAAATCACAGGGGGTGATCCATGAAGGGCCTGTTGTACCCATTTACCAAACCAAATTTACTGATTTTAGCGTGAGATCTTACTTCAATTGATTCTTTGTAAATTCAGCCGGAGTCATGTTGTTTAGGAAAAATCCTTAACATTTTTAGTGAAAAAACAGTATAGTCATATGGATGAAGAATGAAGAAGAACTCCTT
>Ga0190360_1000247_pt1 | contig 30909 bp, 33 predicted proteins | sample 48721834_MG_FD_161271 | JGI IMG/M metagenome (GOLD analysis project Ga0190360, IMG submission 161271) | Hydrothermal vent microbial mat bacterial communities from Southern Trench, Guaymas Basin, Mexico - 4872-18-3-4_MG | ecosystem: Environmental > Aquatic > Marine > Hydrothermal vents >...
TAAAAGAGATGGGAGCAAAGCTCAACTCCTTTAGTTCCTGTTCCAAACGATCCTCTTCCTCTTTTAAATAAAGAAGGACTACATAGACTTCTCTTTTCCCCTTATTTATAACCTGATACCACAGAGGCTCTTCTTCTGCCCGATCTGTTAAAGCCTCAAGTTTAATCAAGGGTATGTATCCGAGCAAAATTCGGCTGGACTCGGTTGGCTTTAGTTGACTGACCGGAGTTTTAAGGGGTTTAAGAGGCCAAAGAAATTGTTTTTCTTTCTCTAAAAACTTTATTTCTGAGAGAATGTCCGCCTCTTCTTCTTCCAAAGCTTCAATTCTCTCCAGCAGTGATTTATAGTCAAATTTTAGGATTTCCTGGCGCTGGCTGAGCTTAAGCTGAGGCTTTTGAGAAAAAAGTTTTTTAATAAAATTCTCTTCCTGCCACTGAGAAAGATAATCTAAAGCATGAGCTAAGCGTTGGAGAAGGACTTCAAGGGAGGAAACATCAGGTAAAGAAGTCTGTAAAGCCAAATTTTCAAAATCAGCTCTTTCCAACTGGACTAAGCCCTCTTGCTGAAGGCAAGAAAGAATCTCCTCCTTAAGGTTAGCTGCAACTAAAATCTGGACTTTCCATACTTCAGCTATAGCCATAAACTAAAATTCTCCTTTGGCCAAGTAGTTTCTGATTTTTTCCCTAACTTTCTCTATCACTTCAGGAAGAAGGGGAACAAGGCGTTTGTTCATCTCCTCAATTTCTTCTTCTGCTCGCTTGGTTATCCGCTCTACTTCAGCCTTGGCTCGCTTAATTATGGTTTCTTTCTTCTCAGTTGCTTCTTTTCTGGCTCGTTTCACGTAATCTTCTCCAATCTCTTGGGCTTGACGGTAGGCTTCTTGAATAATTTTTGAAGCATTTCTTTGACGAGTATCTTCTATTAACTGGCGCATTTTGTGCTCTTCTTCCTTTATCTTTTGTAAAGCAAGCCAAGCATCGTCTTTTTCTTCTCTTTCATTCATTTCAAAATCGCTTTTCCTTAGTCTATCCAATTACCTCTAATTTTAAGTTTTAAAATTAACTTTAATTTTATCAATAATTTATATTCTATATTTCAATAGGGATTGAATATTATAGCCAATTATAGCCTGTTTTTAAAGGAAAAGGAGAAGGCCAAAGACATTTTCGTTTTTAATTTTGGGTAAAGAGTTAACAAATTAAGATATCAAATTTAGGGTAGACCCGAGTTCAACTAAACCCCTGACGAGCGATAGACCGGGGCCTTAATCACCTTTTCTAAAATAGAAAATGAGGATAAAGGTAGAAAGACCTAAAATCAAGCTTTTTCCTTCTAGCTTTCCTGGCTATATAATAAAGAGGAGATTTAAAATCAGGTAAAAAAGAGTCAAAAAGAACAAAAGCTCCTTCCTTAACTACATCTTGAACAAGGCTAACATCTACTCCTTTTTCCAAGTGAAAGATGAGGTTCGCTCCAAAAGACCTGGCTGACTTTATTATACTTAAGAGCAAAGATAATTCATCTTCTTGCTGCAGGCTTCTATTTGATAAGTGAATCCAGGTTCCACTGGCTGCCAATTTATCTAAATCCGACTCTAAAGGGCCATGGTGATAATAGACAAGCCAGCTTCCTGCCATATGGGAGACTCTGGCCACTTGGCTCAATTTAGATAAATTCAGCTTTGCTTTTTTATTAGAAAAATAAAGATAAACTCCAGAAGCAGCTAAATTTATAGCGTCTGCAAAGGATAAGCTCTGAGTTTCTTTGTTTGATTCTTCTTCTAAGCCGCTTTGAAGGAAATAAGCCACCACAGTTTTACTCTTCTGGGCGGTTTTACTTATAAATTGAAGCTCATTAATCTGGTTTCTGACTTCAACTGAAGTATAAAGGTCAGCTCCCGCCTGGATTAGCCCCTCAAGCTGGTAAAAATCAAAACGGCCGGAATCTATTAAGCGAAAGCGGAATCCTCTCTTGCGAGAGCGCTTTATAGCCTCAAACAGCCAAAGAAAATCATATTGATCATCTCTTACCGCAACGTCTTCTCCCTCTAAAACCAAAGATAAAAGCTGGTAAATGGGAAGGACCTCTGTCTCCTTTTTTTCTGAGGGCTTGGTTTCTTCCTGATTCTGGCTCATTTCAATCTCACTCAAGGTTTATCAAATTTCAAGATAATTTTTTTAGTTTGTTTATTACCATGGTTTTTACTTATTCGAGAATATAGAATGGCATAAATAGGCCTTTAAAGTAAAGTCTCTTGCAAAAAAAAAACTTATCTTTTATCATCAGCTTTGGAATTTCAACAATGAGTAAAAGCATTGTTCTTTTCTCAGGTGGCTTAGACTCAACTACCGTCCTTTATTGGGCTTTGAGCACTTTTGGGGAAGTTAAAGCTTTAACTTTTGATTACGGCCAGCGTCATCGTCTTGAAGTTAGCATGGCTCAAAAAATCGCCCAAAAGATTAAAATTCCCCATAAAATCCTCAAGCTTGATTTAGGCCAAATAGGCGGGTCCTCCCTCACTGATACTAATTATCCTCTGCCTGAGTTTAAAACTCTTGAGGACATTGGGACTGAGCCACCTTCAACCTATGTGCCTTTCCGCAATGGAATCATGCTGGCCATGGCTGCTGCCTGGGCAGAAACTCAAGGCATATGGAATATAATTTGTGGCTTCAATGTTATTGACTCTCCCCACTATCCTGATACAAGACAGGAATTTGTGGAAGCCATGGCCAAGGCCATCAATGCCGGGACTAAAGCTTCTCTCGCTCAAGCTAAGTTCCATCTCCTTTCTCCCTTTATCAATCTCCGCAAATCTGAAATCATAAAAAAAGGTTTATCCTTAGGAGCTGATTATTCCTATTCGTTATCCTGCTACAGGGGCCAAGAAATCCCCTGTGAGAAGTGTTCTTCCTGCCTGCTGCGACAGAAAGCTTGGCAGGAAGTGGGCCTGCGTGACCCTCTTCTTGTAAGACTAAAAAAGGAGGGAAAATTGTGAGCTGGATTCTAAAAGTAAAAGATAGATTTCAAGCTGCCCATTACCTAAAAAACTATAAAGGAAAATGCGAAAAAGTGCATGGCCACACTTTTCAGGTAGAGGTTCAGGTAGAGACGAGCAGTCTCAATCGGACAGGAATAAGCCTGGATTTTGAGAAAATAAAGAAAAAATTATCAAAAATCTTACCAGATCACACTCTGCTCAATGAAGTCTACGACTTTAATCCCTCGGCTGAGAATTTATCCCGTCATTTTTTTCACGAATTAAAAAAATATTTTGCAGTTAAGGCAGTTACTGTCTGGGAATCAGATGATGCTTCAGCCACCTACATTGAAGATAGTTGAGATATTTCCCTCCATCCAAGGTGAAGGCCTGCGGCAGGGTGAAGCCACTATTTTTATTCGCCTGGGAGGTTGTAATCTCCGCTGTGCTTTTTGTGATACAAAATACGCCTGGGAGGGTGGAAAAGATTATTCAGCTGAACAAATTTTAGAAAAAGTTAAGAAAATAGAAAAACGCTTTCCCTGTCAATGGCTCTGTCTTACAGGAGGAGAACCCCTGCTTCAGGATGTTGGAGGCCTTCTCCAAAAGCTAAAGAAAAAAAAATTCAAAATTCAAGTAGAAACAAATGCTACTATTTACCGTGATTTGCCGGTGGACTGGTACACTATTTCGCCCAAGCCAGAAAAATATTTTTATCAACCTGAATACAAAAATAGAGCTAAAGAAGTCAAATTAATCGTTAGCAGAGATCTTGAAGTGGGAATTATCCAGAAATTTCGTCATGATTTCCCTGAAAGGATTCCCATTATTCTCCAGCCTCAATCCAACCGGAAATGGAGTTTTAAACTGGCTTTAAAGCTTCTCCGGCAATCTCTTAAGATGGGCCTTAATAATATTAAAGTCTCTGTTCAACTTCACAAAATTTACGGACTTCGCTAAGAAATATATTTTCTCTTTTCGAACAATCGATAACCCGACCGCGTGAGATAAACTCCAACCAAAATAATCAGAGCGCCTACACCCTGGAGAAAACTTAATCTTTCACCTAGAAAAAAATAGGCTAAAATAACAGTAATAACTGGAGTGATATTACTGTAAATAGCTGTTTTGGTGTTACCTACTCTTTTGACCGAAGCATACCAGATAACATAGCTTATGACCAGAGCAAAAAGGCCGGAATAAAAGAGGGCAACCCACCCTTGTTTAGGAACGGCCGTAGTACTAGGACTAAAAATTTGACCAAGCGAAAAAGGAAGATAACCAACAGTCCCTATAGCCATAGTTACGGCTGTCAGCTTTAATGGAGACATTCTATTCAGCAGTGGCTTGGCCAAAACGGTGTAAACAGCCCAACAAATATTACCAGCCAGGATCATCATCTCGCCTCTTATGTTTCCCCATGAAATCTGAAATTCTCCGGGTTGTTTAGTAATGACCAGATAAAAACCAACAAAGGAAATAGCGATCCCCAGCCAGGAAGCCCAATGAATTCTCTCCAATTTCAAGTAAGAACTAAAGAGAGCTACAAAAACTGGTGTCGTGGCCATCAGGATAGAAGTGTTAGAGGCTGAGGTCCAGTTGAGACCGTGGATAAAAAACATCTGAAAGATAGTGTTGCCAATCAGACTCAGAAAAATAATCAGCCCCATATCACTTTTGGCCACAGCCAAACTCTCTCGGCTGAGAATAAGGATAAAGAGCAAAAGGAAAGAAGCCAAAGCAAGTCGGATCCCATTGAAAGCCAAAGGCTTAAACTGTCTAAGAGCTATCTTAATTATCGGAAAATTCACCGCCCAAAAAATAATCGTTAAGAGCATAAAAAGGTCTGTTTGGCCAAATTTTACTTCTTCTTCCATGGCAGCTTAAAGAGAAAGTATAGCAGAAAATAAAGAAATGAAAAAATTTTAATAATAAAGACTTTATATTAAATGAGGATGGTTTCGCCTATTTTACTCTATTTTCATTCTCTTGGGCCGAGGATAACTTGCTTCAATAATGGATTTTATCCCTCCCCGCGGGTTGAATTCTCCTCTAACAACAGCTGAAGCAGGGTGACAGGCCTTGACAATATCTTCCAAAATACGATTGACTACATTCTCATAAAAGATACCCAGATTCCTATAGGCTAAAATATACATTTTTAATGATTTAAGCTCAAGACAAAGATCCTGAGGAACGTAGCGAATAGTGATTGTTCCAAAATCAGGTAGACCAGTTTTAGGGCAGATAGAGGTGAATTCAGGAATCTCGATTTTTATTTCATAGTTTTGGAATTGGTTGGCAAAGGTTTCAATCTCGGGCAGCTTTTCTTTAAGACCAGAAGTGGCTTCTTTGAAACCCATTCTCTGATTTTTATTCTCTCTATTGCTTTTCATATAAGCAAGTATATATTATGCCATAAAATAGGGCAATTTAGTCAAAAAAATTAATCTTCTTGACAAATAAAAGAAAAAGGTTTAAATTATTAATGAAAATGGTTTTCATTATCGTTAAGAGAGGTTTAAATGCCAGGTCCCTATAAATGGCGGCATAGATTTCAGGGACAAGTTAGCCGCTGGACTATGCCCAGAGAAGTAATTCTTAATCTTTTAAGCCGAACATCAAAACACTTAAGTGCTAAAGAAATTTATGCTACTCTGCACAGAATGTATCCTGGAATTGGTTTAACTACTGTCTACCGTACTCTTGACCTTTTATATAGAATGGGACTTATTCACAAGATGGATATCGGTGATGGTCAGAGTCGTTATGAATTTTGTTCGGGTGAAACCAAAAGACATCATCATCATCTAATTTGCATCAAGTGCGGAAAAATAATTGATTACAACGATTTCATAGATGAAGAATTGGAACTGGTTAAAAAAATCGAAAAAAACATGGCTCAAAAATATAACTTTCTTGTTCAGGACCATAATATTGAATTCTATGGTTTATGTGAAAAATGTAGATAAAAAATCTCTAAAAAAGGAGGTAAATAAAATGCCATTAGGTGACAGAACAGGGCCTTGGGGTCTCGGTCCTATGACAGGACGCGGCCTGGGGTATTGTGCAGGTTATCCTGTTCCCGGCTTTATGAATCCGGCGCCGGGCTTAGGGTTTGGACGTGGCTTTGGGTTTGGCAGAGGATTCGGTAGAGGATTTGGTTTTGGCCGAGGCCGAGGTTGGGGCCGAGGTTGGTTTGGCCGCTTCTGGGGTTATCCTTATTCTCCAGCTATGCCGTACGGTTACCCTTGGGCAGCTCCATATGGCTATCCTTATCCTTATAGCTCCGGCTATCCCTATCCACCAGCTCCCGCAACTGGCTACCCTAGCTCATCTTCAGCCCCAAGCAGCAGCCAGAAAAAATAAAGGCTAATCACAATCTTTTGGAAAGGAGGTGAATAAAATGCCTTTTGGAATAGGACCAACAGGATGGTATGCTTGGCCTTATATGGCTTACTGGATGAGATATTGGTATCCACACGGGACTTTCCCCTACTTTGGCTACTCCTGGTACCCAACTGAAGCAGATGAAAAAGCCTTCCTGGAAGACCAAGCCAAAATACTCGAAGGTCAGCTTGCCCAGATCAAAAAAAGACTGGAAGAGTTGAAAAAACAAGAAAAGGAGACAAAATGAGAAATAGACACAGGTGGATGTATTATATGACCGGTTTGCCTGGCTGGATGAGATTCAGCTTTTCTCCTGGCTGGATAGGCAGAAGTCCCACAGGGTTAGGACCAGCAGCTCAATATCTAGTTCATGGAACATGGCCAACGCCTCAGATGAATTACGCCTGGCAGCAGGGACAGATTCCTTTCTCGCCAATGCCGGAATTCCCCCAGCCAGGCTTCCCCACTCCCTATGATCCTTGGGGAACAGCTGAATTGACTCCTGAACAGGAGTTGAATATCCTTAAAGCAGAAGCCGAACAACTTGAAGATGAACTGGCCGGAATAGAAAAGAGGATTAAAGAAATTGAAGGAGAGATTAAATGAAGATTGCAGTCTCAGCATCAAATCCTGACCTCTCCAGCCCCGTTGACCCCAGATTGGGCAGATGTTCTTACTTCATCTTCATTGACCCAGAAACAATGAAGTTTGAGGCAATGGAAAATCCCAATATTTCAGCTCCGGGCGGGGCTGGTATTCAATCAGCCCAATTTATAGCTGAAAAGGGAGCCAAGGTAGTCTTAACTGGAAGCTGTGGGCCGAATGCCTTCCAAACTCTTCAAGCAGCCGGAGTTGAAGTTATAGTCGGTGTGGCCGGCAGCGTTGAGGAGGCTGTCAGACAGTACAAATCTGGTCAGCTCCGACCCATCTCTCAGCCCAATGCCCCAGCCCATTTTGGCATGGGTATGGGTCCTGGCTATGGTATGGGCAGAGGGATGGGCGGCGGCATGGGAAGAGGAATGGGAAGAGGAATGGGGCAAGGGATGGGAAGAGGATATAACTATCCTCCTCCACCAGGCGGTTCTTCGCCAGGCCAAACTCCTCCACCTGTCTCCCCAGATGATGAGGTAAAATATTTAAAACAGCAGGCAGAATATCTGCGTCAGCAAATGGAAAGTATTAGCAAAAGAATAGAAGAATTGGAAAAAAATAAAAAATAAAAACTAAAACAAAGGTGCCATAAAATGAAAGTAGCTGTTTCTACTGAACAGGGTTATGTTTCTGCTCATTTTGGGCGCTGTTTATCCTATACAATTTTTGAGATTCAAGAAGGGCGGGTTCTCAACCGAGAAGAGATTCCCAATCCAGGCCATCAGCCAGGCTTCCTGCCTCAATTCCTATCAGAAAAGGGGGTAAGTTGTATCATCTGCGGCGGCATGGGGCCCAGAGCCCAGGGCCTTTTTGCCCAAAGGAATATCGAAACTATCATCGGTGTTCAAGGTCCTGTTGATGAGGTCATACAAAAATTCCTCAACCAGGAACTCGAAGCTGGAGAAGATATGTGTGAACATGGAGTTGGGGGAGAGGTTCATCACTACTATCATCATTATGCCCATCAGCCTTCATCATCTCCTGGGAAAAAATTTTGCATCACAGCCCAGGGAAAAGATTTAGAAGCTGAGGTAGATCCTAACTTCGGCCGAGCTCGTTATTTTTTAATCTTCGATCCCCAAAGCCAAGAATTTGAAGTAGTAGAAAATCCTAATATCGAAGCTGCTCAGGGAGCAGGCATTCAAACCGCCCAGCTTATCTCCAGCAACGGCGTCGGTACGGTCTTAACCGGAAGCTGCGGCCCCAATGCCCAGCGTATCCTCAACTCCTCTGGCATAAAAGTTATAACCGGTATAGAGGGAAAAATTAAAGATGTGCTGGCTAAATTTAATAAAGAGGTGAAATAATGGCTGTTAAAGAAGAACAGGCGAAAATTACCAAAAACTTAGATAAAATCAAACACAGACTTCTCGTTTTTAGCGGCAAAGGAGGGGTAGGAAAGAGTACAGTAGCTGCTAACCTTGCCCAGGCTCTAGCCAACAAAGGCTTAAAAGTAGGCCTCTTGGATGTTGACATCCACGGCCCCAACTTAGCCAAAATGCTGGGAGTAGAAGATAAAAGACTTGATGTTTCTCCACAGGGCATAAAAGCAGTCCAGGTCAACGACAATCTTAAACTGGTTTCTATGGCATTTCTGCTTCAGGATCCAGATCTTCCGGTCATCTGGCGCGGCCCTTTGAAAATGAAGGCCATTCAGCAGTTCTTGGGTGATGTTGATTGGGGAGAGCTTGATTGGCTGATTATTGATTCTCCGCCAGGAACAGGAGACGAGCCCCTGTCTGTGGCCCAACTTATTCCAGCCACAGGAGCTATTGTGGTCACCACCCCCCAAGAAATTTCTCTTATGGATTCAAGAAAAGCAGTCGCTTTTGCCCACAAGCTCAACCTAAAAATAGTAGGCGTTATCGAAAATATGAGCGGCTTAATCTGCCCTCACTGCGGCCAACGAATCGACCTTTTTAAGGAAGGTGGAGGCCAAAAAGCTGCTTTTCAATTAGGAGTTCCTTTTTTAGGTAAAATTCCCATAGATCCTCAAATTGTGACTCTTGGAGATGAAGGCAAACCTTTTATTACATCTCAACCCGATTCTGAGGCCAGTAAAGCCTTCAATAAAATTGTAGAAAAAATCATATAACCCAATTAACCAGAACTGCTGAAAAAAAACATCTATTCATAATTAAGCCTGTCACCAGTTAAAAAGGAGTCATTAATGAAAAAAATAGGCATTATAATTTGCGGCCGCTATCAAAACTGCGGTGGTGGTAAATGCTTTAGAGCTCTTCGAGAAAGAGTAGGTGGATTTTCTGGCTATACCCAAGAAGAGCCAGTTGAAGTTGTTGGTTACTCTTACTGCGGCGGCTGTCCTGGAGGCAATATAGAATATGTTCCAGAAGAAATGAAAAACAATGGAGCTCAAGTTATCCATTTGGCTACAGGGATGGTTGTAGGTTATCCTCCCTGCCCTCGAATCCGTCATTTTAAAGAATTTATAGAATCTTATTATAATTTACCTGTAGTCATTGGCACTCATCCAATTCCTTTAAAATATTTTGAGGCTCATCAAAAATTATCTTTTTGGAAAAAAATGAACATGGAAGAAATCGCCGGAGATTTAATGGCAGAAGATAGAAAAATTATGGAAGACTATAATTAGATAGAAAGGAGGTTAAAATGCAAGGAGGTGGAGGAAGAGGACAAGGGAGAGGAGGCGGCCGAGGCCGCATGGGTGGCCGAGGTTTAGGAGCTGGAGGTTACTGTGTTTGCCCTTCATGCGGGGCCAAAGTTCCCCATGAGCTAGGCGTTCCCTGTTACCAAACAACATGTCCTCGTTGCGGAGCTAAAATGACCCGCTAAGGAGAAAGTTCGTGCCCATCTACGAATACAAGTGCCAAGACTGTGGCCAAGTAATGGAGGTTTTTGTCAGTTCTATTCACGAAAAGGCTAAAATATTGTGTTCACACTGTCACAGCAGCAATATAAAAAAGATATTTTCAACTCCAGCAGCTGTGACTGTAGCCAATTCCTCTTCATCGGGCTTAACCTGCTGCGGCCGGACAGAGCGCTGCCAGACTCCACCTTGTTCTACTACAGGAACTTGCCGCAGAGACTAGTCGCCATCAGAATTAATGCCTTAATTACCGTTTAGGAGTAAAATGTGTCTTATAAACAAAATCTGGAAATGACGGTTGTCTTCGACAACAAGCCTTATAACAGAAATCTAGAAACTAGCTGGGGCTTTTCCTGCCTTATTCAGGGAAAGGAGAAGTCTATTCTTTTTGACACTGGAGCTAACGGACAAATTCTGCTCTCCAATCTGAATAAACTGGGTATTCAGTCTGATAAAATTGATTTAGTTGTTCTTTCTCATAATCATAAAGATCATACTGGAGGCCTGGAAGCAATTCTTGAGCAAAATCCAAAAATCGAAGTCTGGATGCCTCATTTTTTCCCTTCTGAATTTAAAACAAAAATTAAAAAACGAGGAGCTCAGGTCAAAGAAGTAGACAGGCATGAGCAGATCTGTGATGGTGTTTTCACTACAGGAGTAGTTAACGGCTGGATAAAAGAACAATCTTTAATATTAGAAACAAATAAAGGACTAATTGTTATGACTGGCTGTGCTCATCCCCGAATTGTTAAAATCCTGACCCTTACCAAATATTTATTCCATAAAAACATTTTCCTAGTTTTGGGGGGGTTTCATCTGGCCGGTTTCGATAAACAAGAAATAAAAGAAATAATAGCCAGATTTCGGGAGTTAGGTGTCACCCAGGTTGGCCCCGCTCACTGTTCTGGAGACGAGGCCCGGGAGCTTTTCGCCCAAGAATACAAAAACGATTTTATAACCATCGGTGTCGGTAAAAAAATAAAAATCCAATGATAATCTCAGTGGCCAGCGGCAAGGGAGGAACGGGCAAGACAACTGTAGCCGTTAACTTGGCCTTAACTCTTGAAAAATTTTATCCAGTTCAATTCCTCGACTGTGATGTTGAAGAACCGAATTCCCATTTATTCCTTAAGCCTCAGCTCGTGGAAAACAAACCTGTCACCATCCCTATCCCAGAAATTTTAGAAGAGAAATGCACTTTTTGTGGCCGATGTGCGGAAGTCTGTGCTTACAATGCTTTAGCTGTTCTAAAAGATACTGTGCTTGTCTTTCCTGAGCTCTGTCACGGCTGCGGTGGCTGCAGCCTCCTCTGCCCTGAAAAAGCCATAAAGGAGAGAGGGCAGAGAATAGGCCTTATAGAATTTGGTCGTGCTAACAATATTCAATTCATTAATGGACGGCTTGACATAGGCCAGGCTTTATCACCGCCTCTTATAAGAGAAATAAAAAAACATAAGAACTCCACTCGAGAGATTATCATTGATTCTCCTCCAGGAACATCCTGCCCAGTCATAGAAGCGGTTAAAGGCAGCAATTTTTCCCTGCTGGTAACTGAACCGACCCCTTTCGGTCTTAATGACCTCAAACTGGCTGTAGAAACCTTAAGAAAGCTCAATATTCCTTTGGGAGTAATAATTAACCGAGCCGGCATCGGCAACGGCCAGGTAGAAGAATACTGTAAACAAGAAAAAATTCCTATCTTAATGACTATTCCCATGGATAGAAAAATAGCTGTGGCCTATTCAGAAGGAAAATCCATAATCGAAACCCAGCCCAGCTATGAAAAAAAGTTTGAGCAATTATTTGAGAAGATTAAAAGGTTAGTCAAATGAAGCAACTAGTGGTTATTAGCGGCAAAGGAGGCACGGGAAAAACAGTAATCTCGGCCTCTTTAGCAGCTTTAATCAAAAAAGTTGTCATAGCTGATTGCGATGTTGATGCAGCCAACCTCCATCTTCTTCTTCGCCCTCAACTTGAAGAATCTCATAAATTTACTGGGGGAAAGAAAGCTAAGGTGGACCCTGCCAATTGCACTAGCTGTGGAGAATGCCTTAAGGTCTGCCGCTTCTCAGCTATTGAAGAAAATCCCAGCGGTGGAATAATTATTGATCCCATATCCTGTGAAGGCTGCGGCATCTGTTCTTATGTCTGCCCAACTGAAGCCATAACCATGGAAGAGAATATATCCGGAGAATGGTTTGTTTCTAAAACTAAATACGGACCTTTTATCCATGCCAGGCTTGGGATTGCTGAAGAAAACTCCGGAAAACTGGTAACTGAGGTTAGAAAAAAAGCAAAGGAAATAGCCGACAAAATCAATCTGGATTTGGTAATAATCGACGGCCCGCCAGGAATAGGATGTCCGGTCATTGCTTCTCTCTCAGGTACCGACCTAGCTTTGGTTGTTACTGAACCTACTTTATCCGGAATTCACGATATGGAACGGGTAACTCAAATGGCTTATCATTTTCAAACCAAAACTGCTTGCTGTATCAATAAATTTGATCTAAACACCAAAAATTCTGAAAAAATCGAGAACTGGTGTCAAAGAAATTCTGTTCCTGTCATCGGAAAAATTCCTTTTGATGATGATGTGACCAAATCTCTGGTTCAAGGTGTGCCTTTGGTTGAATATTCAAATAATTCGGTGGCTAAAGAGATAAAAAAAATTGGAGAAAGGCTGATGAAACTACTCAAGGAGGACTCTAATCAATGAAAAAGTCAGATTGGCAATATTTAGTAGACAGCCTGCTTTTCATCTGCATTGCAGGCATAGCGGTTATCGGTTTTCTCATGGGGCTGGTCATCCCCAAAGGCCCTGTTGCCCCAGAGGAAACTAAGTATTTCCTCGGCCTTCACCGCCATCAATGGGGAAACATCCACTTTTATCTATCCATAGCTTTTGTAACTCTAGTTATCATCCATCTTATCTTCAACTGGAAGTGGATAAAGAGCAAGGCACTTCAGCTTTTTAAGAGTAAGTGGGCCATGGTGCTCATCCTGACAGTTACAACCTCAATTTTAGTTCTGTTTTTTTCTTGGCTTTTCTATCCAAAAGTTCCCGGAGCCTATGCAGACTATGGAGTAAGAGCAGGAAGAAAGGCAAAAGAAATAGCAAACGAGAAAATTATTCTTAAAAAAGAAAGAAAACAAGAAGAAGAAGGACAAAAAATAAAAGAAAAGGCAAATTATGAGGAAATACACACTAGAGAGGAAGAAGAAAAGCTGGCCAGGGGAAGAAGAGCTTCTTATGAAACCGGAATTCTGGTAACTGGCCAGATGACTCTCTATGATATAGAAAGAGTATCAGGCATTCCTGCTAGAAAAATTGCAGCCAAATTAGGCCTGCCTACTTATGTTCCTCTCAATCAACACTTAGGCTGGCTGAGAAAACGGTACTTATTTACCTTGCAGGAAGTAAGAGATGTAGTTGCTTCTTTGATGAAAGAAAATGAAAGGAGGTAGATGTGTCTGACAGAAATAATAATAGATTAAATCCAGCTGGAGGAAAATCTGAATTTAAAACACCTCTCTTAGAAAGGGCCTGGGCTTATATGCCGGATGGAACGCGGCAAACCATTTTTTCTGAACCAATAATTCCGGCTATTGCGGCCAAGGCCAAAGCTACTGCTGCCCAAAACCATGATTTCATCCGCAGTGACCAAGGACAGGTAGTAGGCATCTTCCCTGAAAAGGAAGTCTACTACGGGCCTTCCTCTGGCTTGGAAGAACTTCGGGAACTAGTGGCTCGATTCTGGACTTATGCCTATCGCCTCAAAGGAAAGCCGGGAATTCCTGATGACGGCCTTCACCAACAGCATGTGGCCATTGTTTCTGGAGCAACAGAAGGCCTGTCAATTATTATGCACCTCTTTGCCTATAAACAAAGCGTAGGCCTCATGCCCCTTTACTGGAGTAATTATAAAGGAATAATCATGAATGCCGGCGGCCGGCCAGTGGTCTTAGATTTATTCGATCAAGACTACCGCATTGATTTCAAAAAATTAGAAGCCAAAATCCTGGAAAATAAAATTACTTCCCTCCTGATCAATTTTCCCAACAACCCCTCTGGCGATGTGCTCACCGAAGATGAACTGGTCAATCTAGCCAACCTTGCCCAGCGGCTCAATCTTATCATTCTCTCCGATGAAGTCTATAATTTTATCCGCTATAAAGGCCAGCCCCAATCCATGCTGTCTTACGCTCCAGAAAGAACAGTAGTCATCAGCTCTGCCTCCAAAGAATATTTAATTCCCGGGGCCAGAGTAGGCTATATTATCGCCGTTGATGAAATCTTGACTAATGTCTGGATGCCGAGATTAATTAGATCCTTTTCCTCCTCACCCAATGTCCTCGGTCAGCGTTTGTTGATTGACATCTTAAAAGAGGAGGTTAAAGATTTTGAAAACGGCCGTCCTCCCAGATTTATTACCAGAGTTAAAAGCGAACTCCGAGAGCGCCTGGAGCTTATAATTTCCATTCTTACCAAAAAAGGATTTACTCTGGTCGGGAGAGATAAAGATTTTCCTTCGGGAGCCATCAGTGTTCTGGTCAAACTTCCTGAATATATAAATGCTGATGACTATGCCTTTATAGATAAGGCCATAGAGCTAAAAAAATTCAGCGCAATTCCTGGATCTGTTTTTGGAGCGCCCAGATGCATCCGTTTTGGCTATGCCGGCATGACTAAAGAAACCATTAATAAACTTTCCCAAAATCTTCAGGATGTCCTTAATTTTTATAAAAAATAAATTATTCAATAAGGGACTTCTAGATGCTAATTGACACAAAGACAAGAGAGTTCTTAATTAAAAAGTTTAACCAAGAATTAAAGGAAGATGTGGATATTAGCCTTTACACTCGTAATATCATTTTTAGAGATGAAAATCCCGAATACGCTCAATTTAGTAAAGAATTAATAAAAGAACTCTCTCAATTAAACAGTAAAATAAAAGTAAAATATTTAAGTCCTGGAAGTGAAATAGAAAAAAGATTAAATTTATCCCTATCTCCCACTATTTTAATAGGGAAAAACAATGGATATCCCATCCAGTATTGGGGAGCACCTGCAGGTCAGATATCAAGCACATTAATTGAGACCATATCTCTTGTTTCTCAAAGAAAAAGCGGACTAAAAAACTCCTTAAGAGAAAAGTTAAAAAATATAGATAAAAATATACTAATAGAAACTTATTTCAGCTTTGACTCTTCTGCATCAAGTCAAGCGGTCCTTTTGAGCAATCAGATAGCAATAGAGTTGCCAGATAAAGTCATTAGCCGCTCGGTAGAATCAGAAGAAGCAATAGAGAGAGTAAAAAACTTCAATATACATTCTTTACCCTCCGTTATAATCAATGAAAACAAAGATTCTTTAATCTCTGGTTTCATTTCTGAAGAAAAACTTCTTTACCAAGTCATTTCCTACGGGGCATCAAACAAAAATTCAATTCTGGCTGAGATAGAAGAAGAAGAAAAGAAGAAAAAAATGCTTATTAACAACCCAGACTACCCTATTGTCTTAAATACCCTCAACTTTGATCAAGCTATAAAAAAATACCCATTTTTAGTAATTGATTGCTGGGCAGAGTGGTGTGCTCCTTGTTTAATGGTTCACCCCATAATAGAAAATCTAGCTAGGCAATATAAGGGAAAAATAACATTTGCCAAATTAAACATTGACCACAATAAAGAAATTGCAGCCCGGTTTGGAATAATGTCAATCCCTACCTTGCTTGTTTTTAGAGATGGCCAGAATATAGAAAGCATAATCGGTGCCTTACCCCAGGATGTATTAGAGAAAAAACTAATAAGTTATTTATAATCAAATGAAAAAAGTCTCATTATTAGAAAATTTCAATTTAAAGAGATCCACCAATGCCGTTATTTGTTGATAGAGAAAAATGCACAGGCTGCGGACTTTGTATGCAGGTTTGCCCTACAGAAGCCATAACAACCATCCAAGATAAAGCTGTAATTGATAATAATAAATGTACGGAATGCCTGAAGTGCATAAATGAATGTCCAGTCAATGCAATTTATCAAATTCTCGATAAAGAAGTTCCCATAACAAAAAGAAAAGAATCTCCTCCAACTTACGTAAATCCAAATATTCCTCAACCTGAACAATCATTCTGGATTGAAAAACAACAAAAACAGCAGCCAATTAAATCCGGAGATATATTTTTAAGCACCATAAAAAGATTGGCCAACAATTTTTTCAGAAATGAGCCCCCATTTGGTAGAAGAAGAGGAAAAGGACATGGAAGGCATGGAAAGGGATGGAGAAGAGGAAGGCATTAAAGTTTTGTTAACATGGCGGAGATAGGGATGGAATCTAACCTCGAAAAATGGTTAAAGAAAGATGGAGAGGATTTTTTAAAAAGTATTGGGCTTAGAAAAGGCCAGATTATATTAGATTTTGGTTGTGGAGAAGGGCATTATACCCTTCCTGCCGCAAAAATCACTGGTGAAAAGGGGAAAGTATATGCAGAAGATAAAGACAATGAAGCTCTCGAAGAACTGGTTAAACTAATAAAAAGGAAAAAAATAAAAAATATAGAAATCATAAACCAAGAATCAAAAATTCCTCTGCCAGAAGAATCTTTAGATTTTGTTTTATGTTATGATGTTATTCATTATCTAAAAGAAAGAAAAACAATTTACAATGAATTCCGAAGAGTTTTGAAGCCCAAAGGTATTCTCTCCCTTTATCCTAAACATCACAAAAACGACTATCCTCTTATGGAGTTAGCTAATCTAGAATTAAAAGACATCATTAAAGAAGTAGAAGAAGCCGGTTTTTCCCTAATTGATAAATTCTTCAGAAAGCTTCTTCACGATGAAGACTACAATAACGGCTATGTATTGAATTTCAAGAAAGGAGTAATTAACCATGAAGATCTCAAAGTGGGAAAGAGAAATCATTTTGGAAAGAAAGCAAAAAGAACACTTAACACCAAAAGGGAACTTGCTGGTGAAAAGAAATATAATTTGGATAACTGATGGTCACTAAAATAGCTATATCGAGCGGGAAGGGGGGAACAGGCAAAACTTTTATAGCTACCAATATAGCTATTACTCTTGCCAAAAGAGGAGAAAATGTCCGGTATCTAGATTGTGACGTTGAGGAGCCAAATGGATACCTTTTTCTAAAGCCTCAAATTTATAAGGAAGAATATATTAAGCTTCTATCTCCTGCTGGTGTTGATGAGGAAAAATGTATCAACTGTGGCCAATGTGCTGAAGTTTGTCATTATAATGCTATCGCCGTTCTAAAAGATAAAGTCCTATTTTTTAATGAACTGTGTCATGTATGCGGCGCCTGTATAATAATCTGCCCTGTAGATGCCATTATTGAAAAAGAAAGAAAAATAGGTATTGTCAGGCATGGAAAAAGCAAGTCAATTGATTTTCATTACGCTCTTCTTAGAACTGCAGAAGGAGGCATGTCTCCAAGGCTGATTAAACATGTAAGGAACTTCATAGGAGAAGGAATTAATATCCTTGACTCTCCTCCAGGCACTGCTTGTCCTGTGGTAGAGACAGTAAAAGATGTTGATTTGTGTCTTCTTGTTACTGACCCTACTCCTTTTGGTATTAATGATCTAAAATTAGCAGTAGAAATGTCTCGAGAGATAGGACAGGAACCTGTTATTATCATCAATCGGGCTCGATATAGAGATGATAATCTAAAGAAGTATTGCCACCGTCAGAATTTAGAGATTATAGGAGAAATTCCTGACGACCGTAAAATAGCAGAAATATATTCAAAAGGAGAACTTGTAGTAGAAAAGCTCCCTCAATATAACGAATTATTTGAAAATATAGCTGACAAGCTAATTAAAATAAGCAAGAAAAAAAGAACAGTAAAAAAAGCTAAAATAAAAAAGCATTTTAAAGATCAAAAAATCGTTCGCAAAGAAGAGAAACAAGTAATTCCTAAAGCAAAAAGGCCTAAGGAGCTGGTCATAATAAGTGGCAAAGGGGGAACAGGCAAAACTTCTGTGGCTGCTTCTTTTGCAGCTCTAGCTAAAGAGATAGTAATTTCTGACTGCGATGTTGATGCAGCAGATTTACATCTTATTTTAAATCCCCAAATTAAAGATAAAGGGAAATTTAGCGGTAGCGTAGTGGCTGAAATAATACAGGATAAATGTACGGGTTGTGGAAAGTGTAAGGAAGCATGTAGATTTTTGGCTATAAGGGAAGAAAGTTTTATTAATAAATCCCGATTTATTATTGATAATATTGCTTGTGAGGGATGCGGAGTTTGTTATCTTGTCTGTGATGATAAAGCTATAAAAGTGGAAGATGCTGTTAATGGAGAATGGTTTGTTTCAGAGACAAGGTTCGGTCCAATGAGTCATGCAAGATTGGGGGCGGCTGAAGAAAATTCGGGAAAATTAGTAACCTTGGTAAGAAACAAAGAAGCCGAACTTGCTGAGCAGCATAAAAAAAATGAAGCAATAATAGATGGCGCTCCTGGTACAGGTTGTCCTGTAATTGCCTCCTTAACCGGGGCCACCTATGCCTTAGTAGTTACTGAACCAACTGTCTCTGGGATTCATGATTTAGTTCGTATCTTAGAAGTAACAGCCCACTTCCAAATTCCATCTGGAATTGTTGTCAATAAATATGATTTGAACATGGAAATAACTGAAAAAATAAGATTATTAAGCCCGAATTACAAGGCCGAATTTATAGGAGTTATTCCTTACGACCAAAAGATAACTGAGGCTCAAATGGAGGGACTTTCTGTAGTTGAATATACAAGCGCTCCCTCAGCTAAAAATATAAAGCAAATCTGGCAGATAGTTAAAAGTTTTATATCATAATTCCAAGCTTTATAGCTGAGAAAAGTGAACATTCAAGAAGCATTGGCAGAAGTCATCAAGGAGGTAGAAAAATGCTGGCTTTAAAAAATCAATTTATCTTTGCTCCTATCAAAATAGGTTATAGCGACGCAAGTGGTACAGTAACTGAGAGGCATCTTGCTTTTTATGAAAGAAGGGCTCGTTACTTAGGCGCAGTTATCCCCGAACCTTTTTATATCGATAAAGGCTTAAGAGAGCTGCCAACACAAATGGGCATTGATAGCGAAGACAAAATAAAAGGACTTCAAAATTTAGTGGCTACTATTCATAAATCAGGCGCAAAAGCTATTGCCCACCTTAACCATCCTGGGAGAATGGCCAATCCTAACCTTCCGGGTAATTATTTTCTATCTTCGACAGACAGAGCCTGTGAAAATGGTGGGGCACGTCCAAAAAGAATGGACAGAGAAGATATGGAAAAAGCCATTAATCTATTCACCCAAGCAGCTGTGAGGGCCAAAAAAGCTGGGTTTGACTTTATAGAATTGCAATTCGGTCATGGATATCTTCTGGCCCAGTTTATTTCTCCTTATGTTAATGACAGAAATGATGAATTTGGTGGAAGCTTTGAGAACAGGATTAGATTTCCCCTTCAAGTTCTAGAGGCGGTCCTAAAGGCTGTAGATTTACCCCTAATCGTCAGAATAAGTGGTGATGAAATGATTCCTGAAGGCATAAAATTGCCAGAAATGATTGCCTTATCCAGAATTCTCGAGAAGAAAGGCGTAAAAGCGGTTCACGTTTCGGCAGGAACTGTCTGTTCGACGCCGCCTTGGTTCTTTCAACATATGTTTGTCCCCAAAGGGAAAACTTGGGAAATGGCCAAAAACATTAAAAAGGAGTTAACTATTCCTGTTATATTTGTCGGCCGAATAAATACTTTCGAGGATATAGAAAAAATAAAAACAGAATATTCTGCTGATTATTTAGCTGTAGGCAGGGCCCTCATAGCAGATCCAGATTTTATTGGCAAATATTTGGGTAAAGTTGAGGGTATAGCAAGACCCTGTTTAGCCTGTATTGAAGGCTGTTTAGGGGGAGTGAAATCAGGCCAGGGACTTCAATGTCTGGTCAATCCTGAAGTAGGAAAAGAGAAAGAAGTAATTAAACCGGCCAAAAAAATAAAAAAATACGCAGTTGTCGGAGGAGGATTAGCTGGAATGGAGGCCGCTTTAACACTAAAGAGAAAAGGACACGTGGTTGACCTTTATGAGAAAAATAGACTGGGAGGACAATTTATTTTTGCTCCTTTAACCCCCAATAAAAAATCAATGGCCAAACTAATTCCATATTTTGTGGAAGAATTGAAAAACAATAAGGTAAATATAATTTTTAAGGAAGCTACCAAATCAGATCTTATTCTAAATTATGATGGAGTTATTTTGGCTACTGGTTCCCAGCCTGCCGTGCCAGCTATTCCAGGATTAAATAAGTTTTATTGGGCTGATATTTTGCTTGAGGACAATTTACCAGAAAACAAAAAAGTATTAATTATCGGTGGTGGGCTGGTGGGGGTTGATATTGCTACAGCCTTAATTCCCAGAAATAATAAAATCATAATTGTCAAGCGCACAACTAATTTTGGTGAAGACATGGAAATAATTGCCAAGTCACTATCTCTTAAAATGATGAAAGAAAAGGGAACTGTTTTCAGTGATCACACTCATATAAAAAAAATTGAAGGCAGAACTGTGTATGCAGAAAAAAGTGGGAATGAAATAAGATTTAAAGATATAGATATAATTGTCGTCTCGACTAGCATGAAAAGCTATAATCCTTTGGAAAAAGAGTTAAAAGGCAAAATGCCAGCTTATGTCATTGGTGATGCCAAGAAAGTTGGCAATGCTCAAGATGCAATTAGGGATGGCTATGATACAGCCAAAAAATTATAATAAATCTAACGAAAAGCAGCAAAAATATAAAATGGTTATTTTATGACGAAGGGGGTCGGGCCTGGCTATTTGCTTTATTTTAAGGATCGATTCGGGCTACTTGTAGACAGGCTGTGGAACCTGCGGCAGAAGAAAACCTCCTCTTACTAAGCGGACGAAATTGTATATTCTTATCACATCACCCTGAGGCCCTCTCCCATAGGGAAAATTCTTTGGATTTCCTGCCTTTGGATCAGACCTTTGAGCACCTGCTCCGTGAACATCCATAAGAACATGACTCCTGGTGGGGCCGGGTTTTCTCATCCAGCCTAATGCTCTTCCAAAGGAGATGTAAACGGCACTTCTACCACCTCCGTGTTGTCCCACATGAGTTGTGCTTGTCCAGTAAAAGCCATAGTCAGGCTTATTTTCCTCATTCTTTATTGGATTGCATTTAAAAATTGGCGAAATTGCCGGAGAATCGGTTGTATCAGGTGAACGGCTATAATCCACTATTGACTGAAGTTCCTTGGCATTGGGGAGACGCCAGTCACTATAGCCAAGGTATTTTTCCTTGTTTTTTTTCTCAATCCAGGCCAGTGTTTCTTTCCATGTCATTCCATAACCACTATCATCCTTGGCCCACATCAGCCCTGTAGCCCTGTCTGTAATTGTCCCGTCTCCATTATCAATAAAATCGTTTTTTCCATAATTTGGATTTCCCCTTACCAGATAAACATAAAATTGTTTATCCTCACGACGACCGGGCATTGGCCCTGCTGGATATCCTTTAATTCTCCCATCGGCAAAATTGACCCCAAATACAGTTTCAGCCCCCATCATAGTTTTACTTACATATTTGGTGGATGAGACAAATTGAGCATCAATTATTCGCTCACCAGAGCTTGTATCTCCGTAGGCAAAATCAAAGTAGTCTTTGTTGATAAAAGGAATTAATTTTTTTGTTTTAATACTACGAGGATCAGGGTCAATGCCGCTAAATTGAATAAGTGAATAGAGCTCCTTAATTGATGGAAGACGCCAATCACTGGAGCCAAGGTATTTTTCCTTGTTTTTCTTTTTCACCCATTTCAATGCCTCTTTGTAGGACATTTTATCTTTGTAGTTTATTACTCCATTCTCATCCCAATCCAATCCCTTAGTCCATACCAATCCAGTGTTAACATCAGTTATAGTCCCATTGCCATTGTCGACATAATGAGGCTCATATCCTTTATATTGGGCATCCTGACCGTAGAAAGGCTGTCCGGTTTTTGGGCAGGGAATCTCTTTAAAATTGTCATAACATTTTTTCTGCCCTGTATCCACAACAGTGTAAGGATGAGGGGGATTAACTTCCTTCTTAGAGCTTTCCTTTAGATGAGCCGAAAACAGCATTACCCCTAAAAACAAAAAGAAAATTACACTAAAAACTTTAAATGCTTTTCCTTTCATTTCTCACCTCTATTATTGATGATAAGGAGGGGGGACTTTTTTGTCAATTTTAAGAATTTTACTAAAACTGATAATTAAGATAAAACTGGAGAAAAACAAAAACCTGGAGAAAACTGGTAACAGTTCATCTATTTACCCAATTTCTTAGTTTATAAGCTCAATGCATGATCATAGGAGCCCCTAAGAGCGCAGATGCTTTAAAATTGAAAAAGAGCCGCCTTCACTATTTATTATGTTTCTTAGTTTCTTATCTAACTACGTGATAATAAATGAAAATAAAATAAATATAGGGATATCTTATTTGGAGCAGAAAAAAATGTAAATGGATGAGTGACTCCCTCCCCATTGTCTGGACAAGAAGGCAGCTTTCAGAAGTATGGCGATACGGCCAAGTTGATTGTCCAGCTCATTGAGCCTGGAAAGGAAAGCCAGATATGGGCCAATGAATATGAGAGCCGTTTCGAGAAAGATTACGGCTTCCTCCGTCCCATCATCAAGGAAGTAGTAGAGCGCTATTTGGACTGCGGCTTGTGAGTCGTTTCTGCCCACCAGCAAAGACCTGCAATTGTCCTTGACGTCCTCTTTGCCGTTATCTGTATTTCCTGACCATGGTTGAATGGGAAAATGAGAACTAAAATTCATACTCAGCCAGCGCAAGAGAAAACCAAATTCTTCTATGATGATGTGATGCAAGTACTTTCTATAACGCCTCCTTCCTTTTCTAATTCTATGGAATAAGCTGCATCCTCGGGTGGGCCTTGTTTAGGATCTCATAGCGAGAGGTCCCACCGCAAAATCGCGTCACCAGCGATTGCACGGCTTCACACACAGCTACGACGTCTGCATGTGTTACCGGAGGCAGGCCATCCACATTAAACTCGATGATCTTTGTTTCCGGCAAAGTGATCGTGTGTACAGCTTGCCGCCATGTCCAGCGGCGGGTGAGCACGACATTGCCTTCCGCGAATATTACTTCTCCTGGGTCGGGATGTTCCATCTGCTCCGAGCCAAAGGGAGTGAAGGTTTCTTCACCTGTAGCCAAACGTAATGCCAAATCTTGAGTCACCTCATCGAGGGCATGTCCGCCTGTGGGGACAAGATGGCGCAACGAAAGGATATTTCCAATATCCACCAGGGCGTTGATTGTGGGGAGCTGTTTGCCGCGCAAAGCTCGCCGCACCAAAGACTCAATGGAGGAGCGGAACTTACTCGGCTTTGCACCGAATTTGCGATAAGCCTCCCGCCACGCCGCGATACGGGGATGTGCAGTGAGTGTCTCTAGGGACAAAGTTTCTCGAATATAAGATTCTGTGTCACGCAACATTTCTCCCAACTCTAGCGGCGAGTCGCCGTTCTGCACGCCATCAATGACCACTACCCCACGTTCATATCCCGGATACAAAGTGAAGATTTCCTCGCTAATAACATACTCGATGGTCACATCTGTTACTCCTCTCGTTAGTTTATGTACTTTAATATAGCCTAAAGGCTGAGCCTCGGCAATACTTTAGCTCCGAAGTACGGATATGAGTTCGGACACGAGAAGCGGAAGCTTTGCCCTTGATTGGAAACCGCGGGCTACACACTTCACAAAAGCCACCCGCCGGTAGCTATTTAGCGTAATGCGAAATTTATTTACTCAGTTTTCCGAATAACCTTCGTAGCAATAACAGCCACAACTCCCGCCACAAAAAATGTCATCACTCGGGCAGTAATGATTTTTTCATCCAATCCTGTGCTGATCCACACAATAGTAAACAGCATTCCGGTAATAATTGTTATCAAAGCTGCTTTGCCATGAAATTTTTTCCAGAATAACGTCAACAAAATCACAACCGAAAATGTACAGCCGATTCCTGCCCATACATAACCAACAAGTGTAAAAATTAATTTGGTCGGTGATACATATGCCAATCCCAGCGCGAGTACTGCCAATATTGCAGTAACTATTCTGCCATGTTTTAGACCTTCTCCTTTACCTTTCTTTGATTTGATTAAATTTCCCGACAGCTCTGTTGCTGACAAAATGAGCAACGAATCTGCCGTTGAAATCATTGCCGCTATGGCGCCGGTAATTAACAAGCCAGCAATGGCTGGTGGAAAAATTTTCAGAATCACTGCCGGCATAACATATTCCTGGTCTTCCAATCCGGTAGGTCCAAATAAAGAAATGCCGATCCAGCCCAAGGCTAACGCGCCAATGTAAGCAATCACTGTCCACGCAATGCCGATATTCCTGCCCTTTTTCGCCTGAACCGGATCTTTTATGGCCATGAAGCGCATACTCAATTGCGGCTGACCTCCCAAATATCCGAAAAACCAGGAAAAGCCGCCCATAATCACAATTCCTGCTGCGAAACCGGATGTGGCGCCGGTTAATGATGTATAATTGGAGCCGGCTTTGCTCAATGCCGCTGGAATAGTATTGGCAAAAAGGTTAGGATCGACATTATTCATCAAATATATAATCCCAACAATTGGACCAATAACTAACGCCGTGATCATAACAATTGCCTGAATCACATCTGTATAAACCACACTTCTAAAACCGCCATAAATTGTGTAAGGCACAATTATCATTGCTGTTATCAGCATTCCTAGGTTAACGTTGAGATTAAACATTGTGTGCAGCGTTTTTCCACCACCGATAAATTGTGCGCCAACATAAAAAAAGAAAAAGAACACAATAGTCAGACTTCCGACCACCCGAATCCATTGTCCTGTATCACCGTGCCGTTTGGCAATATAATCCATAAACGTATTAATTTGAAAATTCTCTGCCTCATCCCGCATACGCCAGGCAATCAGCGCCCAGGCTGTAATGATACCAACCACGCACCCTAATGCTGTCCAAATTTCAGTTAATCCTGTTGCATAAGCAGCGCCAGGCAAACCCAATAACGCCCAAGAAGATTCCCCTGTTGCCCTTTCCGATAATGCAGCCACCCAACCGGGTAAATTTCTACCAGCGATTGCATAATCAACATTGTTCTTTACTTTTCGTCCCTGGTAAAGCCCCCAAAGAATTAATAGGCTCAAATAGCTTATCATTACGATTAAAATTTGTGTTTGGTGCTCCATAGGTGACTCCTTTTAAAATCTTCAGTTGGTTGACTTCTTCTGATTTTATTTTAAAAACATTATAAGATATGAAAAAATCCCAAACGAATTTATAATATCAATTTTAGATGATACCGAGCTTTCAAATCTATTTCAAATTCTATGCGACAGTTACTTTATATTTTCCTTTTACTGTGTAATTTTCCTTTGTCGAATCAATAGCCTCCCCGTTGGGATAATCTCTTTCCACCAATCCTCCTCTTGCTGCATATTCCCATTCAGCTTCTATCGGCAGTCTTTTTCCTGCCCACTTTGCATAAGCCTCTGCATCTTTCCAATTTACTCCTACTACCGAGTGATTGGGAAAATCCATTCCGAAACGATATTTTTTTCCCAAAAACTCGGAAAGTTTTCTCCCTATTTCCTGGCAGAATTTAAAATACTGAGCATTTGATACTTCGTATTTATCTATGTAAAATGAGCCGAGAATAATCTTATGTTCAGGTTGTTTATCTCCCTTTTTATCTTTACCCACGGTAAATTCGCCACCAGGAATTAAAATCATCTCATGACTTAGCTCCTTAATTGTTTGGGAAAAAGTGGCCCCGTAGAGAAAAAGATGTGCAAATAACATCACAAAAAATAAGGGGTTTAAAACATTGTATGTAATCATCGTGTTCTGCTCCTTTTGTTTTCCCTTCAAAGCTGCTCTTGCCAATAAGCGCGTATAATCCAATGTTGGCAAAGGACAATCATCAGGATTTACAAGTAAAGGAATTTTAGTAAAGCCAGGCAAAACAGCATCGCAACCAGCCTATTTCAATTCTTTTATTACTTCATTAAAGTAGAGCCTGGATTTTTCATAAAAAATACCATTCACGAATTCTTTGAAAATTATTTTATCAATTTTTTCTCGGATCGGCTTAACAGGAATTTCAAACATAATGCTAAACCTTTTTAGAGCTGTTGGATAAACCGGTCCTTCCATCAAATATTTTGTGCCAGTAATTGCTAATTTTTTATAGCCGCTTTGTTTTGCTTTCTTTGCAACTTCTTCAGCAATATGAAGCCAGGGAAGTGGCGATTTTTCTATCACTAAATCAAAACCTTCGTGAATTGTGCTATCAGGACAAACAGCAAAATCAGCACCAATTGAGGCCATTTTCTTATCCAGTTCATCATGTCAATCCTGTCCAGTTTTTATCTTTTTATCTACTTCTTTTTTCTGAGAGTTAACTCCCGTTGATAGTCTGGTCTCCGAGTCCGAAGTGGCTTTTGTGCTAATTCCTTTCTTATCGGGTACGAAGCTTTTACAGCAAGGCCTGGTACGTTTCTTGATACATGATCCCCCGCCGCGGGTGGGCAGAGATGATAAGAAAAGTCTACGAAGTGGACCCACTCCTCTGCCCTCGATGCCAGATCCGGATGCGCATCATCGCTTTCATCACCGACTATGCGGTGATCGACAGGATCATCCAACACCTCAAGCTGACATTTGTCGCAGAGAGAGCTCCCCCCCTCATATGGTCTCGCAGGAATTCCTCTTGGACTCCGAGGCTCCAGCCGATTATTTTTCATGATTTTCTATTTGACCAAGCAGAAGTCCGGCTGATCTTTGGCATTTTTTAGCATCTCTGCGGCTTGTGAGACGTTTCTGCCCACCAAGTGCAGTTTTTAATTGTCCTTGGCATCCTTTTTGCCGTTATCTGTATTTCCCCACGATGGTTGAATGGAAAAATGAGAACTAAAATGCATATTCAACCACCGCAGCAGAAAACCAGATTCTTATCTTTAGGAAAGGATAGAATATACATGAAGAATTCTTAATAATCAGTTCAGGGAAAAGTGTATCCAATAAAGGCTTTTTATAGTCGAATTCTAAAAGATTCTTACTTTCCTGCAGATTTATTGTTGAAATATATGTTCTTCTTAGGTACTATTTTTATGGTAGTTGCTTAGAGAGTGAAAATTTGATGAACTTGAGTAAAAATCACCATCAGCAAAAAAAGCAAGTTATTATCGTGAAAATTTGTCTATGTTACATTCTGTCATTAACCGCTGTTGAAATTTTGGACTAATTCTGAAAACATTCAATCTTAAGGAGGTCAATCAATGAACACCATCGAGAAGGCATTGACCCATGCTTTATTTTTACATCTGCATCATAATATCGACCAGGCTATTGATTTTGAAGCCATCGAAGCATTAAATAACCAGGTCAGTAAAACCTTCCCCCAGGCACTGGTGGTAGGACCGGGAGATGATGCAGCTGTCTTCAATTTTCCTGATACACAGGGGTCATTTGTGGCCAAGATGGAAAGCCATTGTTCTCCTTGTGTGCCGCGGCCTTATGATGCTGCCGCCACTGGAGCCAGTGGAGCTATGCGGGATGTTCTGGCCATGGGTGCCCGCCCGATTTTTCTTATGAACTTTATCGGAACCCGGCCCCTGCATGAAAAGGTGCTTGTGGGCCCATGCGGGTTTAAGGGAAAATGCACCTGCGGAAAATGTGTGGAAATGACAAGCAAAGAAAGAGTTGATTTGATGGTCAAAGGACTCAATGACATGTGCAGAGCCATGGATGTCTTCATTATTGGCGGCGGTTTTTCAACCTCATTTTCAGATATTGTTCCTGCCGTTGTGGTTTCAGTATTGGGCAAGTTGGTAACGGCAAAGCCCCTGACCAAACCGGCAAAATCCGCAGGTGATAAAATCATAATCGTCGGCGAAACCTCAAATGACGGCAACGATACCCTCTACAGGGCGGGGTTGGTTCAAGAGATGAGACCTGCTCTGGCTCTGTTTAAGGAGGAAAGGCAGATTTTGGAAGCAAGCCTGGCCGCTTTTCAAACCGGAAAAATCAAGGCCTGCTCTGATTTAGGAGCGGCCGGCATTGGTGCAGCTGTTTGTGAATCAGCAAGATATGGCGGATTCGGGGCAAAAGTGGATTTATCTGCTGTCCCTGTAAAAGTTGATGACATCACACCGGAAGAAATCATGATCTGTGAGACCCAGGCAAGGATGGCATTCCAAGTGGAAGAGGAAGATGTTGATGAAGTATTGACAACTGTCCGTTCGAAAGGGCCCAAAGCAGAGGTAATCGGAGAGATTATAGACGATGATAAACAGATATTCGAATACAAAGGCAAAACAGTTGCGGTTATTCCCAACTATCCTTCAAAAGCTGATCTGGAAGAGCTAGCCAAGGAGGCCTGATATGTCCGAGGAGAAGGGCAAGTCTGAGTAGACAAAAGCTGGGGTGGATTACTCAAAGATTGAGCCGTTCAAGATGGCTACGGTTCAATCAGGAAAGAAAACCCTGAAATTTCCGAATAAAAGAGATGTTTATGTCCAGGAAGAAAGACCAGGAAGCTGCTGAAACGGGTTAAAAAAGACATCAAAGTAGGAATTCAAGAAGTCAGCAAATTTTCACATCCGACCAATTGGTTCTTTGTTATATGGATTTTCTTAATGGCCTTAACGGCATTTCTAGTCCGAGTTTTTGTGGATACAGGATTGATCCAAAGCAATACATGGTTATATATAGTTCATTTAATTATTCTTGCCCAATGGGCTTTATTGATTGTTCTTTTTGGGAAACGGATACATTATCTCTATCGTTCTTTTGCCATGTATTTTGAGAGAATAAGAAAAGAAGCTTAGGAAAATCAGAGTTGTGAATTTATTTTGAGATAAATTTATGAATTCCCTCTGCTGCCTTTTTTGCATCAGCAATGGCCGTAACGGCATCCAAATTGATATTCACGATGTCTCCCCCCGCAAATAGTCCGGGAATAGAAGTCATTCCGCCGCTGTCGACTTCAACTTTTCTTCTTGGGGTGAATTTCAATCTGTCGAACAGATCTTTAGGTATGAATGAGAAATCAGGAGCCAGGCCTATGGCTTCAATGATCATATTTCCTTCCAGAAACTTCAACTGGTCTTCATAGAAAGTGGGAGCAAATCGGCCTTCTTCATCAAAAACACGTTTCACTTTTTTGCAAAGTAGACCTTTAATATTCCCCTTATCATCAAGGACAACTTCTTTAGGACCCCACCCAGGATTAAATTGTATCCCTTCTTCCAGGGCTTCTTTGATTTCATCTTCACTGGCTGGAAGTTCATCCCAATCCTCTAAAGAAACTGTTTTTGTGATAACTGTTTCTCCTGGATACTGCATACACTGAAGTCTCAGAGCTTCCCGGGAGACATCCATAGCCACATTTCCACCTCCAACAACAATAATGTCCTTAGTGACTTGATAGGGTTTCCCTATTTTATTTTCTCTCAAAAAATCAATCGCTAGAATGCATTTCTCGGAATTTTTTACTCTCGTGGAACGGCTTACTGTGTTTCCTATTCCCAAGTATACGGCATCATAGTTTTCTAGAAGGTCTTTGAATGAAACATCCCTGCCCACTCGGGTGTTAAACTTGAAATCAACGCCTAGAGATTTGATGTAGTTTACATCTTTATCGATACTCTCGATAGGTAGCCGGTAAACGGGAGGACCAACCCTCATCATACCGCCCCCGCCCGGCAACTCATCGAATACAACAACTTTATGGCCTTTCAGAGTAAGAAAGTAGGCTACAGATAAACCTCCGGGTCCAGCTCCGATGACAGCGACCTTTTTACCTGTGGCTTTGGCGGGTTCTTGCTCTAATGCTGATTGATAGTCTCTAATGGCATCTGATGCGTATCTCTTTAACCACCTGATTGAAAGAGGTTCTCCGCGGAGCCGCAATGAACAAGCTGCCTCGCAATGCTTCATGCAGATCCTTCCGCAAATAGCAGGGATGGGATTGTCTTCAAAGATAACTTTAAGCGACTTTTCAGGCAAGCCTTCATAAATGGCTTTAATGTATTCAGAAATTTTAAGATGTGCTGGGCAGGCCTCTTCGCAGAGTTTACATTCAAGACAACGGGAAGCTTCTCTTCGGGCCTCTTCTTCATTATAACCGATAACTTGTTCTGTAAAAGAAAGTTTTCTTACTTCTGGAGCTACCTCTGGCATTTTTACACGTTCAGGGTCGAAAAGTGTGAAATCAAGATCAGAAACAAATCCTTCATAATTTTCTTTTCTGTGAGTCAGGCTTGCTTTAAGCACTGAATATTGGTCCGAAGGAAGGAATTTTTCCTTATCTGTTTTTTCATCTTTTGGGGTAAAAACAAAAGTATTTTTATCATAGTGAATATGTAGATAATCCCTGGAAAGGCGGAGACTCCCTGCGGGACAAATATCGACACAAAGACCGCAAAAACAGCATCGGCCGTAATCTATCTGAGGCCTTTCATTTTTGTTACCTGGTTTTGATTCAAGATCAGGGATTTCAACCATTTTAATTGCTTCATTCGGACAGATATCAGCACAATTCCCGCATCCCGTGCAACTGTCCCAATCGTTGAGATGGAAACCTCGGTACCGCTGAGCCGGTTCTTTCGGTTCAAAGGGGTACCGCAATGTTTTTGGTTTCATGAAGAGAAATCTTATTGATTTTAACGGACTGAATAAGCTTGATTTTTCCATTAATCTGGCATTCCTTTTTTTCTCAATTACCTATCTATTTCAGGAGCAACGACATATAAACTTATCATAATATTGCCTACATCGGCGATACTCGCATTTTCCAGCGCTTTCTCAAGTATTGTCAAACCATGGGGATATGAAGGTGTCCGGAAGTGGACCCGGTAAGGTTTATTATCACCGTTACTGACAATGTAGAGTCCCAGTTCACCTCTGGAAGATTCACAGCGTACATACGCATCGTTGTTAGAGAT
>Ga0190360_1000251_pt1 | contig 30459 bp, 37 predicted proteins | sample 48721834_MG_FD_161271 | JGI IMG/M metagenome (GOLD analysis project Ga0190360, IMG submission 161271) | Hydrothermal vent microbial mat bacterial communities from Southern Trench, Guaymas Basin, Mexico - 4872-18-3-4_MG | ecosystem: Environmental > Aquatic > Marine > Hydrothermal vents >...
ATTTCTTTCATCTTCACCCCCAATCATACCGTCGGGCTCGAAGGACATCCTCTACAAATATCGCGCAAATTCAGAACTTGGCAAAGCGTTCGAATATGCACTTGCCAAGTCATCGCTCGACCATTTCAGAGGATTTGGTGGCTCCCAATACCGCTCAAGCGCTTGTAGTGGTGCCTCCAGCAGCCAATCTCTCTGCCAAATCAGATGCTCGATGATGCTGAACCCCAGGTGTCAATAGTCCCACTTTTCTCTCCGGGAGGACGAGCGGGCGGTTGCCGGATCACGGTGCCGGCGCCCCCTGATCCGTCATTTCAATTAGCGCTGCAACTAGGGAGATTATTGTCTGCGGGAGCACAAGAGGGAGCGGCACCCTGCGGGCGCTTCACTGTGCCTAATCGTCAATGTTGACAGTGTCAGTCATTCAAGGTATCATTCCGACGCCGAGAGGCCCCTTCCTGCGCCGCGAATAATGGCCGGGAGGGCAGGCCGAGCGGCCTTCTCCTCCAAAGAGACGCTGGTGTGGAGAAGGCCAAGGAAATCCCCATCTATGGGGGCCTATCGGCGCAAAACCCCCAAATGCGGGGGTACTCGAGCGGGTGTAGTTCAGTGGTAGAACGTCTCCTTGCCAAGGAGAAGGTCGTGGGTTCGAATCCCATCGCCCGCTCCTCTCAACCTCCCCATGGCGACGTAGCCAAGTGGTAAGGCAGGGGTCTGCAAAACCCCTATCGTGGGTTCGATTCCCACCGTCGCCTCCTGAATAAGGGTCATAGGTCCAAGGCGCGTAAGGGTCTCGTAAGAGAAAGGAGAACCTTATGCGCCTTTTGTGATTCCGAATATGGGTCATGTTGGACCAAGACGGATAAGGGTCTTGGACTCTCAAAGAGGTCCAAACAATACCAGACAATAGACGTATCCCCAGAAGCAGATATCATGAAGACGAGATCGGTTCCGGATAGGACCATGGGCCAAGCGAAACTGAGCACCTTGATCGATCACTGCCTCGGCGACATGCAACACAGATGATGCACGGACGACTCAGTCAGTGATAGCAGCAAGGCCCGTTCACTCCGCAAACCTTTCTCTAAGGCCCCGGGGTAGAAGCCTTTCTCCCGCACCCGCAGCACATCGAAGCAGGTTCCGCTATCGGGCGGTTGAGGGGGTATCATGCATCAGCGAATATTGCGAATACCTTCTTAGGCCCCAGCGGGAGCCTCCGGCGCAGGAGACAGACCGAACTCAATAGCTGAATCGAAAAACCTCGAGAGTCTCAGAGGGAGCAATCTCTGCCTCGACCGTTCTCATCAGCTCGCCATCTACTCGGACCACAATCTCAAAATCCTGATTGCCTTCCTGGCGGCATTCCGCGTAGTAATGCACAACCACAGCATATTCACCTCGAGGGGCAGTTCCTTCTGGCCAATAGACATTCTCCACGCCCTCAGTACCCGCCAGGCTGCAGATTGCGTTGGATTCCTTATCTAGGCATCCGCCATTCGGCAGTTGTCGGTTGTCATAGTAGAGCTCCCCGCCGGAGGGATCGATGACATGCAAATCGAGATCAGCCGTAGACTCCCACAGCAGCGTCACCTGGATATCACCGACGCCAAGGGAAGGTATCGGGGTCGGAGGAACAGGAGTTTCCGACTCGGCAAGGTTAGCCTCGTCTGTGTGCAGATCGGCAAGACCCTCGGCCTCCGGAGTCGGTGTGGGCGTGTCGACAGCCGCTGGAGAGTCTGTGATGACCGGTTCGCAAGATACAGAGATCTCATATTCGCCATCCGGGCTCACAGGATCCATGCGGATCAAATAGAGGCCATCCGGCAGAGCAGAGGAAGTCTCGATTCTCCCACCGTGGCTACGGAGGATGTACCCATTACCAGAAGTTCCAGCGGTCTCTGCGCTTGCACTTTCCAGGGCAAATTCAGGGGCAGAAGCCATCTTGGAAGAAATGATCTGCACAGAAAGCCTATCAGCGTGAGATAACCTCAGCCATCCCACTACCGCCTCTGAATCGTCACCCTTCCAGAAGATGCGCGAAGCGCCGCACTCAAGCTTCAGATCCCGAGGCAAATCCGCGGTCACATCGGCTTTGGCCAAAGGCTGCATCCACGTTGTTGCCGCCTGGACAGGTTCTCCTCCAGATTCGAGCACGCCGGCCAGAACGATCAATCCTAGTGTCCCAAATAGGCAAATGGATGTGATAACCATGAGCAAGCACCCGCCTCCCAACACGAACAAAGGAAGGGATGCCTTCCGTTCCTTCACGAAGGCTCTCAAACGCTCCGGCAGGGCCCACATATCCCACATCGTGCTCTCTCCCCTCGCTCCCCGCTCAGTTCTCCTCCCCCATTTCGATGGCTTGCTCGAATCGGAAGAAGAGCGTGTCGCGATACGATCCCGCAGGGGTGTTTGGCGGAGATTGATCCGCCGCAAACGGCTCCCAACCGTCATGGCAAAGCCGGCGAGCGAACCATCGGAACGCCTCCCCTGGATTGAGGCCGCCCTTGAAGTCCCCCAGAATATAGACACCCGGGACCCCGTTGCTCGAAAGGTTTTCTTTCAACGCGGCTTTACTCGCGTGCATCTTCATGAATTCTTCCATGAGCACGCGAATGCGCTCCGGATCTGTCATCTGCGAGAGGTAGACCCACTTTCCGCCGAGCGCGGTCAACTTCAGCAGCTCGTAGCGTTTCTTTGGCGGAACGTGCACGGGGGAGGGCACAGCGGTCGAGGCGCTTGTCGGCCCGGGAGAGGCAGCGATAGCCGGCTCAGGGGCCTGGTCGGGGGATGGATGGCCGGGATCCACCCCAGCATCAGGCGGCTCCGTTTTCTGAAACAGATTCGAGGCTCGCTTTATGTCAAGCTTCGCGCGCTTAGTCATGCTTTCCCTACCTCAAGACTGCCCAAGTTGGCACTCCCCTGCCGACCCGCATCTCCTTGGTATGCGAGAGCCACAATCGGCGAAATGCGCACTCTGTCGATCAACCTTGCATCTCCGTCCCCACCGGCTCCCGAACCACGGCATCGGATTCCACACTCTTCAGCCCACTCTCTTGGAACATAAGATGCTCGGCGATCAAGCAACCCAATTCGCGGTATGCCTTCGATACTTGGTTGTCAGGCTCTCGCAGGGCAACCGTTTTCCCCTCAACCGGCGCTTCGGCCGCCCGAACGCTGCGCGGCACCCTCACAGGCAAGACATTCAATCCTGCCTCAATCCACGATTCGACAACCTCCGTATGATGCTTGAGCCTGCCGTTCCAGAGCGTCGGCAGGATGCCGAGCACGCTCAAGCCCGGGTTGAGGGAGGATTGAATCTCATTCATTGTGTCCATAAACAGAGCGATACCTCGCAAATCGAGATACTGGGGCTGTGAAGGAACGAGTACTTCGTCACAGGCAACCAAACCGTTGACCGTGAGCAACCCCAGGCTTGGCGGGCAATCCAGCAACGCGACATCGTATTCTGCACTCACGCTCGCAAGGGCTCGCCTGAGGACGTTCTCTCTGCCGATTTTTGCGATGAGTCGTAATTCCGCATGTGCAAGGGCGATATCACTTGGGGCCAAGCCCAACTTCGGCATGACGCCGCGCAGGACGGCGCTCAACGGCATCTCGCCCAAGAGCACCTCAGCCATGCTTTGCCCGGGTGCATGTACGGCACAGGCTCCCGTCAGCGAGGCCTGCGGATCCAGATCAACAAGCAGGACACGAAGCTGATGCTCCGATGCAAGCACGGCACCGAGATTATGACAGGTCGTCGTCTTCCCGACGCCCCCTTTATGGTTCGCAACTGCGATGGTGATCATCGATTCTCCATCCCACAATTCAGGCTATGCATGACGGTCCTAATCCGCCTGGCTGCTACGCGGCTTGCCCAGCTGCGGCAAATAATGTCACGGCTCAAGTGATGAGGGCATTTTCGGGGTACTGGCCCTGAGGTGCGGCCACATCCATTTCAGGGATAATGCCGTCCAGTTCCGGGATAGTATCGTCGGCTTGATCCTCAACCGTTACCGCGCCCTCCTCCTGCTGACCATAGAAAGCCTGCCGAACGCGGCCACTTAGTAGAAAGACAAGCACAATCAAATCAACCATCGTCGTGAGCAGGTAGAGACAAGAAATCAACAGCCCGATCGCCCCGAATTGGATCCAATCGGGTGCCAGAGCATGATATCCACCCGCGAATGCGCCCACGACAGCGAAAATGCCCCCCACGATTCCAAACAACGCGAGGAATACCGCTACCACACGCGCCGAATTACTCATGCGCATTAGCCCCACGCCGGTTGCCCCGTATAGCAGGCACAACAGGAATCCAATCAGCAATCCCGCAGCCGATGGAAACAAGGTCTGGGGAAGATCGCTTGACGCCTCCTGCAATGGAGGCAGCATTGCATAGACAACGATGGCCGAGCCGATTATCAATGATGATAGGCCGAGAAGAAAATGGTACGCGGCCACCAGGCCCACACCGTCTCTTACGATCCTATCAGTGCGATTCATCGCTCACTCTCCTTGGAGTCCATCGACTGCTCTCGAGCGCACCCTGTCTCACAGTCAGTCTCCGCAAAGGATGCTAGCATGTTGCCCGGATCATGTCCGTAAATAGCAGATGAAGGATGCATAAATGCACAGTGAATGCTGGGAGGGCTTTGATATCCCTTGCGCATGCCATGACTGCGCCCTGATCTCCTTGCCCCTGACTGTGATCGAGCGAACCACCTCAGACCCACCATGGGCTATGCCACTAATCCAGATTCACGGGCACGACGATCGTCTGACCCACTGTCAGGTGGCGAGGATCTGAAATCATGTTCTTGCTGAGGATCGCGGTCACACTCGTATTGAAATGATCAGCAATCCTGTCAAGGGTATCTCCTGGCATGATCGTATAGGCGAATGCAGACCCTTGCGAGAGCCCGACGCCTTTCCTGCGCAGCACATCGAAACCGCCCAAGCCTGTTCTTCCGATAGCAAGGTTGCTCGTCCACACATTGCGGAACGCGCCAGCGACAGGGCTCGTCGGATCATAGAGCAAGACGTTCGCCACCAGGAAAGATCCATCCGGCATCTTCTGGTTCGTGACTGTATAGGCGCGTCCTCTTTCATCCACTTCTGTGACGACGAACATGTGTGAAAACTCCCCACGGCCGGAGTATGCATAGACAAAATCACCCGGGTAAAGAGGCCAAGCCGTAAAATCGAACTTGGCGATGGATTCATCAAAATGATATAGGTCGTATACATCCATCGGGAATAGTGCCCATGGCCTGCCGTTCGTAAGGGGATCAGCAAGCCAATAGCGCTTTAAATCAGTGACCGGCCCAATACTCGAAGGCAGAAGCCCGGCATCCCGCAGGATGGCAGCTGAAAGCGGGCCACACATATTGGACGGATCTTCGTTCCCGTTCCCCTGGAAGCCAAGTTGCTTCGCAAACGCCACCGTCTCGGAGGGGGACGATGTGATCATGGATTGAGCCACGTCTCGCAAGCGCTCTCTCCAATCGCCCGACCTTGGCTGCGAAATGGAGATATGCGCGCCCTCGGAGGCGCGGAATCCTTCCTCAACCATCCAGCTGCAAATCAAGGGGCCGCCAAGCGAATCGTGTTGGGGTTCACTGTCCCGGATTCCCTCATACCCTCGAAAATAGCCATATTTTCCAGAAAGCTCCTCCTGGGCGATCGGCGATAATTCCCGATCGCCAATGGCGACGGCGTGGATATAGGGACTCTCGCCATCCTCGCCCTCCCGAAACCATGCGCCGAAACCAGCCACTCGCAAGGCCCGGATGAGTCTATCGATCTCGCGATAGAGCACCCTGTTGCTGCCGGATTCGGTTACTTTAATATCGACTACGCCGCCTCCGTAATAGATTGCGTTTGCTCCATCCTCCTCTGAGAGGTAGCTTCCCCGCAGGATGGACGCCCCCAAGATGTCAATCGGACCATCATAGAGCTTGGCCGCGTGTGTGAGCATCTCAAGCGTGCGCCTATTCAAGGTCCATTCACCCACCTGCACCCGCTCATAGTCATCGGAGGGAGGCCGGCATCCGGCGGGTTCAAACCATCCCGGATTATCCACGCTGCCCAATGACTTTTCCAATGACGGCGTGAGTTCGCCTCCCACCGAGTGCGCGATGGCAGGCGCCAATTCGCTTTTCGCCCTGGCATTGAATGGCGCAATAGTTGTCAAATAATGAGGTTTGCCGTGGGACCGGCCGTCGAGACCGACCTTCGGCGGATACTTCCCGGTCAGCTCTACCCTGCCGGGCAACTCCGAGAATTTAAGAAGAGCAATGAAGAATCCAATGCAAAAGAGCAGCAGCACCATCACTTTGCTGGCCATGAACACCATCGCCGAAGCAAACGTCAGCCTTCGCGAGAGCCTAAGTTCGTCACCCAGATCCATGATGCTCATCAGCAGTGCTCATGTCTCGTGAGGATGTATCCTACGAAGTATTGAGGCTATCGGACGCGTGGGGCTTCTCCTGCATTAACTCGAGGTGAAATCCATGTTGCCACGTGTCTCGGGATCACTCGCCGAACGCCCGAGGCATGGTAAGGAAAATGCCAGAGCGCGAGGGTCTATGAGATTTGCCCGCCGCATTTTCCGGTCGCATCACAAGCACTTCTAGACCCTGTGATCAGCCTTTGCGCAAGTGGGCTCTGGGCCGCTTTCTCATTAAGGCCCGGCGAATATTCGGCGGAGGCGGAGAAGCGCTATGGAGCAAGCTAGACGACGAAGGAAAAGGCGGATCGCAGGGAATGGGGTATGGCATCCCACCCCGGAGCCGGAGCCCCCCGGATATGCGGCGGAAATGTCTGTCATCGCCCAATTCTCTGGCCCGACCTTCTCGCCCCGGCGAAGAAACCCCTCCCGAGCTGGAATCGATTCCTGCTTGAAGGAGAACTGTGGCCGCCCGATCTATGGCGCATCAGCTCCAATGATCATGACTACGCGGGAGCCGGGGATGCGCGCCTCCATGGATCACCATCGGAGAGGCTTCTTCATTGAAGACACAGGGAAAGATCAAGGACGGTCGGCAAATGGCAGCGACTGCCGGAATCGCGAGGTTATCAGGGCAATAGCCGCCAAGTGGAGAGCAATTCCGCCGACCTCATTTTCGCCGCTCGGAAGACCGACTTTCCAACGCTCGGATCATTGTGATGGGCTGGTACCTCTATTATGGGATATTCAATCCCGAAGCAGCTTCTCCCATCCATCTCCGAGGAGAAGCCCATATCTTCATCGATGGATGTCGCAATCTGCAACATCGCGAATGCGCTCAAGTGATGGCAGGCGAGCATCTGCCGCTCAATCCAGGGCCGATACCAGAAGGACCTATGCCGCAATCTCTAAATGAAGCGCCATAAGCATGTATGGCGCAGGAGCATCCCAAGGCCTCGCCTTTATCACCTTTGCGGAGCGTTGAGCAGAGACGGGCTCAGGTGGTTCGAATCGATCCACTCGAGGTCGGATCGATCTTGGCACCGTGCGTATCCGCGTGGAAGAAGATGGCATCGGTGATGTTCGCGTCCGTCAGATCAGCGTTTCGAAGGTTTGCCTCCTTGAAATTCACTTCTTTCAAATTGGCCCCCACCAGACTCGCCCCTTCGAAATTTGCCATTTCGGCGCGCGCGCCACGCATGTATGCAAAGTCCAGGTTCGCCCCGCTCAGATTCGCTCGAACGAGATCGGCTCCGGCGAAATTCAAACCGCTGAGATCCAGACCGGAGAGATCGGTTCCGGAAAGGCGTGGTCGCTCGCTCACGGCCAGTATCTTGATCAGCTCCTCACGTGTCAGATCAGGCATAGTGCCTCCTTCATTTCATAAATGGACAGCATTGACGGCCTCGCTGCATCTCTGCCCTCGTCGAAAAACCATCCGCATTGGCTCCATTCTAGAATCCAAAGGTTTTTCCCAAACTAAAAACGACGGGAATTCAGGTGAATTCGGTGCCCACCGAAGAAACATCGGGGCATGGGAACGGGCGATGATCCCCTATATGACGTTGGCGAGCCCCGATGACCGATGGCATCCGGCCATTCGTCGGCCCAAGGCACAGTGGCGCATGGATGAGATTCAACGCTTATTCACATCTCTTTCATGACGCAAGGCGATCGATCATGTTAGGATGGAGACACATCGCCGCTCGATGAAAGTCTCGAGACAACCTCACATTCAATAAAGAGCGATGCTATCGCCGGCGCGAATGGGGCCACGGCATGCCGCTCAATCTCTTGCCAAGCTTCTCCGAGACGCATCAGCGGCGATTGCCTTACAAGTTGCCAGCGATCGGCTCAGCAGCAGGAGGCACTCAGTAAGCAGATGAAAGTGAATCAAGCCGAACTGCCGCCGAAAGCCTCCTTCATCCATTCAGGCATGCTTGAAAGGTCCGCACTGCGGCAGGTGCGGCGTGCGCCTCGATCGCTTCCTCATGGCTGACTCCTTTCCGCGAGAGAGGTCCACAGACACAGCCGCAGCAAGCCTTGGCAGCCTCGAAACGCCCGCGTCATCAACGATCGATCCAATACATCTTGAGGCCGAAATGCCTCGGTTTCATGCCAGGCCAGCTTCATCCGCATGGGGACTGCCTTTCAGTCAATATCACCCACAGCAATGAGATCATCGAGATCTACAGCGTCGACGGTCACCTTGCCAGCATTCTTTAGACGGAATTAAGACAATGGCGTCGTGCAATCTGATACCCTATGGCCGAAGTCGGCCTTCTTCCAATCAAGAAAGGATCAACCGTGCCGGAAGCAACGATCCTCATCGTGGATGACGAGAAGCCTTTTTGCTATGCGGTTGCGGAGGTTATAGACCAGATAGGTCAACACGAGACCTTGATCGCGAACAGTGTTCCGGAAGCCCTCGAACTGCTTGAGATGAGATTGCCGGACTTGATCCTGCTCGACCTTGTCATGCCCAATACCAACGGCCTGGATCTCGCCAGCATGCTAAGGTCGAAGGACGCCTGGGCAAGAATACCGATTGTCGCTCTGAGTGCAGATACCAGGCCGGAGACCAAGATCTCGGCACTCACCGCAGGCGCCAATTGCTTCCTCCCAAAACCCTTCACGATAGATGAACTAAGAATCATCATCCAACCCTTTCTGCTAGAGAAATCATGCAATAGGGCTTCCGATACGGAGGCGGCGTAGTGCAGGCGGCCGCATTCTGTTTTGCTGGATTGTGGGAATCGGAAACTGATCTTCTAACCATGCCGGGGATGAACTATAGGAGCACTCGGGCCAGGGGATGGTTATACAGGAAGAAATCCTGAGTATATTGCGTGGCATCTACCAAGCAGAGGGGAGCCTTCGCCTGATCAACGTCTTTAAGGGTTTGCCCATCTCCTACGATGCTCGCATACTCAAGCTTTCGAGCAAGGTTATCACTCTCGAGGCGCATCCGTATCAGACCGTCTGCCTGGACCGATACGGGTTGACCCATATTCGGGCCGAGCGTCTTCCCCGGGTCGCACGCGCCGATGTCATTTGGCTTGACCATGCGCAGAGGCAGGTTGGGCTTTCAAACCTGCGATATGTATCATTGCAAATCGGCAACCGGAGCTTGATCCGAGTGGAGCCAGAGGAGCCACTGGAACTCTACATCTGGGACGCGAACGGAAAGAGGTTCCGCGGTGAGTTGATCGATATTTCGCAATCAGGAATGGCTATCTCGATGATCTCAGATCTGATCTCGCCGAACGCTTTCCACACCGGAGCGAATCTGAAGATCGAATTCTCATTGCCTGCCACTGGCCCATGCCAAGAAGCCAGCATCACCGGTCGTTGCGTAATTGCCTACCTGAAACCCGACCCTATTCTGCACAAGCATCGAATGGGGATGCAGCTGTTTCCGGACGAGAAATCGCGCCCCATAATCTTGAGGTATATCAGCGCCCGCCAGAGCGAGATCCAGAATGAGATCCGTTCTCTGGCGGCAAAGTCCTTCACGACGCACAACTAATGGCCGCGCCCCGCATTGCGCGGGAAAAGATCGGGGAACCGGAAATTGCATCTCGCGCCCAGTCTATCTGCATAGGAATCCATTGTCTGTGCCAGTAAGAGACAGCACTGCTTGCCAGGAGAGAAATGATTGCCTTCGCCATTGAGGCCCGGCCAGCGAGGGATCACAATCTCATGGATTGCCTCATGTCATCAAGCGACCGAGGCCACTCACCCTGGCCTGCCATACCCCCTCCGGCAGAATGCCCTTGCTGCGATGACACAGCAATTCTGATAAAGCACCGCCGCTCATTCACCCGGGGCAGCCTTGAATGGCATTCAGCATGATCGCAACCCGAACTGTTGCACAGATCATCTCACACGGAATCCCGCTATCGGGTCACCCGCAGCCCGAGAGCATCGATCAGTTTCAAGATGCTCTGCTCCAGCATGTCATCCGAATGAACAATCCGGAAGCCGATGTTGAATTCCTCGGGTCTGATGCGATCCTCGCCAACCCAAACGCTCACCACATCCATGACCAGTTCTTTCGGCGGCGTCATACTTGCAGGAAGCGCGATGGCAACCCGAAGATACCTGCCCACGGGTATCGAATCCTTTGAAAGGATCATGATGCCCTTCGGGGTTATATCGACGAGAAGACCGATGAACTCACTGGTTGCTGCATTGTGTATCCGCAGATACGATCGCAGGTGCCTGCGAATAAGCTTCCTTCGCTCTGTCATCCTTCATCCATCTCCCAGAGGTCTTCATCATTGAGCCCATTCGGCGATGTGTATGGAAACGGATGCTGGGAAGGCAAGTTGGCACGTGCAATCGATCATCCATCCGCATTTGCCCTCCACAAGCCCCCTCCTAGTTATCGGCCGAAAGTCGCCATTCTCGACTCAATGTCCGCAGGGCGAATGCCATGATCAAAGGATGAGCGCAATGCTGCGCCCAGGATCTATCGCAGTGCACTGGAACCAGTTCGTCTCTAAGAAGGACCGGGGCAAGCGAGGCGGCCGAGAAACAAGCCTCCCTCGCCGCCATTGGCAGGAAAACCAGTGCTTCAGGAGAAGGCGACAATCCTGCTTGTGCGAGGTATCCCGCCTGGCTATACCGAGGCCGGCATCTGGAGTACCGTCTCAATGGCGTGCAATAGTTGGCGAAGGCGGAAAGGTTTCGCAACAAAGGCATCCGCTCCCGCTCGCAGTGCTCTGGCCTGATCCTCACGAGATGTCGAACCACTCACGACAATGATGGGTGGCAGGTTCTCACCGAACCGGGAGCGAAGCATGCCCATGAGCGATTGGCCGTCCATACTTGGCAATCGCATGTCGAGGATAATCAAATCAGGCAATGACTGATCCATTGCCTCCAATGCCTCGTGGCCATCATGAGCGACATTCACGAGGTAGCCTTCGCTCTCAATAATCTTCCGGATTGTTAAGCTGACATGTTTGTCATCATCAATAATTAAGATCCGCAATCCCCCCATAATGTCATTATCCTCCGCCACGCGATGTTCTCATCCTAGTACGGAATCGATGCTCACGAACTTACAACCAACTTCCAATACACGGCTGTGAGATCCTGCCCCCAAGTAGCTGCATAGTCTCCCGGCAGGTTGGCCTACGGGCCACCTCGCTCATTGCTGCGGGCAAGATCAAACAGGCCGATGACCACCAACCCCAGGCTGCCACCTGGCATGCATCGCCCACCCCTTGCTTATCGTCATGAGTGACCGGTTGATCGATGCTGTGGAACTCGTCATTTATGGCAAGAGCATCGATGACCGAGCGGCGAGGGCGACCGCAGCTTCATCCGGATCTCTGCGAAAGGCATCTACGCAGAGGAAACACGCGGCGCCTAAAAAGAAGCCGATAGCTCAATAGCATGTGCATACAAACAGATAACCGGGATCGCTTTTCTCGGGCGATCCCGGTCCTTCGGCGGGCATGCTTGCACCGCAATTATGTCTCAGTCTGCAGGAATGCCCACAGCATATCCATGACCCTTCACGGTTCTGATGAAGGTCGGATGCGAAGGATCGACCTCGATCTTGGATCGCAGGTTCTTGATGTGAACGCGAACCAGATCCGGGCTCCCTGTATCATGGGGATAATCCCACACCTCTTGCAGGAGCCGATCTGGCGAGAATACTTGGCCCGCGTGGCTCATTAAATGATACAGCAAATCGAACTGCACAGGCGTAAGCGTTACCGTGCCCGTCGGCCCTTTGAGCTCGAAGCAGCGGGTATCCAGCTCGTATTCGCCGCTGCGCAGCACGCCATCGAATTCTTTCTTCTCGATTGGCCGCCGTGTCCGCCTTAGAATGGCGCGCACGCGCAGATAGAGCTCATCCAGGTTAAATGGCTTCCGCAGGTAATCATCCCCACCCGCGCGCAGACCTGCGATCCGGTCCTCCTCCTTGCCCTTCGCTGTCAGGAATAAGATGGGCAAGTCCTCCAGAAGTGGATCCTGTCGGACCTGGCGGCAGACTTCGAAACCATCCATCCCTGGCATGAGCACGTCAAGCACTATCAGGTCCGGGCGATTCCGCCGGCACATCTGCATGGCCTCAACGCCGCTGCTGGCGAGGCTTACCCGATACCCTCCTGTTCTGAGAGTCCTTTCCACCGTCTTGGCAACAAATTCGTCATCATCAACCACAAGGATCATCGGTTCGTCCATAAACACACCTCCTTCATCCTGAAGATCCAGCCTCGTCTGGGAGCCCATCCTGCGCAACTGGAAGGCCTATGATGGCAGTGTTCTTGCCTGTCTGCTCCCGCACCTCCACCTCACCACCGAACTGGCGGACGAGCTCTTCGCCCAGGTGAAACCCATAGCCCAAAGCGGTGGTTGGATATGCTGGTGATCGCGGGATGGGATAGGCTATCATAATTTGCGTGCAATTCCCATTCTGAAGCGATTTCAGCAATATCTCCGGAGCATCGCTGGCCAGGCTGACCTGGCTCGCTGCGAGTATCAAATTGATGATCGCGTCCATTAGGATGGCTTCTTTCCCCTGCACCCTGGAAAGGTTTGCGCCCAGATGGATCTTGATGGCGATGCCTCTGCGTTCGATAGTGTGCCCGATGAGATCGAGAACCGTCAGCAGCATGCCATTGACATCGAATTCGTCGGAAGGCGATGTCGTCGGGCTTGAGAATTCCATGAGTTGCTGAACGACCTCGACTGCCCGCCAACCAGCTTCCTCGATCGCCAACGCGGCTTGATGCGCCTCACTTCCCTTTTCGAGCTGACGAGCCAAGAGCTGCGATTCGCCCAGAATGGTTGTCAGAGGGTTGTTGATACGGTGAGCCAAATTCGTGGCCAAATCGCCGATGGCAGAATAGCGGGCTGCTTGCATCAGCTTCTCTTGGGCGATCCGAACTTGGTTCTCCAGCGCTTTCTGTTCGGTCACATCGCGCTGTATGGAAACCCAACTGGTGATCTCCCCAGATGAGGACCGCACCGGCGTTATGCGGATATCGAAAACATTCATACTCCCGTTGCCGATCCGCTGGGTCAACTCACCAGAATACGAGCCACCCCGACCGAGCTGTCTACGGAAGTCGCCGATTTCGTTGGGGCTCAAAGAGTCTTGAAAGAGCTGAGACGGCGTCTTCCCCATAGCATCCGTCAGCTCAACGCCGCTCATCTCACAGAAGGATCGATTCACATAGATGATATGACTGGAGAACCAATCTACTCCCCCTTCTGTAACAAGCACGCCGTCTTGCGCATACTCGAAACTGGCCTCCAGAAGATCCAATTTCTTCTGGGCCAGGTACTGGTCTGTGATGTCCTTGAAAAGGATTAAATACCCAGATGGAAAACCCATCTCGGCGTCGAGCAGAAAACTGCGCGCCCGCAACCAGGCGGGACCTTCTTCCGCCCGCCTGACGTTAATGTCTTCCTCGACCCCATCACCTGTGAGTAGACGCTGGAAGAGCGATGGCTCGCAATCTGGGCAGGCATCTGCCAGGATTTCGGATGCTCGCATCCCATAGACATCTCTGAATCGGTATCCAAAGAATTGGGAAGCCGCACGGTTCCAAAATCGGATCCGACCATCTTCGTCCGTTGCAACCACGGCGTCGCCCATATTTTCCAGCAGCCAAGCCTGGTAAAGCCGTTGCGCGGTTGCTTCTTCCTGCAGCCTATCGGACGTATGGCGTTTAATCGAGGAGCGGATGAGTTGCGGAAGCCTGGTGAGGTCATCTCCCTTTCGGACATATTCGCAGGCTCCCTGCTTGATAGCCTCAGCGGCTACGTATTCATCTCCCTCGCCTGTGATCAGCAGAACTGGAGGCGAAGCCGGCAATTTGGTCAAATCCCTGACAACCTCCAGCCCCGAGCCATCCCGGAGCTGGTAATCCAGGAGGATCATGTCGAATCCGTTTCGATCGAGTTCCTGCCACATCCCCCTTACACTATCTGAAACCACCACATCGAATCCTCCTTTAATGGTCAGGTAGTCTCTAAGCATTTGAGAGAATTCGTGGCAATCATCAACAAGGAGAAGTTTTACATTCGATGCAAGCATCACGATGCCCTCTTTAACTTAAGAGTGACCCCCGCCTCGCAGTAGTATAGCAGCATGCTATTCCTCATCACGTAAACGCCGCGTAAAGGCCCGGGGCGAACCGCGGCGGACGCGTGCAAGCTGAGTCTTAAATTCACGCGAATTATTCGCTGGATGTGAAGCTCTCCTGCTATTCTGATAGGCGGAGCGGATTAAATGGATCCAAATCGAATGATGCGGCCAGGTGATCTGGCTTCCTCCCAAACCTGAGACCCCGCGGGGCCGCGAGGGAATGGAGATATGAACGATCCCTTGCCGGCGTCCATTGAGCATCCCCCAGCATATGCAAGGCTTCGACGGGTCGGGGGCAGAATAATCTTTGGCCTGCTGGTCACAATCTTTCTGGTATGGATGGTTCGAACCGAGACCCAAGATCGGCCTGAATATCCTGGGCCGCCAAAGCTCAGAGTTGGAATGCAGGTTGTGGTCACCGTTGAGGGCGGCGCCAGCGTGAACATCCTGAAGAGCTGCCCCGGGCAACTCTAGCTGGGCGCCCTGGGATTGCTCACGGACGGGATGACTGCCAAGGTCGTGGATCGCAAAACCTGCGGCAACGAATGGTGGTATAAGATCGAGCTGCTTGATAATGTGAGTTCGGATTCACCTGGCGCTGGGTGGATCGCTAGAAGTAATTTGCAGCCCTACTAGCTTCTTGCCTCGCTGGAGACCGTGCTGGATCAAAAATCCCCGCGTCTCATGCGTGCCGCTGCTCGCCCCGATGGTAAGCCAAACGCGGCATTTCGGTGGCGAGCCCTTGGACACCAGGAACCCACATACGCTTAGCCCAATCCCCCGAAATTTGCCGAGTTTGCGCCTTGCCAAGTTCAGCACGTTTCCACCTTCAGCGTGCTCACTCCCTTAACATAGGCCACATGGATCACGGCAGACAAAGCCTCCTCCGTCTTGCACCTCGGCTCCAGCAGGCCGGGAAACTCATGCCCCTGCCCCAGCCTGGGCATTCTCAAGGGAATCTCGCCAACCATCGTCTCCCGGGCTCGCTCCCGATAACCATTGCGCTAATCCTTTCGATCAGGCGAGCATTCATATCATCCAGCCCCAATCAGCACCTGGCCACTTGACCCGATGAAAGGCTCCGCCGTCTTGACCGGTTCTTATCCATTAAGGGATGATCACCCAGCTTCGTCCTCTCTTGGATTGTGGAACGCTACATGATGAATGCCGTTCCCGAGAATGACGATTCGCTCGAGCAGAGGCTGGCCCATGCAGCCGAATTCACGTCGCCTTTTTTACAGCAGATTTAGGACTTGGCCCTTGAGAGAACCGATGCTTGTAGAGTATGATATCCACATTGGACTTTGTTTGATTCTTTCCAAAAAGGAGACGGCGAGAACCGGAGGAGCATCGGGCAATGTCCGATGCTCAAATATTCTATTCGAACGACGACGGGCACTGTCGGCGGCAGGAGCGCCTACGTCATGGCTTACCTGCCTCCTGACTTCCAATCGGGGCAAGGCCGTCCCCAGGGCCATAAATGCATGTTGCCCAGGGGAATGCGGACGCAGCAGGAACGGATAGGGGAAACGGATTCTGATCTCCGGCAAGCAAGTGATAGCGCATCGCGCGACATGGCGCGCAAGCCAATCGCCTTTCGGCGAGTCCATGGCACCCGGGAATTGAATGCGGATGATAAGAAGGTATCTCTCCAGGTGGATATCCGATAGTAGCATCCAGAGGAGTCGAGCTCGAAACCAAGAGTCATCAAGAAATGGGCTCCATAAAATTGACGCGGAAGAAGGGGGATAGATCAAGAATCCCATGCGCAACCACACCCCAGAGCTTTGCAAAGAGATCGAAGAAGCCCTTGAGCTTTCCGCAGACGCCCTGCTGATCCTCGAAAAAAGGAAGATCAGCTACCTCAACTCAGCCTGTCTCAACTTGCTGGAACGGTCCGAGAAAGATGATCTGATCGGGAGAGATGTGGCGGATGTCCTCCCACCCACAGTTTGGGAACCGCTGATGACCATCCTCGACCCCGAGCGAGGCGGCCATGGGACCGCGGCGGTTGGTGTGAGCTTTCCGCGTCGTAATGGGGAGCAACTATCCGCAACTGCTCTGCTCGTGCCCTTCGCCCCCCCCGCTCCCTCCACACTTCAAATTACTTTCCTGCATGAAGAAATGGCCCAAAGCCATTCGCCGAGCCTGGGGTTCGACGATATCCAGACGATCGAGGCCATCTCTGAAATCGCCCTGAAGCGGGCGGATCCGGCAAATGCGGCGAGCGACGCCAGCCGGGAACTGAGCCGACTTTTCGGAGCAACCTGCACATTGATCTACCTGCTTGGCCAAGATGGAGTCAGTTTGGATCTGCAACATACGCCTTGCTTGGGCAATATCCAGGAACAGCTGAAGCGAGAGGTCTGGATCGAGTTCCCGCTCGAGCGGATCCGGCTGCCATCGTCCCCATTTCTGGAAGAGGCTCTCGCTCACGGCGCAGCGAAGACGTTCAATGATGGCGCATCAATGAATGAGGTGCTCTGCTCCGGCCTGATGTCTATCGCCGATGATAAATATCTCATACCTTCTGAAGCGGAGGACTTCGCCTCCCAGATTGAAAAGTCACTCGGGATCCAGAGTTGCATAATCGTTCCCCTCACGGCGCGCAAGCAAAGCCTGGGTCTCATCCTTGTCTTCCGCGCCGCGCCTTTCACCCGAGGCGATCAGGACCGCCTCGAACGCATAGCCCCTCACCTGGCATTGGCGATGCGAAGGGTGAAGGCGCAATGCGCCGAAATCGAGTACGCCGCAGAGCTCTCCACTCTGAATCAGATAGGTCACGATATCAAAGCGGAAACCGATCCGGCCAAGATCGCTTGCCTCGCCGCAGAGGGGATCAGCGATCGCTTCCCAGATTGTTACGTAGGGGTGCTCCTCCGCAACCCCAACCGCCCCGAAGAGCTCATCTTGCACGCCGGTGCGGGCTCGGCGGGAGAGCATATCCCACTTGGCCGGCGAATCACATCAGGAGAAGGATTTGCCGGATGGGCTTATCAAAGAGGCAAAGCTTACTGCTGCGACGACATCACCCGGGGCCCCCGCCCCAGTGGGCAAGGCCCTATCCCGAAGGCTACCAGGTCGGTGCTATGCGTACCCATCCAAATCGCGCACGAAGTCCTTGGAGTGCTAGACCTACGAAGTCACGAGTTCGCCGCCTTCGACGAGCATGCCAGGATACTGATGGAGACCATCGCCAATCAGGTTGGCATCGCTATCCGCAATTCTGATCTCTGCCGAGACCTGCGGCTGGAACTGCAAGAACGGTGTCGGGTTGGAGGAGCGTTACGAATGAGCGAGGAGAAATTTCGTTCACTGTTCATGGATTCACCCACTGCTCAGCTCGAAGTCGACCTTTCTCCCGTAAAGCGCATTCTTGACCGCTATCAAGAGATGGAGCTTGGCGATTTCAAGAGCTACTTTTTATCGAATCCCAAGGAGGCCCAACGCTGCTTGATGGCCATGAGAGTTCGGAACGTCAATCACTCAACCCTGGCGCTCTTCGTGGCCCCAAGCAAGAAAGAGCTTGTGCGTAAGTTCCAGGCGTTGCTCGGCGATGGAGCCATAGATTTTCTGGGGGACAGTCTGGTCGCGATTGCGAACAATGAGACTTCCCACTCCGGCGAGTGCACGCTTCTCAATTTTTCGGGCGAGCATTTGCACATCATGGTCCAATGGGTCGCTCTGCCCGACACCACACCTCCATACAAGCACGTCATGGTCTCGCTCGTTGACCTCACTCGCATCAAGCGCTCGGAGAATGAAGTGCGAGCCTTAATGCATTTCAATGAGACGGTGATCAATAGCATGACGGAAGGTGTCATTGTCGAGAACCAAGATGCGGCCATTACGTTCATCAATCCCGCAGGAGCAGAGATGCTGGGCTATTCATTCGAGGAACTCGCCCAGCAGCCGTTCGACATCATACTTCCAGCCGAGCAACACGAGCTTATCGAGCAAGTACGCGCCCGGCTGCGAGAAGGATGCGCCTATCGCTATAGACTGAAGGTCAAGCGCAAGGATGACTCGCTGCTGGACATTCTGGTCGCCGCCAACCCCCGCATGGACGGAGACCAATTTCTCGGATGCTTGTCAGTCTTCAGCGATATCACGAAGCTGAGGAAGACCGAAACGCAATACCGATGGGAATCATCCATCAATGCTGCCCTGGCGGATGTGTCCCGTCGGCTTCTCGATCCTTCCTTCAGCTTGCAAGATCTGATCCTGCTTGTGCAGCACCATGGATTGACTCTCACGGAGAGCGAATACGCCTTTGTCATCTCCTCTCGCGGAAACATCCATCACTCTGATGGCTCCGCAAGCAGCGCCGGGATCATCATCGAGCCTCTCAGTGCAGCCCCTCCAGAGAATGACTGGGATGAATTGGTTAATGATCCTTCCTTACTCGATAGAGTCATCCATGCCAACGATTCCTTTTACATTAACAATCTGAATGAGGCCGCCATCGCAGGCAGCAATGGGACCACACTGCGGAATTTTCTCGCCGTTCCTGTGAAACCCGAGGGCGCCCCCTTTGATCTTGTCGCCTTCGCAAATTCGGGCCGCGGCTACGTCAAACGCGATCTACGGGCAATCAAGCGCCTCGTGAGATTATATGCTATCGCCCTGCAGCACAACCGAGCTAAGCAGATTCACTTGGCTTCCGAGGCACGCTATCAAGGCCTCGTTGAAACATCCAATGATCTTATTTGGCGATGCAATCGCAAGGGCGAGTTGACCTACCTGAACCGGGCATGGGAGCACACCCATGGCTACAAACTCGACGAGATGCTTGGACGCACATTTGCCAATTTCCAATCCCCGCTGGCGGCGCAGAGGGATGTTGAGGCGTTTAACAAGCTGCGTTCCGGTGAACCGCTCACTGGCTATGAAACCACGCACATCGCGAAGAACGGGGAGAAGATCCACATCCTGCTGAACGCCTTGCCTTTACTCGACTCCGAAGGGAATGTGATCGGAATGCAAGGCACAGCCCAGGATTTCACAGAACGCAAACGGATTTACGAGGCCTTAATCGAGAGCGAAGAGCGCTTCCGCAGCGTGGCGCAGACCGCTGCGGACGCGATCATCATCGCCGATGAGAAAGGAAAGATCCATTTCTGGAATGAAGCTGCCGTGGAGATGTTCGGCTATTCTTCGCAAGAGATATTGGGCAATAGCATCTTCAGCATCATCCCTCAGCAACACCGCCAGGATTTCAATATTGGCCTGTACCATGACTCGACAGGGAAACATAGCGAGTGGATCGACCGCTACCCAAACCTCACCGGCCTTCGAAAGAACGGGGAGGAGTTCCCGATAGAGATATCCATATCCTTCTGGACATCGAACGGGAAACGTTGGTTCAGCGCCATCGTCCGCGACCAGTCCGAGATAGTGCAGGCCCAAGAACGGGCCTTGGCCCAAGAACGCCTGGCCGCTATCGGTCAATTGGCGGCCGGCATAGCCCACGACTTCAACAACATGCTGGTCCCCATCATGCTTTATTCGGAGCTCTTGCTTTCCGAGCCTTCTCTATCGGAGCGGAATCGCGAGCACCTGCAGACGATTCTCCTTCAAGCGAGGAGGGCCTCGTCTTTGACGAATCAGATCCTTGATTTCAGCCGCCAGGGCAAGATTGACTTTAGGCCCGTTGAATTGGCTTCTTTCATTGAGGAATTCGTGAATCTCATCCGGCGCACTTTGCCAGAAAACATCCACATTCATCATATAAGCAAGGGGGGGGATCACCTCGTCTATGCCGATCAAGCCCGCTTGCAGCAGGTCTTGATGAACCTCGCCCTCAACGCCAAGGATGCGTTACCAGAGGGAGGCGATTTATCGTTCCGTTTGGATCGCGTGACCATCCCCATCGACGAGCCACCATGCTTTCCGAGCATGACGGCTGGAAGCTGGATCAAGCTCACAGTTGCCGACACCGGGACCGGCATCCCAGGCGAAATCATCTCCAGGATTTTCGAGCCCTTCTTCACGACAAAGAAGAGAGGCATGGGAACCGGGCTCGGGCTCGCTCAGGCATACGGCATCGTGAAACAGCACCGCGGCTTCATCACCGTAGACAGCGCACCGGGCGAGGGAACATCCTTCCATATATATTTGCCTGAGTATGGCGCTTCTGCGGCAGAAGCCCACGAAATCCATGGCGCCGAATTGCTGCGGGGAGGGCAGAAAACGGTGCTGGTGGTGGAAGACGAAGAAGCCGTGCGAAATTCAATTGCGGAGGCATTGGAATTGCTTGACTACAGGGTCTTGGTGGCAGCCAATGGCATGGAAGCCATCCGCCTTTATGAGCAGCATCCCATCGACCTGGTTATCAGCGACCTCATCATGCCCCAAATGGGAGGGGATGCTCTCTTCCAGAAGCTCCAAGAGAGGAATCCCGAGATCAAGATGGCGATCCTGACAGGGCACATCGAAAATGAAAAGTTGGAGGAAATCCAAAGGCTGGGAATCCAGAAAATTCTCAACAAACCTCCAGACATCCAGAGCCTCTCCGCCGCTCTATGGGAGGTGCTTGGCCACAGTGACGGGCCAACCTAGCAGTATCAGGCGGAATTGGTCTTTTGTCCTCTTGGAGATTGGGCGCCAGCTGTCTTGTGAGCATCTCACCCATACTCCGTGTTCGACACGGATCACGAAAGTTACCTTAAGCCGATCCGCATAGCACTTGGACGACACCATCCGCTCGCACCGGATGAAGCACATCCACAAACGCCCCCTTGCTTACTCCCCTTCTTCCTGCATATCATGTATCGCAAGACCTTTCAGAGCACACCGCGTGCGCCTGAGAGAGATCCGCTTCGACCCAATGGAAGCTTCCCACAACCGATTCGCATCCAGGGCAGTCGCACGTCAAGTTCTTGATGGGGGTCTCTCGCGCAGCATAAGAGCGCCCCGGCGCCCCCTGCCGCCTGTCGTTCTTCACTGAAGATTTATCTGTCAAACCTTAAGGTTCGTGCGGCGGTGCCGACAACCAAATCGCGGGCTTGGAAAGCGCAGAGCGCACCGCCGCTTCGCGCGAGATCGGCGCTGCATGACCTTTGGCTCCGGCATATTGCTCTTAAATATGAAACGGACTGCGCCCTGCCGAAGTCCCCGAGGAAGCCATCTCCTCAAGCGCGTGGAGCTCCGCCATGGCGAGATCCTTTAATTTACATCCGAAAGGTGAAGATGCGATTCCCATGAAGACTACGGTCGATGCCCTCTCCACCTTGGATCTGATTTGCTCCTTTCTGCGCTCTCCGATCCAACTTCGGTCTTTCTTCCACATGACGCTTGAGCAAATTAACCGGATCAGCGATGTCTCGGAAGGCCTCGTATGCCTGCGCGACGAATTGTTTGAGGCTGTCAGCCAACTGGATTTATCGCCACTGCCTGCACCCTGGTTGCTCCGGCGTATCCATTCCATTGATGCTCTTGCCATCGACGGGAGCCGAATGTCCGAGGATCTCTCCGAACCCGGGGCGAAACCGGCCCGGCTGCAAGTGCCCATTCTGGTCGCCAATCAAATCCTGGGCACCCTCACGATAACAAGTCATCGCACACTTGCATACCACCTGCTGGATCGGCACCTGGTTCAATCCTTGGCCACGATGCTGGGTTATTCTCTGTATGGAGAACGCCTTCGTCATAGACATCTGGTTGCGGAAGCAGAGCACGCGGCCTTGCTGTGGGAAGCTCGACAATCCGTAACGATTTCGCAGGCAGTCTTTGAAAGCATTTCATCTCCGATGTATATCATCGACAGCAACTACACGCTTATCGCCGCAAACGGCTCTTGCCTAAGAACAGCGCATGCCAGTTCAACGGATGCGGGCTCTGCCTGTTTCACAAGGCTGCATGGGCTTGCAAAACCTTGCTCCGGCTGCCGCGTATCGGCCTCCTTGGAGAAACTGATCGAAACCCACAGGATCGCGGAGCGGATGCAAGATTCCGGGGATTCCAGGATATGGGAAATCATGACCTTTCCCATCCGCCAACCGGGGCAACTGAAGCGAATGGCATTGGTCCTGGAACGTGATATTACGCTTGAATTTCAAGCCCGAGACAATCGCGCCCGCATTAAGCGCCTTACCGCCATCGGCCAACTCGCAGATGGCCTGGCGCACGAAATCAGCAACCCGCTCGCCGCCATCCTCGCAAACGCACAATTCATGAAGCTGGACAACGTGACGCCTGAGGAGCGGATTCAGGCGCTAGATACCATCATCGACGCCGCCGATCGCGCCCAAGGCGTCATCGATCGCATACTGAACCTCTCCGAAGAACAGAACGTAAACTTCGAACCTGTCAACGTCAACGAGACAATCAAGATCGCGGTAGATCATCTCAGCAACGATCTCTGCCGGCGATCCGTTGATCTCGAATTGGAGCTCGACCCAAATCTCCCGATCATCCAAGGCAATAGCATTCTCCTTCAAAGGGCGTGGCGGTTCCTTATGATCAGCGCCATCGGTGCGATGTCACCCCAAGGAGGATCGATGAGAGTCCGCTCAGGCTCATCTTCTCAATACGTCGAGATTCGCTTCATTGATAATGGCGATCCCATCTCTTCGGCAGGAATCGATCATATCTTTGAACCTTACTTCACGCCTGACGAGAACGGTCGCGGCGGGGGCGTTTCACTGCACATCTGCCAAAACATCATCCGGCAGCATGGAGGCAGCATTTCTGTCGAGACAAGCCAGCGTGATAGCACGTGCTTTTTGGTTCGAATCCCCGTTCTGGCCGATACATAAATCCACCATAATCCCGGCACCTGACGGTCTCCCAAATCGCTGCGTGCACCTGAGCGGCTCATTCTTGGGATCGCGCCGAGGTCACTCCACAAACTGCAGAGTCGCATAGCACCTCTCCCAATGCGGCCCGGCTGCCCAGGCCTTTAGCCCCCCTTAATCGATCTTTCACATTTGATTTACGGACAGGCCCAGGAGCGAGTGCTATCGTTGGCCCGAAGGACCATCCCCCTCCAAGGGGAGAGGCCGGGAAGGATCGCCTCTGGTCCCAGCGGATCCGCGCGTGATCCCAGCAACACAGGGCCAGCTCGAGGCTCGAACTTGATCAAAGTAACGCGGCTGAACGGAAAAGAACTCTATATTAACGCCGAGATGATCCGAATGGTCGAAGGAACACCCGACAGCGTGATCACCCTGACAGACAACACAAAGGTAATCGTCAGGGAACCGCCCGAGGAGATCGTCGCTCGCGTTATCGCTTACCAGCAGAAGGCCAGACAAGGTCTTTCAGGTCGCATGGAGAGCAGGTGAGCATGGAAATTTCTTCGCTCTTGGGTCTTATCCTTGGATTTGTGGTTGTGATGGTTGTCATGATCATGGATGGCGGTTCTCCAGCCGAGCTGTTCGCACACCCCTCCGCCATCCTACTTACCGTCGGCGGAGCCGTCGTCGCCTCCATGGTCTCCAGTCCATTAAAGATTGTCCTCTCCATCCCTGCGTTGATTCTCAGGGCGATCAAGGGCACGAAGATCGATCCCCTGCCCGTGATAGAAACCTTAACACGGATGGCTGATAAGGCGCGGCGCGAAGGCCTCCTCGCTCTGGAGGATGAGGTCAAAGAGCTGGACGATCCCTTTCTGCGAAAAGGATTGATGATGGTCGTTGACGGAACCGACCCGGCGCTTGTGCGTTCGGTATTGGAGATTGAGATCGAGAACATGCATGAACGTCACGCGAAGGGGTTTGGTTTCTTCAACAGCGCTGGCGGCTACGCTCCGACGATGGGCATCATCGGAACCGTCATGGGTCTGATCACAGTGCTGAAGCAGTTGGATGAACCAAGCAAGCTGGGAAAAGCCATCGCGGGTGCGTTCCTGGCAACGCTTTGGGGAATCATGTCGGCAAACATCTTCTGGCTGCCGCTTGGTGCCAAGCTGGCTTCTCTAAGCGAGGAAGAGGCCAGCTTCCGCAGGATGCTCATCGAAGGAATCCTCGCGATTCAATCCGGCGAGAATCCTCGTATGGTGGGCGAGAAGCTGGCTGCTTTCCTGCCGCCAAGCCAGCGGACTCTCAATGGTGCCAAGCCGGAGATGCGCGATAGGGCACAGGAGGTAGGTGTCTAATCATGGGGCATGGTGGTGGTGACAGCGAACGCTGGCTGGTCAGCTACGCGGATTTCATCACACTCTTGATGGTTCTTTTCGTCGTGCTCTACTCAATGGGGCAGATCGACGTGCTGCGCTACAAGGAGCTCGCCGAAAGCCTCCGAGCGGCATTCCTGGGCGGGCCCGTGCTCATAGTCGATCCCGGCATCAGCCAGGGTGGTAGCGGAACGGGAGAAACTGCCCCCTCACCGATCATCATCTCGGAGATTCCGCAGCGGCCACCTGACACCCTGGACATCGCCAGCCGCATCACCGATATGCTTGTTGCAGCTGAGCTCCCCGGCGAAATCATCGTGAATGAGAACATCGAGGGCACGCTGATCTCGATCAGCCAGAAGCTTCTCTTCGAATCCGGATCTGCGGAACTTCGCCCCTCGGCTATCCCAGTGCTCCAAGATGTGGCCGAGATGATCGCTCCGCTGCCGAACCAGATCCATGTCGTCGGGCATACCGACAACACTCAGCCTGGCGAACCCAATCACCCCAGCAATTGGGCACTCTCCACCGCACGGGCGGTATCCATCGTCGAATACTTCATCGAAGCCGGCATCGCTCCGGAGCGGCTGACAGCCTCCGGGCGAGCCGGCTTTGATCCCATCTACTCCAACGATACCGAAGAACACCGGGCCCTCAACCGGCGCGCCGATATCATCATCGTCTATCCCGTAGAGAGCCAAATCTTCGATCTGGGGATTGATGTGGATCTCTTGGATCATCTGACATCAGGGCCAATGGACCCGGGAGGCGAAACAAACCCATGAAGCGGATCCTCCCCATCCTCAAGATCATCGGTTTGGCATTGGCCGGCATCATACTGCTCTCGTCAGCCTTATTGAGCGTGGCCACGGCCTACATCGTATTCGCACCAGATGACCTTCCCAAGCCATTCTATCTTGTATACGCCGAGGCGCCTTCTTTCCCGCTCAATCCCGTCGAGCCCGCAACCCCACCTCTTTCTGAGAAGCCGGAACCACCCAACGCGCCCCACTCTTATTATGTCGGCGAGCCGGTTGCAGGGGGAGCAGTTCTGAAAGTAAACCCCTCCAGCATTAAACCTGGAGACGGGTTGATGTTCAATACCGGCACCAAGATCGTCAACCTGGCCGAGCCAGGCGGCCGGAAATACCTTATGACGACAATCGTATTGGAATTCGCCTTTATCGTTCCTGAAGATCAGGAGACAGTCTCCAAGGATGAAGAGCACAGCGAAGACGATCCAACCGCAGCGATCTACGACGAGCTGAATGGCCGCCTCCCTGTGATCAACGATGTGCTGACCTCGCTGCTATCGAGCAAGAGCTTCGAATCGATTTATACGGCGGAAGGGAAGGAGCAGCTACGCGCAGAGATCATGGCTACGCTCGCCACACGCCTGCCGGACTACCCGCTGGTATATGTTTACTTCACCGAATTCGTGATTCAATAGGCTCTATCGATGGAAGCTAAGATCGACGCACTTCTCCTTGAGGAGCTGAGATGCGGCCAAGACCAGTGCCAGGAGATGAAACTCATAACAAGCCCTGCGCATGGATGACAAAATTCTTCCGCGAGCGAAGGTCAGCAGATTTGATACTCAGATGCCTCCTGGCTTCAGCGTTCATCGCCACACAGCGTACAGGGAACGGGATTTGCTATGATGGAAACAGAATCTGCAGCAAACACATCACCTGAGGAAACAATGGAGGAGCCACAGGAGGAAGCCACCTCTAAATCGCCCGAAGAAAGCCCAAGTTTAGAGGAAGAGGAATCCAGCTCCAAACTGCCTGCCGATGCAGGCATCGAGCAGTCATCGGAGGCGGGGGCAGGAACGGCGAATGATCCTCAGCCCGTCCATGAAGAGCATGCCCCCGCCCCGGAGGAAACGGCGACGGAGAATGAAGCTAAGGAGACGATCGATAGCGTTGCTGGTGCGATAGACGCCCAGGTCGGCCACCAGCAACAGGAGAGTCCTGAACCGAAGGGCTCTGGCACCGAAGTCCAGGATCTCGAGTTTCAGGATCTGGATCCCGGCCCCGATGGCATGGGCGATGATCCGAAGAATCTTGATCGCTTGATGGACGTGGATCTCGTCCTGACGGCTGAATTGGGTCGAGCAAATATCCTCCTGCGTGATGTGCTCAAGCTTCATCCCGGATCGGTCGTGGAGCTGGACCGGGAGGCGGGAGAAGTCATTGATGTACTCGTGAACAATCACATCATCGCAAAAGGCGAAGTCGTCGTCGTGGATGATCGCTTCGGTGTGCGCATCTCAGAATTGATTCCGGTTCGAACCAGCTAATGGAATGCTGCCGATGAAATTTGGCTCCCTGATTCGACGCCTTTCCAAGAGGCAAATAATCGTCGGGATATGCTTGATCGTTTTCGCGATCTGCCTCGGCTCAATCGTTCTCTTATACCAGGGCAGGGCAGTCTCTCCGCAAAGCACTTTACCCGAGGCGTCATCATCAGCCATCCAATGGAGCATGAGCATCTTCACGCGTTTGATGCTCATCGTGATTGGTTTGATGGGGCTGCTATTCCTCGTGAAACATTGGCAACCCCATCTCGGCGCTGGTGCCAGGAAGCAAATGTGCATCCTTGAAACCACGCGCCTCTCGCAGCGACAATCTCTCCACATCATCCGCGTTGGCTCTGATCTTCTCCTAATCGGTGCCACGGATCAGCAGATAAATCTCATTGCGAGGCTTGACTGCTCGCAATTCAACTACGCCGAGACAGGTGAGCCGGGCTTGGATTTTTCGAGCCTGATACACGCCGCCCACGCGAAAATCAACCCTTCCGATGATCTGTGCGCACAAGCTGCACCGGAAATTGGTGGACTGGGATGAAATCGCCGGCGAAATCCGCCTTGATCATAATCCTCGTCGGGTCGCTGCTTATCACCGGCTGTTCGAGCTCGCAAGAGCTGTCAGCCCCTGGGCTCACCTTGAGCATCGATCCAGGAGGCGGGCCGGAACAGGTTAGCACAGGCGTGCAGCTTCTGGTCCTGATTACCATTCTCTCCTTGGCGCCATCCATCTTAGTGTTAATGACTTCCTTCACACGCATTGTGATCGTGCTCTCAATGCTGCGCAACGCCATCGGTACGCCTACGGCGCCCCCCTCCCAAGTTCTGATAGGCCTGGCCCTCTTGCTAACCTTCTTCATCATGTCTCCTGTCTATAACCAGGTCGATGCCCAGGCCATTCAACCCTATCTCAGCGGAGAGATAGGCCAAGATACGGCTTTCGAGAGAGCGATGGAGCCTATTCGGGCATTCATGTTCCGGCAGGCGCGCGAAAAAGACATTGAGCTCTTCCTGGCCATCAATGGACAAGAGCGCCCCAATTCCCTCGCTGACATTCCAACTCTGGTGCTCATGCCAGCTTTCGTCATCAGCGAACTGAGAACCGCGTTCATCATGGGTTTTGCGCTTTATGTTCCCTTTCTGATCATCGACATGGTGATTTCGAGCGTCTTGCTCTCAATGGGCATGATGATGCTCCCGCCATCTTTGATCTCGCTTCCTTTTAAAATCCTGCTCTTCGTGATGGCAGACGGTTGGCATCTCATCATCCGCTCACTGGTCATGAGTTTCCAATAAGATCCAGGATAACGAGGTCAGACGATGACCGAAGCATATGTGCTCGACTTTGCCCAGAATGCTCTTATCGTAACGCTGATTCTCGCTGGCCCAGTGCTACTTGTAAGCCTAATTATCGGCAGCGTGATTAGCCTTATCCAGGCTGCAACCCAGATTAGCGAGATCACGCTCACGTTCGTGCCTAAGATCATCGGTATCAGCGTGGTCTTGGCGATCTTCGGGCCATGGATGGGTGCGCAACTGATCAGTTTTACTGTGAATCTATTCACAAGCCTGGCGACGATTCCCCGGTGATTAGGAAATGGGCACTTTAAGCATGCGCGCACGACGACAGATGAACCCAGATCTGGCTGATTGGGTTCAGCGCGTGATCGACGACGTGCGTCGCCTTAAGCCCATGCCCCCCAACATCGCCCGAGTCATGAGACTTCTGGACGATCCTAATGTCTCCACCCAGGCGATCGCCTCCGCGATCGGCCTTGATCAGGCCCTGGCGGCTCAGCTTCTGAAATTGGCCAACTCGGCATTCTATGGCGGCAGCAGGCCAAGCTCGACAATCCATGAGGCCGTCGTTCGCGTTGGGTTCGATCAGATTCGCGTCCTTCTGCTGGGAGTGGTCACAATGGGTCCGCTTTCGAAGCGGCTCATGGGATACCGCATGGCAAAGGGTCAACTCTGGGAACACGCGCTGCTCACAGCAGCCAGCGCAAAGGTTATCGCACAGCGAGTTGCATATGCGCAGCCGGAGGAAGCATATGTCGCCGGTTTGCTTCATGATATCGGCAAGCTGACGCTCGACCAGCTTATGCGCGCCGAAGCCCCGCGAGTACGGCTACTGGCCGACCGCGAAGGGATGCCGGATTGGCAAATCGAGGAGCAGCTATTCGGGATCGATCATAGCACCATCGGAGGCATGATGGCTGAGCGATGGAAGTTTCCACCACCGCTCTCGTACGCCATCCAGTACCATCATGCCCCAACATTTGCCCCCCGGCACATGGAGTTGGCAGCGATCGTGAACATCGGGAACGCAATCTCTGGCAGGAAGGATCCACAACAAGCGGACAAACAGCGCAGGCGGGCACACCCTGAAGCCTTGCGGCTCTTGGGCATCGACACGGATATGCTGCTGCATGAACTGTGCGAGGAGGCTTACGTCTTCAGTCATCAATTACTCGGGGCCGAGGAGTCGGATGCCAATGGATAATAGACCAAATGACAGGATCACGGCGCTCGTGGTCGAACAAGATCCATTTACCCGCGATCTCATCTGCCTTGCACTTGAGCGCGCGAAAATCGAGCCCTTAACGGCCTCTTGTTCGGCCGATGCCCTTAGGTTGATCCACTGCCAACCGGTTGATCTGGCAATCATCGATTTACTTCTTTCGCCGGATAGCGGCCTCGATCTCATGGCTCAAATTTGCGCCTGCATGCCGAAACATGCTCCCCCCATCATCGCCCTCTCCGCCCTGGGCTTCGAGCATATTGTTCTCCAGGCTATCGCCGCGGGCGCACGTGATTTCATCATGAAGCCTTTCTCAACGGATCTGCTGCTTGAGAGGGTCTTCCGCCTTGTCTCTCCCAAAATCGGGAGCCCGACATCGCCCCAGCCCACTCAAGGGCATAATCGCAGACCCCAGTCGCTAGTCAGAATTGGACCGGCCCATGCATGAGTACTATCATGTCGCAAAGATGGAGATCGCCCCCCGAGAGATGACGCTCTGGCTCGCCCGGTGAAGCTGGCACATGAGAGATCCTACGAAGAGCAGTCAGTGCGTGCGAGCGCCCCAATCTCAAGGGCAGGGACAGGACCGCGCCGCGAAGTGAAAAGGAGAGATGTGCTGACCAGTCCACTGATCTTGGGCACATCATCGCTCATCGCCACCTTCGCCCTCACCAAGCCTGTTTCCTGCGAGGGTACAGGTCCGATATTGGCATTGGCATTCGCATGGCCGGGAATGATGAGCCTCCTTGCGAGGTTTGTCGCCTGGGCACGCGCTAGGAAACGCTCCGGAGCCCGCCCCTTCGGATCACACCTTCAGGGGGACAACTACGCACGCCAGTTGCAGGCCGCCGCGGAAATGGCCTATGAAGCGACGATCGCGGAGAATGTGGACGAATTGATCCAATGGGCTGTCGATATGATTCGTCGTCGATTCGGCTTCCAC
>Ga0190360_1000252_pt1 | contig 30456 bp, 25 predicted proteins | sample 48721834_MG_FD_161271 | JGI IMG/M metagenome (GOLD analysis project Ga0190360, IMG submission 161271) | Hydrothermal vent microbial mat bacterial communities from Southern Trench, Guaymas Basin, Mexico - 4872-18-3-4_MG | ecosystem: Environmental > Aquatic > Marine > Hydrothermal vents >...
GTCCCTGCCACATAGAATGGCAACCCCATATCTGAGAACATCAACCTCGCCTCTTTCAGATACCTCACCCCTGATAGGAGACCATAGGTGGAGAGGAGGGATGCCTTCTCAAATGGGGAGCTAATGGAGGAGATGTCATCCACAAATGGGGTTATGATTTCTCTTGCCTCCTCAATATTCCCCTGATAGAACAGTGATTCAGCAAGTTTTGAGGATATCTCTCGCCTATCCCTCTGTTCCCTTAATATCTTGAGGGATTCCAAAAAAAATTCTTCGGAGCCCTTATAATCTCCCCTTTGGAAATGGAGGTGACCCTGTGCAATCAGGAATAATTCCCTGTCCTTCTTCAGACCATCCAAAATATTCCGTGCACCTTCAAAATCCCCTGTATAGAGGTATGCATAGAATAATTTCTCCCTTAAGAGTATATCCACTTTATTGTAACATTTTTCAAAATCCCATATCCTCTTTTTTAACCCATCCCAGTTCCCCAATCTCAGGAATATGATGGCAAGGTTGGCAAGTGCATATTTCTCCAGCTCAAAATTTCTCAATCTCCTGAATACCCCTATTGCATCCTCTATCTCTGTAACTGCATCGCTGTATCTATCGAGCCTCAGGAGGGAAAAACCGATATTTGATCTATGTACTGCCTCGTTTAACCTGTCGTTTATCTTTCTATCCAGTTCAATGCACATCTTGAAGTAATCTATCGATTCTTCATACTTTTCCAACCCCTGGAATGAGATACCGATGAGGTTAAGAAATGCCTTTTTGTACATATCTGAATAGTTTTTCTTTAATGCATCCTTACAGACCGTTATCGCATCCTCAAATGCCTTTTTCTCATAATATATCAATGCCTTTAGATAAGGGATACCAGGGATGGTGTATTTTCCCTTTATGGATTCAATCAGTTTTTCTGCCTTATCACCTTGCTTTTCAGCAAGGAGAAGCCTCCCATACTCATAGATGACCCTCTGTCTGAAGGGAAAAATTTTTCTCTTTAACAACCCCTTGAAAATGGACTCTGCCCTCTTATTCTCCCCAATCCTCCTCAGATTCATACCCTCCTTAAAAAGGAAAAAGGGTTTATCGGGAAAACCCTTCTGGAGACTGTGATACATTGATGCAGCATTTCCGAAGTCTCCCGTTAAATCATATAGTCTTGCAACGATTATACTGAGTAATCTATCTTTCTTCAGTTTTATGGACTTCTTTAGAAATTCCAATCCCGCCTTATAGTCACCCGCCTTTATCCTCTCCCTTGCAGCCCTCCAGAGAGACCTTACCGCCTCCCCGGTCATTCCCAATATTTCCTGACTCCTGTAGAGTATTTCGGGATCCCTTATCACCTTTGAGGATGCTATCAACCTGTGTATATTTTTCTTCTCATCCCTCTTCAGTAATTTAAAGAAGTATTCCCTCATCCATTCATTGTTAAAAAATACCTTTCCCCCCTTCTTTGTAAGGATACCCCTTGATACCAACTGCATAAGCACAAGGTATGGTCTGGATAAACCGACGGATTCAATAAAACCAATATCTACGGGTATCCCAAAAATAGAGAGGTGCTTTGCAAGTTTTTTCTCCTCTCTGCTCAGTTCATCTGCCCTTAATTTTAGAATTCCTGGAACCTCCGCCTCTGTCAGTTTCGCCTCATTCACCTTGAACTCATACTCTTTACCTATCCTCTCTATCAAGCCATTTTTACACAGGGAGTGAAAAAGAATATATATAAGTAAGGGATTTCCCTCTGACCTTTCAGAAATAAATTCAATAAGCCTTCCCCTATTCTTTAGATTGGGAAAATTTAATGTGGATATTTCCACTATATCATCCCTTTTCAGGGGTTTCAATTCAAATGTTCTTTTCTCCAGTGGAAAATCCTCACCCAGGTTGGGAGGATTGTATGAAGTAATAACAATGAGGATATTCGAAAAAGGAATTATATCTTTTTTATCCCTTAATATCTGAATAATCCTTTCGATATTTTCGGGTTCGTCTATAAGAATTACATTCTTGTCTGTTGATTTTACATTCCAATCAGAAAAATCCCTTGCTCCAAGCATCCTTACAGAAATGCCGTTCTGCAAGGCACGAATCTTCATCTGATGCAGGAGACTTGTTTTCCCAATCCCTTTTTTGCCTATAATAAACATTATTCTCGGTTCTTCCTCGCTTAATGCCCTCTCAAAGAAGTTTAGCTCCTCCTCCCGATCTACAAAAACAGGAATAAATGAAGTCCTTACCTTTATACCCTTCTTTAACCTTATATCCATCCAGATTTCATCAATATTTCTATACCTCATTTCTGCCTTTGGAGAGATCATCCGGAATAGAAGGTCGTCCAGTACCGGGGGAATGAATTTATCTATGGATGGCAGGGGCGGAAGTTCCTCATTAAATTTCTTCTCGATTATTTCCTGAATACTACCAGGGTATGCAACCTTCCCCGTAAGAATCTCATAAAATATTATTCCAATTGAGTAAATATCGGATGACTCAGTTACCTCTCCCAGCAGTGCCTCTGGTGCAGCATAGGCAGGTGTAAGAATGTCAGGATCGTATCCCGGATCAATGATCTTTATCTCCCCATCTTTGCTTACAAATATGTGGGATGGTTTCAGATCTCCATGGATTACACCCTTTTTGTGCATATATTGAATGGCATCAAGTATATTCAGGAGTACAGACTTTACCATCTCATACTTTTTACCCCCCTCTCTTGTAATATCTTTCCCCCATATATTTATCTGAGGCCAGATGATCCTTTCTATACTATACCCACAAAATTCCTTGTTTTCTATCCATTCATAAACCTTTGCAAAGTTAGGTGAATCAAGACTTTTTAATAGGAAAAATTGGTTTCTTAGAATCTCTCTATCTTCTGGTGCCCCAATTTTATAAAGGATTTCTTCATTTTTGGTGTCCTCAAAAATTTTGCCAAACCTTCCTGATGTGATTTGCTTAAGATGCCTCAAATCTTTTATACTCATTTTGCTCTTCTCTCCATTAATAATGATATTACTCCTATTTTATTATGTGTCAACATAAAGAAGTCCATATGTTTTTACTATTATAGATGTCACATTAGACAAGGTATATAAAATGCGGAAGTCATAAAAAGACCGTGATTTGTGATTCGTAATTCGTGAAAAAAGGCTTTTCTTTACGGGAGAACGGGATTTTAAACGACTTAAGAATCACGGCTTAAAAGATAAGGCAAAAGACATAGTTGGTTATTTTAGTTTTTTTCTTTTTGGTATTCTACACAGTCAGACAAGGTAGGAGAGAAGCAGGAAGAGAAGCAAGGTAGGAGAAGTATAGAAAGAATAGCGAGGTAAAGAATGGCAGGATATAGGGAGAGACCAGGAATCTGATGAAAAAATTTACTTTGGAAATAATTTAATCCTTTCAACTTTAATATTTACTTGACTTTTTGATTGTATATGCTTATGATTTTTCTGTGATTATCATCAAAAGCAAGAGAGAGATAAATTACATAAGAGAGGCCTGCAGGCTCACTGCAATGACCATCGCATTTATAGGGAAAAAACTCATCAAACCTGGTATTACAACAGAAGAAATTGATGTTAGGGCAGAGGCATATCTTAATAGCCTGGGGGGGAAACCTGCGTTTAAGGGCTATGGTGGTTACCCTGCGGCTGTCTGTATCTCGGTAAACGATGTCGTAATACATGGTATACCAGATAATTATAAACTAACGGAGGGAGACATCGTAGGTATTGATTTTGGGGCAATCTATAAGGGTTACTATGGTGATGCTGCAAGAACATTTGCTGTTGGTAGTATTCAGGGGAAGAAAAAAAAATTGCTTGAGGTAACAGAGCAGTCATTGTATAAGGGAATCGATGCTGCTATTCCGGGCAACAGGGTTGGCGATATATCATATGCAGTTCAGTCACACGTCGAAAAAAATGGTTTCAGCATTGTAAGAGAATTCGTTGGGCATGGAGTGGGTGTAAAACTGCACGAGGAGCCCGCAATACCAAACTTTGGTACCAAAGGCATTGGTCCGCTTCTAAAACCCAATATGACGATCGCTATTGAACCGATGGTAAATATGGGGAAACCAGATGTAAGAATACTTTCAGATGGGTGGACAGTGGTCACACTGGACCATAAACCATCGGCTCACTTTGAGAATTCCATACTAATTACAGAAGGGGGAAATGAAATCTTAACAAAAGTAGAGGAGGTAGAGATATGATAAAACAGGAAAAGGGGCAACAGGTGGAGGTAGACTTAGGAGATATTGAAGGTGTTTACTCAAATCTTGCAATAATAACACACTCACCCGCAGAATTTATAGTTGATTTCTGCAGGATGCTCCCGGGTATGAAAAAGGCAAAGGTGAAATCAAGGGTGATAATGACACCACAGCACGCAAAACTCCTCTTAATGGCCCTGAGGGACAATATAGAGAAATTCGAAAATCAATTTGGCGAGATAAAACTGTCTGCGGAGCAGGAAAGAAATATAGGGTTCAAGCGTGATTGACTTTTTTTTATTTTCCTGTAAGATAATAAAAAAGGAGGTATTTTATGGAGGAAAAAATGGGAATAGCCCTTGGAATGATTGAAACAAAAGGGTTGGTTGGCTCTATTGAGGCAGCAGATGCGATGGTTAAAGCCGCAAGGGTTCATCTGCTTGGGAAGGAACAGATCGGTGGTGGTTATGTTACTGTATTTGTTAGAGGTGATGTTGGTGCAGTAAAGGCTGCCACAGATGCCGGTGCAGCTGCTGCAAGCAGAGTGGGAGAACTTGTTTCTGTTCATGTAATCCCAAGACCACATATCGAGGTAGAAAAAATACTCCCGGGTGGAGGTATAAAGAGGGAGGCATAATTGGAAGAAAATGCCCTTGGGATGATTGAAACCCTTGGTTTGGTGGGGGCTATAGAGGCTACAGATGCAATGCTCAAGGCTGCTGAAGTAGTACTCGTTGGCTACGAACTCTCTACAGGGGGACTCGTCGTCACCAAGGTGAGAGGAACTACGGCTGCCTGCTTATCAGCTGTGGATGCAGGTGCCAGCGCTGCAAGTAAAGTAGGACAACTCGTATCTTCACATGTAATACCAAATCCTCATAGTGATACGGAAAAAATCATAAAGAGTGTGACAAGGGGTAAAAAAACCTCTTTAAAAAACTTTTTTGAGAGTATGACTGTGAAAGAGCTCAGAGATTATGCAAGAAAACTATCCGATTTCCCATTAAAGGGGAGAGAGATATCATCTGCCAATAAGGAGACCCTTCTAAAGTTCCTAAAAGCAAATAAACAAAATAAGGGAGATTGATAATGGAACTTGATAGAGATCTCCTCTCCATTCAGGAAGCAAGGGACCTTGTAAAAAAATCAAATACAGCACAAAAAATCCTTGAGGAATTTTCTCAAGAGAAAATCGATCTAATCGTTAAAAGTATGGCAGATGCTGCCGTAGAAAACTCTGAAAAACTTGCAAAACTTGCAGTTGAAGAAACAAATATCGGAGTATACGAGCACAAGGTACAGAAAAACCTCTTCGCTTCAAAAAATGTTTATGAATTTATAAAGGATCTAAAAACGGTGGGGTTTATAAAGGAATATCCGGAGAAGAAGGTATATGAGATTGCTGAACCAATGGGGGTTATTGTTGGAATAATTCCAACTACCAATCCAACTTCGACGATTTTTCATAACGCATTAATCGCGGTAAAGGCAAGAAATACAATTATATTCTCCCCTCATCCGAATGCAGTAAAGTGCTCTAAGTCTGCGGCAGATATACTAAATGATGCCGCAAAGAAAGCCGGTGCTCCAGATGACACAATCCTCTGTATGGAGACTGTAACAATGGAAGGGACTAACACTCTTATGAAACATCCCGATGTGAATCTTGTCCTTGCCACGGGAGGAACAGCCCTTGTGAAAGCTGCTTATTCTTCTGGGACACCTGCCATTGGCGTGGGACCAGGGAATGTTCCTGCATACATTGAAAAGAGTGCTGATATCAAGAATGCGGTTGAAAATATAATCATAAGCAAGACCTTTGATAATGGTGTAGTCTGCTCCTCCGAACAAAATGTAGTTGTTGACAGAGAAATAAGTAATAAAGTCAAAGAAACATTCAAAGAATTGGGGGGTTATTTTCTTTCAGACGAGGAGCAAAAAAACATTGAAAAAATACTATTCTCCGCAAAGGGTATCCCCTCCATTGATGTCGTTGGAAGAAGTGCCACATTCATTGCAAAAAAGGCCGGGATAGATGTGCCTCCGAATACAATTGTTCTAATAGCAGAATTAAAGGGGGTAGGTCCAGATTTTCCTCTTTCTAAAGAAAAGCTTTCGCCCGTTCTTGCTTACTATGAGGTCGAAGATTGGTTGGAGGGATGTGAACTATGTATAAAAATTTTGAAATTCGAAGGGTTGGGTCATACCCTTGTGATACATTCAAATAATGAAAATGTTATTAAGTCCTTTGCCCTAAAAAAACCTGCCTTTAGAATACTCGTTAATACGGGTGGCTCCCAGGGTGCCATTGGACTTACCACCGGGCTTGACCCTTCTATGACACTTGGTTGCGGTGCAATGGGAGGAGGAATTACATCTGATAATGTTACACCTTACCATTTAATGAATATAAAGAGACTTGCTTATCCCATATCAGAACTAACGCTTGAAAAGGCAAAGCCCAAAAAAGAAGAGGAAAAACCAATTAAAAAAACTGCCACAGAAGAGAAGGCGCCCCCGCAAGAAGAAGAAAACCATCTTACAAATGAAGAAATTGAAGGTATTGTAAAAGAATTTTTGAAGTGGAGAACCGGTAGGTGAACGATAAGACTCTGCGGGAGACTGTAAAAAAGATCCTTGAAAAGGAATTCTACGGTATTATGCCCAATGAGAAGCCAATACCCGTTGGCATTTCGGGGAGACATCTCCATATCTCACAAGAGGACCTCAATATTCTTTTTGGTGAAAATTACAAACTTACAAAAGAATACGATCTATCACAGCCTGGTCAATTTGCCGCAAAAGAAAGGGTTACATTAATAGGGGAAAAGGGGGTAATTGAAAATCTGAGGATTCTTGGACCTGTAAGAAAACAAACGCAAATAGAGCTCTCTATAAGTGATGCTATTAAATTGGGCATTAGTCCACCCATCAGGGATTCCGGGGATCTGGCTGGCTCAGCATCGGGAACAATAGTAGGGCCCAAAGGCTCAAAGACATTAAAAGAGGGGATAATCATCGCAAAGAGACATATACATATGACGCCTGAAGATGCAAAAGAATACAACGTTACTGACGGCGAGATCGTGCGCGTTCTTTGTGGGGATGCAAGAAAATTGATCTTTGATGAGGTGATAATAAGAGTGAATGTAAATTACGCTCTTGATTTTCATATTGACTTTGATGAGGCAAATGCAGCTGGCCTAAAACAAGGTGATAAATGCTACCTACTCAAGACCAGTTTAGGGGGAGGCTCACCTAAAAAAGTAATCATTACAAAAAGACTAATTACAGAGCAAGATATAATGGATGCCGAGAAGAATGGAATGAAAATCTTACTCTCGCGGGGAACAATAATAACGCCTCTGGCACTCGACAGAGGAAGAGCAAAAGGTATAATAGAGGATAAAAGATGAGTGAATACAGAAAGAAATTAATCGAGGCAGAGTATAACAATCTTGAGCCATATGCAATGAAAAGTGGTGACACAAAGGGAAGAAAATACAAAGAACCTCCTCCAAAATTCAGAACAGAATTTCAACGAGACAGGGATAGAATTATCCATTCTGCAGCCTTCAGAAGGTTAGAGTACAAAACCCAGGTGTTTGTTAATCATGAAGGTGATTACTACAGAACAAGGTTGACCCACACTATTGAGGTTGCCCAGATCGCCAGGACAATTGCGGTTGCACTAAGGCTGAATGAGACACTCACAGAGGCAATAAGCCTCGCACATGATATAGGCCATACGCCATTTGGGCATGCAGGGGAAAGGATCCTCCACGAGTTTATGAAAGATAAGGGGGGTTTTGAACATAATACACAGGGCCTAAGGGTAGTTGACCTGCTTGAACACAGATATCCTGAATTCCCAGGTTTAAATCTTTGTTATGAAACAAGGGAAGGTATCATAAAACATAAAACAAGTTACGATAACCCTGTTATACCAGAGGAATTTAACCCTGGTAAAAATGCTACCCTTGAGGCACAGATAGTGAATGTTGCTGATGAGATAGCATATAATTCCCACGATATAGATGATGGTCTCAAATCAGGTCTCATTAATCTTGAGCAGATAGTAGATTCTGTTCCTCTTTATAAAAGGCTCTACGAAAAAACCTCATCTATAAATAACAAAAAAATGAGGGTTTATCAGGTATTAAGAGATTTAATTGGTTTGCTTATATTCGATGTGATAAAACATTCAAAGAAAATGATTGAAAAATCGAAAATAGAAAGTGTTAAAGATGTCAGAGAAGCTCCACTTATTATTGATTTTAGTCCGGAAATGAAAAAAAAACATAAGGTTCTAAAAGAATTTCTTTATGGCAATCTCTACACACATTACAGGGTAATCAAAATGCAGGAGAAGGCAAAAAGATATATATCACTATTATTTAAGGTTTATCTCTCAGACCTAAGACAACTGCCACCTCAGTTTTATAAAATGCTTGACAAGTATCCACCTGAGAGGGTAGTCTGTGATTATATAGCAGGTATGACAGACCGTTATGCTCAGGATGAATATGCGAAACTCTTTACCCCATATACCAGAATGTAGGATTTTTGATAGATACATATTAAAGGAGACAATTCTCCCATTTTTTGCAGGATTCTTTATCTTTACGTTCATCCTATTAATGGACAACATCTTTCAACTATTTGACTTCCTCATAGGCAAAAAGATTGGATTTATAAAGGTTATGGGTGTCCTTGGTTATTCTCTCCCCTTTATTGTTTCTCTTACAATCCCTATGGCGATTCTCGTGGCAATGATTTCTGCCTTTGGGAGGATGAGTGGAGATTCAGAGATAGTAGCTCTGAGGTCTTTTGGCATAAACCCAATGAGAATTACGTTTTACCCGCTTATCTTTTCAGTGATTATTTTCCTTTCCCTGGTGCTATTTAATAATACGGTTTTACCCCAATCAAACTATAAATTAAAAAAGTTATTCGTCGAGATTTCAAAGATTAGGCCTACCCTTAACCTACATGAGAGAATATTTAATAACATATACAGTGGCTACACCTTGTGGGCTGAGAAGATAGACCAATCCAGGTCACTCCTTCTTGGGGTACAACTTACGGAAGAATTAAAAAACCAGCCCAAAAGAATTATTGAGGCAGAAAGAGCAACGCTTTCTACTTTTAACGACACCCTCCTATTTTATATGGAGAATGGAGAGATCCACGAATTTTCTGCGCAAGATCCACTGAAGTATAGGGTGCTTACCTTTCAGAAGTATTCACTAAAGATTCCCATACCAGAGTCGAAGAGGGGAAGGGTTTCCAGAACGGAGAGGGAAATGAATATTCGTAATCTCCTCCAAAAAGCAAAAGTTTTCAAGGATAAAAGGATAAGATACAGATTTCTTGTAGAGGTGAATAAAAAATTCTCAATACCATTTGCGGCAATTCTTTTCGTATTCGTGGGAGCACCGTTAGGAATAGGCATAAAAAGGGGTGGTATTGGTGCAGGTGTTACCATAAGTTTTTTTCTCTTCATTATTTATTATATATTCCTTGTAGGAGGGGAAGAGATAGCGGATAGGGGTATTTTACATCCTGGTCTGTCGATCTGGATTCCAAATATTCTTCTTCTCATTGCAGGGATTGTTATTATCAGGAAAGCGATATATGGGAAATAAAATTTTTGAAAGATATATACTGAAAGATTTTTTCAAGACGCTCATTCTATCCCTGAGTGGAATCGTGTTTATTTATCTTATAACAGACTTTTTTGAGCGCATTGGATACTACATTGACAGAAAGGTTTCATCAATCAAATTGATCGTATATTATATTTATCATATACCCTATGTACTGAGCCTTACTATCCCTCTTGGTTTTCTTCTTGGCGTATATTTTTCGCTTGGAAGAATGACTAAGAATAACGAAATCCTTGCTATGAGAGGAATTGGTGTGTCCTCCTGGGGAATATATAAACCTGTATTTTTATACACGTTTTTACTTTCACTAACTATGATGGCATTTAATTCCACAGTTTTACCCTATTCTCTGAAAGAGAGAAATGAATGGTGGAGAGAGGAAATACTAAAGATAAAATCAGGAAGGATGGTTTACCAGAGGAATGTACATATTCTTACAGGCAGTGGTTGGTATCTGTATGCAAAGAATCTTAGCAATAACAGGATGAAAGATATTGATCTTGTGTATCTCAAAAATGGGAAAATAGATAAGAGGATATATGCAAAATGGGCTGTGTACAATGACTCAGTATGGATATTAAATAATGTTTTCTTGAGAGATTTTTCAACGGGGAAAGAGCATTTTCTTAAGAAGAGGGCTATGCCTTTTAAGGAACTAAAGGAAAAACCTCAAGAAATAGCGAGAATGAGAGGAAAGCCACAATTTATGGGGAGCCTACAACTTATCAGGTATATAAATAGGTTGGTAAGAAGTGGAAACAAAACGGGCAGGGAAAAACTCGAGTTGTACCTGAGATTTTCTTACCCTATGATATGCTTTATACTCGTTTTGTATGGCTGTCCACTTGCACTTGAAGTTAAGAGGAGGGGACTTGCCTTTGGCCTTGGTTGGGGACTTTTCTTATCCTTTTTCTTCTGGGGGATTGTGCAGTTCTTCAGGGTGATTGGACAGAAAGAAATTATATTTCCTCATCTTGCTGCTATAATACCAGATGCAATTTTTCTGTTCGTTGGGCTCTATTTTATGCTTTCAAGAAGGGATTAAACACCATGATGGTAACGACAATTTTGAATTTAACCATTTGTTGTGAGTAATATAAAAGGAGGTGATAATATGAGTAATGGAGGTGCAACCGCTGCTATAGTAGCTGCCATTGCCCAGGCAATAAAGGCGTCAGGAACAATTGTGAGGGTTGCTCCAGAGGATTTTATGGTAATTATATCAAAATCAGAGAATCCCCTCGTTGTGACTGCAAAAGGGGGATTCTTAAATAAGGCATATGATTATCTAACTGGCTACAAGGGATTAGCATTTTTTACAAGATCTGCAAACCCACTACACCTACCAGGTGGTTGTGAGTTGATAAATTCAAAACAGATCTGGATACCTGGATAACCATTCATAAATGAGATACATACTTGATTATACTCAATAAATAGATATAATTCATCTATGAACGAGAGATATTGGCATTGTGATTTACATATACACACCCAGTTTTCAAAAGATTCCTTGATGGAACCTAACCTGATTCTGAAAACTGCAGTGAAGAGAGGTATAAATTGCCTCGCCATTACTGACCATAATGAAATTGAAGGGGCGTATAGAGTGAAGTTATATTCAAAAAATTACAATATTCGCGTGATCGTTGGTGAGGAGATCAAAACGAGCGAAGGAGAAATCATTGGTTATTTCCTCAATAAAAAGGTACCTCAGGGGCTCTCTCCGGAGGAAACAGTAGCGAAAATTAAAAAACAGGGTGCACTTGTAGCAATACCTCATCCCTTCGACAGGCTGAGAAAAAGCAAATTGAAAATGAGTGCGCTACTAAGGGTTCTCCCTTATGTCGATATTATTGAGGTTTTTAACGGAAGGACACATTATCTGGATGATAATAAAAGGGCATTGAATTTCGCAAAAAAAACCAAAAAACTGATATCAGCAGGCAGTGACTCCCACACATCGTTAGAGATAGGTTCAACATTTGTTACAATGCCCCCGTTTGACTCGATAGATACCTTCAAGCAGAGTCTTTGTCAGGGAAGGATTACTGGAAGGAAAAACCCTGATTATGTACATATCTTCTCTACATTTATAAAAATTTATAAAAGTTTTCACTTTGTAAAGCAATCTTAACTATAGTATAAAATTTTATACCGTTTGTTTATATTACTTTTTTAATTTTCAATATATTAAGATTGGAACAAAAATTGCACAAATAAGATTATGTATAGAATTATAAGAACTATAAAATCAAAAAGGAGGAAATGTGGAAAAAGAGATTCCTATCTATAGGGTAGCAGAGATTATTGGGGTTATTTCTCATAATATAAGGGGGGCAGAGCAGCCGCTTGTCCTTATGAAAGATCTAATTGACGATGAAATGTTTCGAAAGGCAGTCTTTTCTGTTCAGAACCATATAGAAAACATACATAATATGATCAAGGATATACTAAAGGTGAGAGAGCTAAATTTTAAAGAGGTTAATCTCAATAAATTATTAAAGAAGTATTTCAAAAATATTGAAGGTAATAATGTGATAGTTCCCTGTGATGAAGAAAAAATTGATTTTGTATTTAATACATTAAAAAAAATATTCCCAGACATCGAAAATGTAAGAGTATACAATGTTGATAAATCCGTTGTATTATCCTTTGAAAACATAACTGTAAAAAAAGACATCTTAGAAAGAGTTGATGATCTTTCATTCCAAAATCCTTATGTAGACCTTGCCGTATCTGATAAAATAATTAAAAGGCATTCTGGAAATATGGAAATCTCATATGATAGAATCACTATAAAATTACCATTCTCCCCTATATAAGGTAAGACAAAGTAAAGAGTGACAAACAACGTAAAAGAACAGGGCATAGAAAATAGGATATAGGATACAGCAGAAGGCGAGAGGCATTAACGATGAGACTTTGATGCCTGAGGGGATACAAAACCAACCTAAATCATATTCGTATTTCAAAATAGTAGCCACAATTTAAGAACAATGGATTGATTAATTCTTAAAAAATTATACTATTAAAGAATGAATACGGAAACGATTGTTAAGGTCTTAAAGATATTAAAAAAGGAGTATAAAAAACACAAGTACCCTATAGTAACTGAGGTAGCCGAGCAGACCAGAGACCCCTTCAAAATCCTCATTTCAACTGTCCTGAGCCTTAGAACAAAGGATGCAGTAACCAGGGAGGCATCAAAAAAACTCTTTGAAAGGGCAAAAAAACCTGAAGACGTTTTGAATCTTAGTGAGAGAGAAATCCAACAACTTATTTTTCCCGTAGGGTTTTACAGAACGAAGGCAAAAAACATAAAAAAAATATCTAAGGCACTCATAGATAGATTTGATGGAAAGGTACCTGACAACATCGAAGAACTTCTATCGCTTCCTGGCGTAGGAAGAAAAACTGCAAACCTTGTTATTACACTCGGTTTTGACAAAATGGGTATATGTGTGGATACACACGTCCATAGGATTTCTAACAGATTCGGTTACGTAAAAACAAAAACGCCGGAGAGAACTGAAATAGAATTAAGAAAAAAACTACCCAGGAAATGGTGGAAGGAGTACAACGACATTCTTGTAACCTGGGGGCAAAATGTTTGCACCCCTATTAGCCCAAAATGTTCCCACTGCCCTGTTTACAAATACTGCGAAAGGGTTGGGGTTAAAAACCATAGATAGGCTATTTTTTCTCTTCAATCCTCCTTACTTCTTCCTGTTATTTTTATCTCTCAAGCAAGCCCATTAATATCAATTCGTTGATATCTTTTGTTAACTCCTTCTCTATTCCAGTCTTTAATATAGATAAAAGATCTAATATGTTCACATTGATTAAAACCAGAATGGATCAAAATCAGTGTTATCATCAGCTTCTACTCCTTTCAAGAGTTCAATATACATCTTTAACCGTAATGCATCTGGTGTCTTTATCTTCTTGCAATTATCATTTTTTAATGCAATCAACATTTCGTCTGTTCCGTCTATACTAATAGATTTTATATCTTCAATAGATATCATCTCTCCTCCTACTTTTACATATCCTTCCTCAAGTGTTACTTCCTCATTTATCTTTACAGGCAGGTTCACTCCATTCCTAAAGAAAGAGTCCTTTAATTTCCTATACTCCTTAGAAACAACAATCATCTCATCATCAATATTCCATTCTTTACCACAATATTTACAATAGAAAGACTTAGTTCCCTTTCTTACTATACTTTTTTCACTGCTGCATTCCGGGCATCGCCAAATAAGTGTTTCTATATATTTATTCATTCGTCCCCACCTTGCCTTACTCCTTTTTGCATTCGAAATACCATTAATAATTTTTTCCTTTAGTTCTCTCTCGGTCAGTTTTCTTGGTTCTTCAATCCAACCCATTATTTTTACACTCACATTCGCTCTATGGTAAACCTTTGACCACCGAGGAAGAACATTGTAACTTCCGTCTATTCTAACTACTAATATAGGATAATCTAATATTCTTATGAGTCTCAATACCCTCCTGTCAATACCAACAAAGTTTCCATCCCAACTTCTACTTGCCTCTGGGAAAATGCCAACAATATCGCCACTTTTAAGTGCCTTTTTTGTCAATAAAATATGGGGGGCTTTAGATTTGCATCTATAAACAGGTATAGTACCCAGGGAAAGGAAAAATCTCTTTGAGATACGCTTATTAAACATTTTACCAGTCGTTAAAAACCTTATAGGAAGACCCAGGGCTGCAACAAGAAAAAGCGGATCAAGGTAACATTGATGATTGGATGCTATAATATATGGTCCCATATCCCTATTAAATTTAGGAGCAGGCTGGAGGTTGAAAATTTTCTTGAAGATACACGATAGGATGAGATAGAGAGATATAATAAAGGGATTTGGAACATAGGGTGCTTCTGTGCGCTTTTTAAATTTCCATAATCCAGGCACATTCTTCCTATAATACAAATAATCCTCCCCAAATTTTTTTAACAGGAGTCTTTCTTCCTTCAAGATATGTAGGATTAATAGAAGAATAAATATGGGATTAACTATAAAAACCATCGATGGAGAAAAAATCAAACCGATTCCGAATGTATATAATATAAATGCCAGATACAAAGGATGCCTCGTATAAGAATAGGGACCGGAGGCCACCAATCTCTTTGGCGGAAAAGAGGAAATAGGCAATCCTCTTCCAGTATACCAAAGCGCACTTGTTGCCCAGACGGCTAAATAAAGAGAAATTATTACAAGTAAAACGCCAGAGAATATCCTCCAGGGACTAAAATGCCAAAATATATTCATTTTATCATTAAGAAAAAGTGAAATACATAGAAGAGTAACGGGGATAACAACCCAATAAAAAACGAAGCTGACGACAAGATAGATGGGAATTAAATTTCTTCTTTTCATTTTTTTATTATAATAGATATGAATGATATTATCAACCTTTTTGTTATCTAATGCAGTTAATATAAAATAATAACCACATTTGCGACTTATTTTTGTTTATTGCCTCATATAAGGATCTACACGAAAGGGTATTCATTGCTTCATTTATATTTCCACATGAAATATATATTGATTTTCGTAGGAAATCAACTCTTTTTGCAAGTCTCTTTTCTGTATCCATTCTTATACCTTTCTTTCTTATAGGGAGAGGAATTTTCCCTTTCATTCACCCTCACCTCTGTCCTCTCCCTTCAAGGGAGAGGAGGTTATTTTCTTTCTTTCGAGGGGGAGAGATGGAGAGGAATTTTCCCTCCCTTGATGGGAGGGATTAAGGGAGGGTGTTCTTCCATTCTTCCTTCTTAATTGTCTTCCTCTCACTCATCTTTAACCCCATTTATACCTCCTTTTCTGGAGATATATTTTACTATTTTCGTGTTGATTTTTAAATGAGGCAACGTATTATATTTCATGTTGATTTTTAATGAGGCAAATCGTTTTATTGACTATATACAAAATTTTGGTATTATTTGAAAAATGGAGGTAAATATGGAAGTTAAAAAATTCCTCCCCGAAGTAGGGTTAATAAAAGATGTTGATCTAAGAAAGAAAACTGAGGAGACCATACTCGATGCCATCACGCGAGGCGGGTGGGAGGAGGAGGATCTCAAAAGGATTCCTTTTACAATGCTAATAAAGGATACCAAAATAAGCCTGATTAAACATACAAGAGCCGTTGCAAGGACTGCAATCGCCATTTTTGAATCAATGGAAAAATCTTATGGTGATATGCTTAAGATGGAAAAAGATATACTCATATCTGGTGCTTTACTACATGACGTTGGGAAATTTCTTGAATATACCATGAGAGGAGGGGAGATCATAGTAAGTGAGTTCGGGAAGAGGGTAAGACACCCCGTTTCAGGGGCAGCCCTTGCTTATGAACACAAGCTTCCCATGGAGGTAATACATATTATTGCTGCACATTCAAAAGAAGGTGAATTTGTAAAGAGAACACCCGAGGCATGGATTGTAAATTATGCAGACTTTATAAATTTCCAGCCATTTAGGGAGTAATTTATGGGCAAAACATTCGTTGAAAAAATCCTCTCCCAAAAAACAGGTAGGGATGTAAAGCCAGGAGATATCGTCGTAACAGGTGTGGATTACGTTATGTCTCATGACAACACATATGCGATTATCAACAGCTTTAAAAAAATGTGCGGAAAATATGTTTTCGATAAAAGCAGAGTCATTATTGTTTTTGACCATGTAGTGCCACCATCTACTGCAGAATATGCCACCAACCAAAAAACTGTGCGGGAGTTTGCATCTGAACAGGGGATAGAGCACTTCTATGATATAAATACAGATGGTGGGATATGCCACCAGATTCTTCCCGAGAAGGGATTTGCACTCCCGGGCAAGGTAATACTTGGAGCAGACTCCCATACAACGACATATGGAGCATTTGGTGCATTTTCTGCAGGTATTGGGAGAAGTGAGGTAGCATCTATCTGGGCAACAGGTGAGATATGGCTCAAGGTTCCTGAGAGTATTAAGGTTGTAGTTCGGGGAAAACCAAAGGGATATATTACACCAAAGGACATCATTCTTTATATAATCGGTTCAATGGGAGCAGATGGAGCATTATATAAATCTGTTGAATTCACTGGGCCCATCATAAAAGATATGACAATTGCTGGAAGAATGGTCCTTACAAATATGTCAGCTGAGATGGGAGCAAAAAATGGATATATAGCCCCTGACAAAAAAACATTTAATTTTTTAAAGGGAAGAGTGAGAGAGAAATATAAACCCATATATCCAGATGAAGATGCCACTTATGTTGATACCAGGGAATTTGACATAAGTAATATCTCTCCTCAGGTGGCATTTCCGCATACGGTAGATAATGTTCATCCCATAGAGGAGGCACGTCACATAAAAATAAATGAGGCGTTGATAGGGACCTGCACAAATGGTAGGCTTGAAGATCTAAGGGCAGCTGCTAAAATACTCAATAAAAGGCGGGTGGCACGCAATGTACGCTTGCTTGTGCTCCCAGCCTCGTGGGAAATTTACAAAAGGGCATTAAAGGAGGGAATTCTTCAAATTTTAATTTCAGCGGGTGGCATCATACTCAATCCTGGTTGCGGTCCCTGCCTCGGTGCACATGAGGGGGTACTTGCGCCCGAGGAGACTGCTATTTCAACCGCTAATAGAAATTTTAAGGGACGGATGGGTTCCAGAGATTCTTTTATATATCTTGCTTCTCCATATACTGTTGCTGCAAGTGCAATAGCTGGTGAGATAAGTGACCCCAGGAACTTTCTATAGAGTTAATCACAATATTTCTTTTTCTGGTGTGTAATTATATCACTTACAGGAATATTTCTTTCCTGGATCATTTTTTTTATCTCTAAAATAAAATTTGCCATCCTCCTATTGTCCTCTATTATGTTCAATGAGTCTGGTGAAATCCTTTTCAGAACATCTCTAAATCTTTGTCCTGCAAGTCCCATATTTATGAATTCTATAACATAGTACTGTGGTATCCCATTCGTATCTTTCAATACCCTTTCAATATCTGTTAAAAGAGGAATAACAGGACTCATAAAACAGTATGTATTTATTCCCTCCTGTTTAATTTTTCTTAATGCTTTAACTCTTTGCTCGTGGGATGGTGCACCTGGCTCTAAAACATTTCTAATATTTTCTGGGAATCCATTGATAGTTAATCCAATCTTAATATTTTCAAAATTTTTTATGACGTCTATATCCCTCAAGACAAGATCTGATTTTGTAAGTATCGATAATTTTGTTTCCTTGTTCATATTCTGAAGAATCCTTCTTGTTAATTTTAACTCCTTCTCGATGGGCTGGTATGGATCTGAAACAGTGGACATAGATACATACCCTTTTACATATTTCTTTACAAGTTCAGGTGCGTTAACCTTCACCTCCACCCAGGTTCCCCAATCTCCATAATTTTTCCATTTCATAATGAATTTTGCATAGCAATAGATGCATTGATGCTCACATCCCACATATTGATTAATGGTGTAATCAAGTCCAGGAATTTTTGTCTTCGTATGAATGGTTTTGGCAACCTTTGGTATAATTCTCATAAAATTAACTTACCTGTCTCAAGGAGTATGTCAATGCCTGAACACCTTTTGTTGCTCTATCTATTGTTCTATGATTCAACAAGTGAAATATAACTAAAGAAAACTGTCTTGATGGCTACCCTTTCAGGATTCTAAAACTTCCCTCACCTTTCTCAAAAGCAGAGAGGTGGTAAAAGGTTTCTGGAGGAAGTTTATCCCTGGTTTCAGTATACCTTTCTGTGTAATTATATTATCGGTGTAACCTGATATATATAAAACCTTTACTTCAGGATAATGTTCCTTCACACCTTCTGCAACCTTCATTCCATTCATCTTTGGCATAATTATATCGGATATTATAAGATCGATCTTTCCTTTAAATTCTTCAGCAATCCCCAACGCCTCTTCTCCATCTTTGGCTTCGTAGACCTTGTACCCATAATTCATCAAGATCCTTGAAATAGAACCTCTTACTTCATCGTTATCCTCTGCAATAAGGATGGTTTCAGTACCACCAATATAAAATTTACCCTTGTCTTCACGTTTGATTTTCTCTTTCTTTCCCTTTGCTCGAGGAATATATACCTTGAAGGTTGTCCCCTGGCCCACTTCGCTATAACACCATATGAACCCACCGCTTTGTTTTACAATCCCATAAACAGTGGAAAGCCCAAGCCCAGTTCCCTTACCCTCCTCTTTTGTTGTAAAAAATGGTTCAAATATATGTTCCTTTATATCTTCTGGTATTCCAACACCTGTGTCACTAATTGAAAGCATCACGTAATCTCCGGGCATAGCAACGGGATGACGTTTTTTTACATATTTCTCTGTAAGTTCAATATTTGCCGTCTCTATAATCAACTTACCCCCTTCGGGCATTGCATCCCTCGCATTAACAACAAGGTTCATTATAACCTGCTCCAGGCTGGATGGATCCACATATATATTCCAGAGATTTTCATTAAGGAAAGTAAGAAATTCAACATCATCTCCAATTACTCTTTGCAGCATCTTATCCAATTCTTCTATAACGTTGTTAAGATTTATCGTTAAAGGCTTCATTATCTGTTTTCTTGAAAATGCAAGCAGTTTCTGGGTTAGGGAGGCAGCATTGCTTGTTGCTTTCTGTATCTCTTCAATGTCCGCCCTTGCAGGATTATCCTTCTCCATTGCATCCAGGGAGAGTTCCGCATACCCTGATATCGCAGTCAGTATATTATTGAAATCGTGCGCAATACCTCCTGTGAGCCTTCCAATGGACTCCAACCTCTGTGAAAGAAAAAGTTCCCTCTCAAGTTTTCTCTTTTCTGTTATATCAAGAAGGACACCAACGGATAGTTTCTCCCCTCTTTCTGTTTCTATTACTGATACACTCATTGAGCAATCCCTTACCTCTCTGTCTTTCCTGAGGACCTGTATTTCATACCTTACCGGTATCTTCTTTCCTTTTCTCCTCAACCTGTACCTTTCAGCAACTAACTTTTTGCTCTTACCTGCCAGTAGTCCCCTGAAATCCCTACCAATAATTTCTTCTTCTGAGTAACCAGTTATCTCACAGAGTTTTTTGTTAACATATGTTATTCTGTAATTATCACCAATCATTATAAGACCTTCCTCTGCGTTTTCCACTACAGACCTGAATTTCCTCTCACTCTCCATTAATTTATCCTTCGATTTTTTCCACTTCGTTATATCCCTGACAATAGCAAGAAGGACGATTTTCCCTTTGAAAAGAATCCTGTTTAAGCTCACCTCTGTATAAATATCTTCCCCATTTTTTCTTCTATGCAACCATTCAAATATTTGAGGTATGCCACTCAATGCAAGGCTTATTTTTTCCTTAGCCTTTTTCTTTGAATCTCTTCCATCTGGTTGTATAGATGGAGAAAAATCCGCGGGAGACTTTCCAATAATATCTTCTCTCTTACAACCAAATAACTCAATACCCGCAGGGTTAACATCGATAAATTTTTCTTTATCCATAAAGAATATGGCATCCTTTGCATTTTCAAAAAGAAGTTTATAGAGGCTCTCTACCTCTGTAACTTTATACCGTGATTTCTTAAGATTTTTTACCATTCTATTAAAAGCGCTGTAAATAGTACCAATCTCATCCCTTCTCTCTATCTCTATCTCTTCTGGAAGTTTCTCTATACTCATTTGATTCATTTTTTTACTTAGCTCTGTGATGGGGTTTAAAAAAACCTTGTTTATAGAAGCAATTAAAATAAGCACTATCACTAAAAAAACCACAGCTGTCAAAATAGAAATATAGAGGAGTGCAGCACCGATGTGCACCCTTTTTCTAAGAGGAAGAAAACCAGCAGAGAGAGTTCCAATCCTTACACCATTGAATACAATAGGTTCTTCCTTTATGGTTACATTGTTTGGAATCAAGGGAATACTGGATACCTTCGAAATAATCTTTCCCAATGTATCCTTCACAGTGCAAAAGACAACGTCTTCTTCTTCCAGAAAGCTTTTGATGTTTTCATATACACCTCTAATATCACCGTTATAGAGATGGGGGGCAATATTTAGTGATATTGTTTCCGTTGTTTTTTTGGTTAATTTCTCTAATTGAGTGTAGTGGATTTTTTTTGCAATGACCTTTGTCAAAAGAAAATTACTGATAAATATTACGATAAAATAAACGATCATCAGTATAGAAAATTTTGTTTTTATACTACTGCGGTTTACTCTGAAAATTCCTCCTTGTTAAGACTTGATAATTGTTAAAATATACTACCCCTGAATGAAAAGTCAAGAATTGGGTTTAGTTGTGCATTACCGTTACCAATAAAAAAACTTTGACACCCTTCTTTTTTTGTTTATATTGTTGTAATGGAAAAAGAAAAAAACTGGGTTGATTTTCTTACATCAAATTGTATCTACCCATATGTAAGCAAAAAGGGGAAGGTATTCTTCAAAGGTAAGGCATCGAGCACAATTCTTACAGGAATAAAGGAAGAGATTATATCTTCTTTGAACCTCGAAGACAAGAAAGAATGCGAAAATATAAGGGCGATTGTAAAGGAGAAATGCAGAAAGAAGAGGGACAGACCAATAAAGTACTGGATACGGGAAGAAAGACCAAGGGAGATGCTCATAAAGAATGGTCCTGAAAATCTACCCCTATCAAAGTTGATGGCAATTTTATTGAGAACGGGAAAAGAGGGAAAGAGTGCTGAAGAATTAGGACGGATTCTTCTGAATGCATTTGGAACACTCCGTGAAATAGACTCTGCATCCATTAATGAAATCTGCAGTATAGAGGGTATAGGAATAGCAAAGGCAACCCAGATAAAGGCGGCATTTGAGATGGGGAAAAGGCTAAACAGGGAAAAGGCAGCAGAAAGAGAAAAACTGAATTCACCTCAGGATGTGGTAGATTATGTGAGAGAATTCTATGCACCATACCTGAGGGATGCAAAAAAGGAATTCTTTAATATTATTCTCCTTGACATAAGAAATAAGGTTATTGAAAATGTTGAGATGAGCACAGGTAATTTATCGTCAAGTTTTGTTGATCCCGGAGAGATAATAAGAATTGCCACGTCAAGATCTGCTGCAGGAATAATCCTTATTCACAACCATCCATCAGGTGAACCAGACCCCTCCGATGACGATATAAAAATAACAAATATTGTTGTCAGGGCTTGTAAGTTGGTTGGCATAAAGGTATTAGACCATATTATCATAGGAAGAAACTATGAGGATTTTGTAAGTCTTAATAGTATGGGTATAGTTGAAGAGTAAATACTACTTTTTATCCCATTCTTTTTTTAACATACTGTACACTATAAGATCCTCATAGTGATCGTATAAAAACTCTGCCTCTCGTAAAATACTCTCTTTTATAAAACCAAGGCGTTCAGGGATGGCCTGGCTCCTTCTATTTCCAATTGCACATCTTATAATTATTCTATTCAACTTTAGATTTCCAAAGGCATAATTTATAATCTCGCTGCACGCCTTTGTAACAATTCCATTCCCCTGATAATCTGCGTCAAGCCAGTAACCAATCTCTCCTGAATTGTTTGCTTTGTCAATTTTAATTCCAATAACACCCACAAGTTTATCCCGAAAAAAAATACCTGCAGTTATACCAACGCCTTCAATGAACTGGACAAATGAATTTCTAATAAAAGTCCTGCTGTCCTCTTCAGTTTGATTTCTGTCAAGCCAGGGCAGCCATTCCCTCAGATAATCCCTGTTTTTCTCAACAAGAGAAAATAGTTCTTTGCCATGTTTTTCTGCGAGCATTTTGAGCTTGATATCTTCATCAACCTTATATTGAAACATACAGGAATTTAATACATCCAGAAAAAAAATCAATAAATTATTTACATATCATTCAAGGAGATCTATGTTTGGAAATATTGAGTCGCTCAATAACCCTTTTTCAGTTATCTCAAAAACCCAGTTCTGGGCATAATAATTTCTTAAACTATCAATGCTTCCCTTAGTTACAGTGTTTATCCAATCATTGAATCTCAAGAAATAATCCGCGGGATTAACACAGGAAAATGCAAACAAAAGATAGGTAATGGGCAGTTTCTCTTCCTTGAGGGAATTCTTGTAGCTCCTCGTTACCTTCTTTTTTGCAGAAAGGAATTCATCCGTCTTTAGTGAGTCTTTAAGTTGACTTAAAATGTCTTGAGGCGTCCTTCCTGTAATGTAGAAAGGAATCGCCCTTCCAAATTGGGAGAATTGAATATTCAATCCTCTCATTTTCAACACATTTACAAAAAACATAATCCCAATATAATCCATTGGATCTTTTATTGCGAAATAATTATATAATTTATTCTCAGTACCATAAAATGCATGCATCCCCATCACTGGTTCTATTCCAGAAATAAAGAGATGAGCCCTTAATATTGAATCCGGGAAGGAATCAAAAATAGAGATTATACTATCCGTAACCCTGCCAGAAATACAAACCTTTATCCCAGAAATTTTATGTTCTCCGCCACTATACTTCTGAAAGAACACATCCAAAAAATCTGAACTATACCGCTTCTTATCCATCAAAAGAGGCATATCCCTGGTAAATTTTTTGATATATCCTAGGAGTGAATCCAGATTCTTAAACTGGGAGATGATCATTCCCCTCTCAAATTCTTTATAAACTGGATTGGGATATTCATCAATAGGGTAGGTTATGGAGAGTACATAAGAAGGAGCACTATTCAGGCTATCACCTAAAATTTCAATTCCATTGTGAAGTACTATGTTAAAAATGGAAAAGAATAATATTATTCCCATTCAATAGTAGCGGGGGGTTTAGAGCTTATATCAAATACAACCCTGTTCACCCCCTTAACCCTGTTCAAAATTTTGTTGCTAACCAGTGTGAGAAAACCAGGTTTAAAGGGATAAAAATCGGCAGTCATCCCATCGCTACTGCAAACTGCCCTGAGTGCTACCACATATTCATAGGTCCTGTAATCACCCATCACTCCAACTGTTTTAGTAGGTAAAAGTACCGCAAATGCCTGCCATATTTTATCGTATAATTTATGTCTCTTCAATTCATTTATATAAATTTCATCCACCATTTTCAGTATCTTCAACTTTCTTTGTGTAACATTTCCTATAATTCTTATTGCAAGCCCTGGGCCAGGAAAAGGATGGCGCATATACAAGCTCTTTGGTAGTTTTAACGCCTTTGCTATCATTCTCACTTCGTCCTTGAATAATTCTTTCAAAGGCTCTACTATCTGCAGATTCATTAACTTGGGCAATCCACCAACATTATGGTGGCTCTTTATGGTTTTTGAAGGGCCAGGAACCCCTGCACTTTCGATCCTATCCGGGTATAAAGTTCCCTGAATCAAATATTTTGCCCCCACCTTTTTTGCCTCTCTCTCGAATACCTCTATGAATTTATGACCAATAATCTTTCTCTTCTTTTCAGGATCCTTTACCCCCTTCAACGCATCAATAAATATTTGAGAGGCATCGACAACTTTTATTTCCACCCCAATCTTATCAAGGCTCTTTTCCACAAATTCAGCTTCCCTATGTCTTAAAAGACCTGTATCAACAAGCACTGGAAAAACCCTTTCTCCAAGTATTTTCTTTGAGAGCACAGCACATACAGTAGAATCAACTCCACCGGAAAGGGCAAGAATAGCTCTGCCATCTTTTGCCTTTTTTAACTCCTTCTCTGCCCCCATTAATATACCCTCAATACCCCATTCCCCCCTTGCTTTACAAACCCTATAGAGAAAATTTTTCAATATCTGTGTTCCAAAGGTAGTATGAACAACCTCTGGATGGAACTGTAATCCATAAATATTCTCCCTTTTTATTGCTGCATATGGGCTATTTTCAGTAAATCCAATAGGGGTAAATCCCTGAGGGAGCACTTCTAATCTATCGCCATGACTCATCCAAACAGAAGAATGTCTTGGTATCCCGTAAAATATTTCGTCTTTCTTTTTAACAAAATAGGCCATACCATACTCTCTTTTTTGTGATTGAACGACCTTACCTCCAAGAAGATGCCCTATTGCCTGGAGACCATAGCATATCCCCAGTATAGGCAAGCCAAGATCAAATATTTCCTTATCGGGCAAGGGGGCTTTGGGGTCGTACACACTGAATGGGCCACCCGAAAGAATAAGACCTTTTGCAGTCTTTATCCTTTTAGCAGGGGTATCAAATGGAAGAATAAGAGATTTCACGCCCAACTCTCTGATTCTTCTCGCAATTAATTTTGTGTATTGAGAACCAAAGTCAAGTATAGCTATGTATTCAGGCATTTAGCAATCTTTTAAGTGAGTTCGTTGCAGCGACCCTGACACCTTTCTCAGGGTCATTTTCCAGACTTTGAAGAAATTCCCTCACGCCTTCACCCCCTATGCGTGCAAAGGCATATACTGCAGCCATTCTTGTATCTTCAGAGAATCTAAACTTCCTGAAGCTCCTTTCGAGGACAACCCTCTTTAATTTTTCCTTTGCCTCATCCACACCATATATACCTGCTAATGTGATTACTTTCTTCAACAGTGGGATATTTATGTAGATATCTTCATTTTCGAGCAATTCCAGGAGAATATCCACCTGTCCCTTCTTCACAAGAAATTCAAGCACCTTCAGTTGATCTGGACCTGTAATGCTGTAGAAATGTTCTCTCAAAACTTTGATGATTTCTTCGTTGGTCTCTAATTCCATAAGTGCATTCAGAGCCTGTCTATGCACAACGGGATTTGGATCCTTTATAAATTCAGCAATTTTTTCATATTCTCCCGCATTTTGCAGAAGCTTTATCCCCCAGCTGCGTATAACCATATCCTTACTTTCAAGTATGGGGTGGATGTAAGGAAGTGCATCCCTTCCAAATGAAAGAAGTATATCAAATAATTTGCTTGAAAAGGCGGGGTCAGCAGAGTCAAGGAATATATTTACAACGGCCGGAATAGTTTTTTCTTTATTGGTCCCTTTCAATACATCCTTTACTATCTTTTCCATATTTGGATTCCAGATTAATGAAAAAAGTGTGTAAAAACCTTCTTCAGTTTCAGGACTTCCCAATGCAATAGTCAATTTTTCTTTTTTGTATGATTCACTCAATTCTAAAGAAAACATCTGATTGAGTTCTCCATTGAGCCCTAAAAGATTGTTTTCGCTGAGTTGTTTCGAAATTCTCTCCAGTAATTCTACATAAGAAAAGTATACATCAATTTCACTCTCTTCCTTTATCCTGTGCTTTATCTCACTGAGAATATATCTTATAACATTTTCGTTACCCTTTTTTACCATACCCTCCAAAAATTCACCTATCTTCTTTATTGCATCCATCCTGATTTCTTTTCTATCACTGTTTAGGGAAGTAATTATGGGTTGAACAAGTTCAAGAACACCCTTCTCTTTTACTTCAATTTTAACCTCAGTCTCGGAAGGACCACTTCCGAGATCTTTAGCAAAACCCTTCATCACCACTTCCAGTTCCCCAATAGATTGCTCCTTTTCCTTTATTATTTCAGCTTCCACAAATACATTCTTAATTTTACTGTTTTCTAAGTTTTTAATTCTTTTTTCTATTATCTCATTGATATTTTTAGAAACTACTTCGATATTGCCCTTCTTGTTTCTGATATATTCCTCTGTTTTCTTTATAAAATTAACAAGATACCTGGAAATTCTCTCCCCTTCTTCCTCAGGTAATTGTATAATTTGATTCATAGTTTCGTCTATCTTTTTAAAGAGGTCATTTATAGAATGTATGTCCATTGATATTTTCCTTATAAATTCTTCCTGGGTTACAGCAGAAAGATCTCCAGTGGATACATTGGCATTCCTAAAATTAGCGGTGTTCACTGTTATTTTTTTAACATTTTTTGATTCAAGATATGTTTTAATATCTCCAAATTCTTCTATTTTTTTTCTTTCTAAAACGAGTGTATTAAATACTGTGTGTAAGTCTTCCAGAGAAAAATCAGGATATATACTAATACTATTGATGCCTCTATTTAATAATTGACGCAAAAAAGACTGTACCTCTGGGTAGGACTCAGGTTCAATCTTTTCATCACCTATCAACAGATAATCCTTGAATAAAAAGATATGAAGAGGTTCTCCCTTCATATCTTTTTTTAATTGAGTTTCTGTATCCTCCAGTATCTTTACTATTTGTGGGTGATTTTCAGGATATGACTTAAATACGTTTAATGTTAATGCTAACTGCTTAGCGAGATTATAAAATTGTTCTTTTTCCATATTATTCCCTCAATTTTTTAATTGCATTTATTCTATTTTCACTCTTAAATATATATGCCCCGGAGACAATAATATCTACCCCCGCTTCAATTACCTGCTCTTTCGTTTTGTCATTTATCCCACCATCAACCTCTATCTCCACTTCCTTAGACCTTTTTAAATCCCTTACCTTATCCAAAACAGAGGGTATAAATTCCTGCCCATAAAACCCGGGGTGGACACTCATAATAAGGATATAATCAATGGAATCAAGAAAAGGGAGGGCTGACTTAATGGGAGTTTCAGGGTTTACAGCAATACCCACCTTTACATTCTTTTTTTTAAGTTTATCTATTAATATCTCAGGGCTGCTAACCGTTTCGATATGGAAAGAAATCATGTTAGAACCAGCCTCAATAAACCGCTCAGCATATTTTTCTGGATCTGTAATCATAAGATGGGCATCAAGTGGAAGATCTGTTAATTTTCTGATTCCCTTCACAACGACTGGCCCAAATGTAATGTTGGGTACAAAATGACCATCCATTACATCAAGGTGAATAATGTCTGCACCAGCATTCTCAACATCTTTAATCTCTTCCCTTAGTTTAGAAAAATCAGCGGCTAAAATAGAAGGTGCGATCTTCATATCTTGCCATTCTTGAGAATTCTCTTAAGCCGAAGAATCTGTTTCTGCTCAAGAGGCATACTCGAGATTTTTTTGAGGGTTTTTTTAATATTGTATTTTTTCCTTTTTAACATTACCTCCCCATCCTCAATAATTGCATAGGCTGCATAAGGGATGCCATCTCTGGGTTGCCCCACACTCCCGGGGTTCAGGATATACTTCTTCTTAAAGGATTTTAGGTATTGAATATGTGAATGCCCCACAAGAATGAAATCTACATCCTCAATACTCGCAGAACCAAAATACAGATCCTTTGTTTTAAATTGTTCCTCATATTCTTTTTCGTCATCGCAGGGATAAATATACCCATAGAGTGGATCCCTCGGGGTTGCATGGAATGCCGCAAATTTTATTCCACCATAAGTAAACTGCAGCGCGGGATAAAGTGTTTTTAGATAGGCTATATCCCCTTTCTTAAGCTGTTTCCTGGTCAACTTTCGTGTAGCAACAGATAGATCATGAATTTTTTCACTACATCTACAATCAACACCATAGGCATTTGCATTGTCATGATTCCCAAGTATAAAAATATGTGCCGTGTTTTTTAAAATCTCAAGTGAAGGCTCTGGATCTGGTCCATAGTCACAAACATCTCCAAGAAAAACAAAATAATCAAACTGCTCTTCAAAAAGAGCCTCTAATGCCTCAAGGTTTCCATGAACATCAGATGCAATGAGGATTCTCATATGTATAATGTATACATTATTTATAAAAAAAATCAAGTAAATCTTTTTGCCTCCGGGTTTTACTTTTCCTTTGTTACTGGCAAAAACCCATCGTATAATCAAGTCTATCTATAGGACAAATTCATTCTTTAAAAATAAGATTCTCGCCGACAAGGTTAATGATTCAGAATTCTTCTGAGGTAATTTCCAGTGTACGATTTTTTAACCCTTGCGATATCCTCGGGTGGTCCTTCTGCAACTATCTCGCCACCTTCATCTCCACCATCTGGCCCCAGGTCAATGATCCAGTCTGCTGATTTTACGACCTCCAGGTTGTGTTCAATTATAACTACTGTATTTCCTCTATCCACAAGTTTCTGAAGGACATTTAGAAGAAGTCTTACATCTTCGAAGTGCAGACCTGTTGTTGGTTCATCCAGTATGTAGAGTGTATTCCCAGTTGCAACCTTCGATAATTCCTTTGATAATTTTATCCTCTGTGCTTCTCCCCCTGACAGGGTTGGAGCAGGTTGGCCCAATTTTATGTATCCAAGTCCAACATCGGAGAGTATTTTCAGCTTTCTCTTAATTAGTGGGATTTTATCAAAAAATTGAAGTGCCTCATTTACTGTCATCTCAAGGACATCTGAAATATTTTTTCCTTTATATTTTACCTCAAGTGTTTCCCTGTTGAATCTCTTCCCCTTGCATACATCACAGGTAATATATACATCAGGCAGGAAATGCATCTCAACTTTTATAACCCCCTGGCCTTCGCATTTTTCACACCTACCCCCTCTTACATTGAAGGAAAACCTTCCAGGCTTGTAACCCCTTATCCTTGCCTCAGGAAGTGAAGAGTAAAATTCCCTTATTGGTGTATATACACCTGTGTATGTTCCTGGATTTGACCTCGGTGTTCTGCCAATAGGGCTCTGGTCGATATTTATTACTTTATCAATATATTCCGTACCCTCGATCCCTTTATGTTTCAGGGGAACTAATCTTGATCCATAATACATTCTTGCCAGAGCCCTATAAAGGATATCCAACAAAAGAGTGGATTTGCCAGAACCAGAAACCCCTGTGATGCAGACGAAAAGACCAAGCGGAATTTTTACATCTATATTTTTAAGGTTATTCCCTTCGGCACCCCTGATGGTAAGAAATCTTCCTTTTGGCTTCCTTCTCTTTTCAGGGATTTTTATCTTTTTTCTTCCCGAAAGATAGGCACCAGTAATAGACCCCTCGTAATTTACTATTTTTTCAGGGGGACCGGTAACAACTACGTATCCTCCATCATTTCCTGCGCCCGGACCAAGGTCAATGACGTAGTCCGCGCTCCTTATGGTCTCCTCGTCGTGTTCAACTACCAGGATTGTATTACCAATATCTCTCAATCCCTTTAATGTCTTAACGAGTCTCTTTATATCTCTGGGGTGAAGTCCTATGGATGGTTCATCAAGAACATATAGTATTCCCATAAGGCCAGATCCAATTTGTGTTGCGAGGTGGACCCTCTGAGCCTCTCCACCAGCAAGTGATTCAGTTGGCCTATCGAGGGTCAAGTATCCCAGACCTACATCAAGCAGAAAACGAAGCCTCTTTTTTATCTCTTTTACCAATTCCTTCGCAATGAGCCATTCAGTTTTGTTGAATTTTATATTCTCAAAGAATTCTATTGCTTTTTCTATATTCATAGCAACTACATCTGCTATGTTTCTCCCATTTATCAAGACGGATAGTGCTTCCTTTCTAAGTCTTTTACCCTTGCAGGCAGGGCAGGGTTGAATAGACATATACTTTTCTATTTCATATTTCATCCAATCGGATTCTGTTTCGTGATACCTCCTGAACAAAGTAGTGGCAATCCCTTCATACCCCTCATCGCCATAGAGAAGAGCCTGTTTTCCATCCTCTGGTATTTTCTCCCAGGGAGT
>Ga0190360_1000253_pt1 | contig 30414 bp, 30 predicted proteins | sample 48721834_MG_FD_161271 | JGI IMG/M metagenome (GOLD analysis project Ga0190360, IMG submission 161271) | Hydrothermal vent microbial mat bacterial communities from Southern Trench, Guaymas Basin, Mexico - 4872-18-3-4_MG | ecosystem: Environmental > Aquatic > Marine > Hydrothermal vents >...
GAGGAAATTCTCGATGAAATGCATAAACTTGGTCTAATTCTAAAAGCAGTCCGTGATGGCATTAAGTATTATGCTGCTTCTCCATTCATGCTTGGATTTTATGAATTTCAAATGAATAAAATGACAGAAGATTTTATCCATGATGTAGATCAATATATCGATGAAGCTTTTTTAGATGAACTTAACTCAACGAAAATTCCGCAATTAAGAACAATCCCCATAGAAAAAGAAATTAGAGTTGAGGGTAATATTACAAATTACGATAATGTTCGATATTACTTGGAGAATTGTCGCGAACCTATTGTACTTAATGAATGTATTTGCCGTAAAAAGAATGATATTATCGGTAAAAGTTGCCAAACAACTAATTTACGAGAATCATGTTTTAGTTTCGGTTCAGCAGGTAAAGCATACTTAGATCGAGGCTTGGGACGGGTTATTACTAAAGAAGAGGCGCTTGAGATAATAGAACAAGCTGAAAGAGACGGGTTAGTTCTCCAAATAGGTAATTCTCAACGTCCAATGTCTCTTTGTACTTGTTGTGGATGTTGTTGTAATCTTTTGGCTAATGAGAAGAAATTGGATGCCCCGGCACAATTTTTAGGATCAAATTTTTTTGCCCAAGTTGATGAAGAACTATGTTCTGGGTGTGGCACCTGTGAAACTCGCTGTCCAATGGACGCAGTTGAAATCATTGATAGTGTATCAAATATTAACTTAAAACGATGCATAGGTTGTGGAGTTTGTGTTTCAACTTGTCCTGAAGAAGCAATTACTTTAATAGAGAAAGAAGAAAAAGATAAAACTATTCCGCCAAAAAATACACTAGAATTATATTTAAATATCGCAAAAAAGAAAGCGGAATTGAGTAAGCAAGAATAATCCTCTTTTTTAACATTTATAATAAAAATAAATTGATTTAGAGTAATGAATAAATGACCAATCAAGAATTAGAATCATTATTTAAAAAGATGCTCAAATAGCAAGAGAAAGTGACTAAACAAGATGAAATCTATATATAAGATATCAAAAATTTTTAATTATCAAGTGGAATTTTTAGACTCTTATTAGCTACCTCATCTCCTGTTTTTTCAGTTTCGATATTAAAGGAATTAGCTATTATTATTATGGAGATATTATTTTTATGAACGTATAACTTTTTAATTACTTTTCTAAATATGGGTAATTTGAATAACATGAAAGGATGATAAATGATTCTCTTAGAATAACGTGCGGTTAATAGATGTTTTAGATGTTTATGGATAATCGATCTTGAATGTTTTTCTATCTCTTTTCTCGATTCGAGATATTAAATTTTAAAAAAATGTTTCTAATAGAAATAAGAATTTTCTCCTTTTTTTCTTTTAAGATTAAGAGTCTGTTCATCATAAACAAATTTTAAAGTTAGATCGGGTTCTTTTAATATATCTCCAGTGAAATAATGATATTCAATATTTTCAAAAATCTGGTAGCCTTTTAAATCATAGATGATCCATTATATTCGAATCGGAGAATCTTTATCTTTATACACTTCATCAATTTAATAAAATCTTCTAAATCAAGAGAAATTTTTTTTAAATTAATGATTCAATTTCATTAATCTAGTTCCATTTATTTTTACTTTCGATTATGGAATTTTGTTCGTCTATCTATTAAATTAATATTATTACTCGATTTTTATGTTTTTACAGTATGATCCGTGACATCTACAATTGATTCAATTTTTGCGATAAATTTATCAATTAATGCCTGATCCTCTATATCAAATGAAATAGCCCCATTTGGACAAGCTTCTATACATCTTCCACATCCTGCACATAGTTTTGGATCTACTGATGATTTTCCATCTTTTATAACTCTCAATTTGAAGGGACAAACTTCCACGCACTTGCCACAGCCGATACATTTATCTTCATCAACTACAACTTTCATACCTTCCAGTGGACCTAAATTATCTCCGCCCATGCCTAATCCCATACCTCCGCCATATTGGGCATATTTAACGGCAATACAGCAACATTCACAGCAGAAACACACGGCTAAGAATTTGCCTGTATCTTCGACACCATGGCCACCTTCTGCTTCTGCAACATTTCTTCCTATTAAAGGAACCAATCCTAATGATATCGCTTTTCTCACGCGTTCTAACGCTTGTTCCTTTGTTGCCACATAACCTTGCTCGGGTGGAAGTACCATGTTTTTTGTATCATCTCCCATGAACATGCAACCTATTTCAATTGGATAATTTTTACATTGATATCTTTCACGGCAAGGACAAGTGCGCAAAACTATATTGCTTGCTTTGTTGATGAAATATTCAAGCACTTTGTAGGGGACGGGTACATTATCATAATCACCGAGGGGAATATTAACTGGGATGTAATGGCCATAATTTTCACGTGTATCCTTTTCTTCATCCTCAACTTGAGGACCCATTTTTATTTTAAATAATTTCCTGCAAAAAGGGAATTTTGCGATAGCTAATGCTGGTGCCCCTCTATCTTTATAAACAACGTGTAAAACTTGATGCTTATAATAGATATTAAGTTTTTTATTAACAATTCTTGCGGCGTAATTTCCAGGAATCTTGGATAGAAATCGTTTAGCATGTATGGGGTTTGTAAACTTTAGAGTCACATCAGCATCCTCGATATGCTTCCCAAATTCGTATTTATACCCATCCTCAGCAAAATGTTGGTATGCAATGTTTCCAACGACATCCCAATTGATTTTCATCGGTTTTCCTTTAAAGTTCTTTTGGTAAAGTTCTTCAGGCATTTCTCCGGTCTCAATTAGCATGGCTTTCATTAAAGAAGCAATTTCTCCTTCTTTAGGTGGAGTTATAGGCGTTTCAGGCTCATCACGTAGGGGTAAAGTTTGTTGACTCGCCCCTAGATCTTCGATGATTTCCTTAAAAAATGGTATTCTACTTATAAACAATTGTGCATTTCCTACTTTTGATTTTGTATATGCTGTAAAAAGATCTTCCTTTCTACATACCAGAAGGACATTATTTTTATCTCGTCCAAAGGCGATATCAACTTTATCCCCTCGTAGTAATTCCCTAATAAATTCTATATCTTTAAATATAAACACAAAATCGGGATCATCGAGAAATTCATCATATTTATAACTATATTTATTAGGTTCATAAAGTTGATACCCTTTATGTCCAAGAATATCTAAATTTACCTTGCATGTTCTTTGAAAACTAGCTTTATAAAGAGGATTAGAGACATCTACCGATTTCTCTAATATTGTTTTTAAAAACAATTTACTTAGCTGTTCTTCAGGCAATTCACTATCGATTTCTGCGAATATATCATCTGCTTTTCTACTTCTTTTTGTCATTTTATTTTTCTCCTTTTTTTAAAATTAAACTTACTTGTAATTTAATCATAAATATTTATTTCATTTCTTTGTATGTTAAATAATTTATTCAACTAATAAATTGATAAATGATAATAATATAACATTATTAAAATTAATCAACCTTTAACATAAATTATATTTATATTATGATATTATATAGATTTTAATTGGTAATTACAAAAAATATGAAAAAGAAATAATTAAATTCCCACCGTAAACTAACAAAATTGTCAGTTTTCAAACATCAATGTTAAATGATTAAGAATTATGATTTGGCAAGACAATATAGAAGAAAGATTTATTCCCACTAATGGAATAAACATGCATACAATATTAATTGGAGACAGAGCTCCCTTAGTAATGCTTCACGGCTTTCCATATTTTTGGTACGCGTGGAAAGATCTTATTCCATTGATTAAAAATAAATTTAAATTAAAAATATCCGATCTTCGTAGTTATAAATTATCGGATAAGCGTAAAGATGTTGAAAATTATCGTGTAGACATTTTAATTGAGGATATAATAGATTTAATTCGACAATAAAAAAATAAAAGCGTCTATTTGATTGGATCTTTATTGGTGGATTTTTTTAAAAAGAGGTGAGTCAAGATTAAAGCGGCTGTATTAGAAGGTGTAAAGAACTTACAAGTAAAAGAAATACATGACCCTATTCCAGAGGATGATATGGCACTCGTGAGAGTGAAATCATGTGGAATTTGTATGACAGACTATAAAGCTTATTCTGGTGAGCGACAAAATCTTCACTATCCTTTGATCTGCGGTCATGAGTTTTCAGGTGTGATCGAAAAAGTTGGAAATAAATTAAAATTCTTTCAAGAAGGGGATGAAATTATAGTGTCTCCAGTGTCTAATTGTGGCATTTGTAAAAATTGTCGAGAAGGTTTAGCTCAATATTGTAAAAATGGAGCGGTAATTGGAGGAGATGGAATGGAAAAAATAATCAACGGTGCATTTGCAGAATATGTTCTTGTTCCTGAAAATTCTCTTTATCATAAACCAAAGAATATTTCTTTCGATACAGCCGCATTAACAGAACCACTTGCTGGTTCGTATAAAGGTTTAATTGAATATTCACAATTAAAGATTGCTGAGGATTTGGTTATAATCGGTGCGGGAAGTATGGGGTTATTGGCATCAATGATTGCGGAGAAAGCTGGAGCTGCTAATATCATTATGATTGATGTTAATGATTGGCGATTAGAATTTTCAAAGAAATGTGGTGCTACTCATTTAATCAATTCCGCTAAAATCGATGCAATAAAGGAAGTGCATAAAATTTTACCTGAAGGTCCAGATATAATATTTGAGGCTGCTGGATCTTTACCTGCTGCTCAACTTGCGTTTGATCTCTGTCGCCGAGGAACGAGGATAAATGAATTTGGAGTAACAACCGACGGTACCATCAATATATCGCCCGCAGAGATTCATTGGAAGGAAACACGGGTTGATGCATCGTTCTCAGTATATCCAAGAGTAATGCAAAAATCAATAAGGTTAATGGAAAAAGGAATTATTGATTCCAGTAAAATTATTACACACCGTTTTAGCCTTGATGATATCAAAAAGGCTATGAATACGATGAAAATTTCAGAAAGAATAAAAATAATAGTAAATCCATGATAAAAGGAGTTAATAAAAATGGTTGAAAAAATATTAGTAAATGAATTAAAAGAAATAATAAATAAAGGGGCAAAGTTAGCTGATCCGGATGATCTTTTAAAGATTTTTGAATTATACAAACAAATTTCTGAAGAAGTTGATTTTTTGAAGCAGGATCTTGATGAGGAAAAAATGGATTGTCAAATTATATTCGATGATATTGATCGAAAATATTGGCTGAAAGCAAGTGAGGGAAGGGTCGAATATGGTGAAGGAACAATCAATAAACCCTTTTTTACGATCACTGCTTCTAAAGATATATTAATGGGGTTATTTCTTGGTGAATTAGATGCAAATATTGTTTCATCCTTGGGAAAACTCAAAGCTGTTGGTAACGTCAAAAATTTTCGGGCATTCCAAGAATTTTATGAGGATGCTATTGAAGAATTTAAGAAAAGATATTGAAATTGTAAAATTTTATTAACAGAATTGAAATGGAGTGAAAAAAAATGGCAAAACGTGGAAAAGAATTTTTCAATAGTAGATTTTCGATAGAATCAAGGTTTAACATTTTACCTTAAGAAGATAGATATCTCTTTGCATCTCCCCAAAATATAAATTCAACACGATAGGCTCAAGAATGATGGAGATTGAGCATCTCAAAATAAAATACTTGGAAGGACGGACCGCTATTCATAGTGTATATAGTCTAAATCCTAAAGGTGTAGCAGCAGCTCTAGCAACATTATCACGAATTTACCATGAACAAAATTTGAAATTATATAATAAAAACTTTCAGTTCCAAAAAAATTGGTATTTTAGGTGATCATGCTAAAGGATTTTTTAATATGGATATTGATTAATTACATTTATTTGTATTGCATCTATCAATCCTCATCAACTTGTACTTCAATTATTACATGAAAGTTTTTTACTCCTGCTTTATATAAATTACTTGAATTAAGATTTACTCCACAAACTAAATTCAATCTAATTTTGCCACCATTATATGGTAATTTTTTTAGCCCCTAAATATAATAGATTTTTTTATAACTTTATTAAGCTCCAAAATTAAATATTCTAATATAAAAGTACCATTAATGCAATTTAGTGCATCAATACTTCTTAAATGAAAATTACGTGCGACATTTTTAGTATTTTCGATTTCAATTAAACAATCGGGAGCTATTTAGCAATCAATGCCTTTTACTTTTATTAAATTTGATTGTATCTTTTGATAAATTTCTTTTACAGCATTATAGTTGAAAGTTATTCGAGCTAAACAGAACACGCCAATTCTAACTAATTCTTTAAAGATAGCTTCCTATTATCAAATGAATAATATAGTCAATTTTGCAATTAACTTAATCTAACTATTTGTCTATTAATACTACTTGTTTCATATTTGATTACTTTAGAAGTTGAAAATAATAAAAAACTAATTTTAAATTTATTATTAATCTTAAGCGCTTTGTATCTAAAGCGAACCCAGATCTGTATTATTCCATGCATCTTGAAAAATCTGTAGTCCCTTATCTGTGAATGGGTGGTAAAAACTTTCTTTATAAACTTCAAATCCCGCAGTGACAATATCGGCACCAATAATTGCAGCATCTACAATTTGAAGACCATTTCTTATTGCAGCGACAATAACCTCTGTCTCAAAATTATAGTTTCTATAAATGGTCATAATGTTCTCAATTAATTTAACGCATTCAACTCCAGAGGCTTCTTGCCAACCAATGAATGGCGAACAATAAGTTGCCCCAATTCTCCCTACTTGAAGTGCTTGAGCAGCTGTAAATACTAAGGTTATATTTACTTTAATACCTTCCTCTACTAACTTTTTTGCTGCAATTAATCCTTGTTCTGTACAAGGAATCTTAATGACAAAATTTTCAGAAAGTTTAGCGATGTTTTTAGCAGCTGAGATCATCCCCATAGCTTCCTTTATATGAGGATCAATTTCTATTGAAATGGGAAAATTAATTCCATTAAATTCTTCTGCAAATTCCTTTATAACAGTATAGAAGGGCTTTCCTGAGTTTTTAATATGTTTGGGATTAGAAGTAACCCCCTCAATTTTCCAATTCTCTATTGCATATTTAATCTCATCAAGTTTAGCACTATCTAAAAAAAATTTCATCATAATTCACTCCAAAATTTATTTGAATTAATTATATCTGTGAATTAAATAATTTATGCTTTTCTACTTAAATTAAACTGCTTTTTATAAATTTAAATTAGAAATGAAGGATAGAGCGTTTTTTCCGTTCATAGCGTCAGTCTCCTTTCTTTCCAAAATAAAGCAAATTAATTATCACTACTAACAAAATGTATCCAGCTTAAGATGAATAAAATTCCATAGATTATCCCCCAAAGCGAATAAATGGAGTTCGCCTTCCATAATTTTTGGATTTAATGCGGACCTCAATAAATCCAAATAGAAGATCATTTAATGTGTTCCAAACGATAAATATTTGCCATAATAACCATGTCCAATAGACATCCAATCCAAGCTTTATATTATAAAAGAAATTCAGCGATGTAGCTAAAACTAAATTATAAACAATATTACCAATAAAATTGATTCATCCATGAGATAGTTTTAACTTTATCGGTAGATATTGTTCTGATATTTTTAAAATCAATCTAAAAAATTTTTTAGGTAATTAGCGACATGTCAATAATGGTATTAATTAAAAATTAATTGAATATTTGTATAACTAAGGTAATAATAATACAAACTTTGAGGAAAGCGAAATTTTCATATTAGTTTTTCTCAAAAAATAAAAAAGACATCTAATATTTTTTAACCTAATAATATTTTAGTAATAACCTACTGGAGAAGTATCAACTTGAAATATGAATTGGAACCTTTAATTGAACGTTTTAAAAACAAAGATAAAATTGCGTTAGCTAAATTAATCACAATTTTAGAGAATGACCCTAAAAGTGCATCTGAAATATTTTCTTATTTTGAGGAAGTAAAAAATGATGCTTATATAGTGGGAATAACTGGTTCACCCGGTGTGGGAAAAAGCACGCTTACTGGAGCAATAGCGCAAAAACTGCTGGACTCTGGAAAAAAAATTGGGGTTATATGTGTTGATCCTACCAGTCCGTTTAGTGGAGGCGCATTCCTCGGAGATCGCGTTCGAATGACCAACATCTCTTTACATCCAAACTTGTTCATTAGGAGTTTGGCTTCAAGAGGATATAAGGGCGGTATTTCTCGAGCAGTTTTTGACGTGAGCATGCTTTACGAAGCTTTTGGAGTGGATTACATTATTATTGAGACTGTAGGCGTAGGACAAGCGGAATTTGATATTTATAATTTAGCTTATACGATCATTGTCGTGCTCGTTCCGGGCTATGGCGATGTCATACAAATGCAAAAAGCGGGAATAATTGAAATTGGAGATATATATGACATTAACAAGAAAGACTTAGGAGGAGAAGATATTGCAGTCCAAATAGAGATGATGCTTGATGATGGGACTTTTCCAGAAGGTTGGAGGCCCCCAGTTTCAATGACTGACGCAATAAATGGAGATGGTATTGATGATCTCGTACAAAACATAATAGACCATAAAGAACACTTAGAGCTTTCTGGTTTAATTAATGATAAAAAGAAGGCACGGTTAAAATATAAATTAATGGAAATGGTTTCTTTAAAAATTGAAGACTTAATCAAAAATCGCATTTTTGATGAAGAGGAAATTAGCGAATTTGTAGATGATGCGCTCACTAATGGAAAATTTAAGATTTACAACTTTATCAAAGAAAAGTTCAAGAATATCACGATTGAAATTGAGAATAAAAACTTAGAATTGTAAAATTAGTTTTTCTCGAAAAAATTCTTAATAGGATTGGTATGACTCTTTTTATGATATTTTTTTTAAAAATTTCAGAATGTTTATTTATCAATATTGATTAATTTAATGTATTTAATCTTGAAATTAATGCAAAAATTAAAATTTTCTAAAAATTAGGTGTAATAAAATTAACGAAATCGATTATTGTATAAATTGTGGCGCAGAAATAAACCCAAAGGAATCTATCTGTAACTCTTGTGGCGCAATTATCAATCCGAAAGAAATTGAGATGATAAAAAAAATAATTGAATCTGAAAAAGCAAATCACATATGGATTGCACAATCTTCTCACTTTGAAGGAATATCTGATGAAGGACGCTTTAATGAAGGTTTAAAGTTGCTTGAAAAGCTAGATTTACCAGCTGCATTAAAATATTATGATGAAAAACTTAAATCCAATCCAAATGAGGTGGAACTTTGGAATAACTTAGGCGTTGCATTCATGGGTCTCAAGGATCGGAGAGGAGCTTTAAAATGTTATGAAAAAGCTTTAGAATTAGACCCAAATTATTATATTGCCTTATATAATAAAGGTGCGGTCTATTTTGAGTGTGAAAAGTATAAAGATGCAATAGAATTTTTTGATAAAGCATTGGAACAAAACCCAACTTGTGGAGAAGCTTATTGGGATAAAATTGTTGCTAAAGAACAGATAGGTGAAGCATCGTTAGAAGATCCTCTTGAATTAATAAAAAAAGGAATTGATATATTAAGGGCAAGGTTTAATTTTAGCTCCGCGTTAGTTGATTTAGGAAATAATAAAGATGCCATTTTAGGTCATTTTAGATTATTCCTAAAAGATATACATTTATTGAGAAAATGTTTAGAAAAAATGGAAGCTAGCTTAGTAGATTCTGGCTCAGATGAGTCAATTAACTTAATTGATAATTGCTTAAAGATAAATCCTGAAGATCCTAATCTCCTAATGAAAAAATCTGTTATTCTCTTTGAATTAGAACGTTTTGAAGAATCTTTAGATGTAGTTGAAAAAGCACTTAAAGTTAATCCTAACATAATTAATGGATGGATCTTGAGAGGGCATTTAATGGTAGCTCTTGAAAAATTTACAGAGGCAATAGAATCTTTTGATAATGCATTAAGTATTAATCCTTTTTCAGAGTTCGCTAAAGAAGGGATGAACATGTTGATGAAAGATCCAAGAGAAGGTTCTTGAATTAATAAATGATAATCTCTTTTAAAATATATAATTAAGATAAATTCAATTAAATAAAAATTAATAATTTCAACTTTTTCCCATTTTTATTTTAGATTTGGAGTTTTTTTGCCATTATATTATTAAAATGTGATAATAACATGTTAAATTGGGAACTTTGCATTAAAGTAATAACTTTGGGATTCGCATTTCCATTTTTAATTCTTTATTGATAATGTCGTTTAACAAATCTTCTCTTTCTTTACCTGATAAAACCTCCAATTTTCTAATTGAAAATGGGTCTACTTTTTCTCTTAATATTTTAAGTTCTTTTTCTGAAGGTGGTTTTGTCTCTTTTATTCCATCTTTTGGAATTAAAAGCTCAAATCCCGTGGATTCTTTAACTGTATCGATATCAACACCCGGGTGAACTGTTTTTAATCTCATTCGTTTCTTTTTTTCATCAAAATCTAAATAGGCTAAATCAGTAATCACGCATTGTGGTCCTGCACCACCACAAGGAGATGGTTTTCCATCCTTAAACCCAACACCTGAAATAAAATCAATTTTTTCGGTTGGAACAAAAGTTCGAGTGTTATGTCTTGGCGTGTATAAAAAAGAACCTCTTGAATAAAACATGCTAAAATCTGCAATTCCGGCGCATCCTGGGAGTCTAATTTTTGGTTCATGCCAGTCACCAATACATATGTTATTCGTGTTTCCATATTGATCAACTTGGGCAGGTCTGAAGAATTCTATTGTTGTTAATTTATCTGATGGTAGTGCTTCTAAGGTGCATTCTCCAGAATCCTGAAACCTATATGCTCTTGCTGTATTCATTTCATGGTATAATAAAGAGACTCTTCTTGGTTCTAAAACAAAAGTGTTTCCCATAATATAATGAAAAATTGCATCTGATGCGTGCATTAGCTTTGCTAATGTAAATGCTGCCCAAACCATTGGAGTTGCCACGCCGACGATCATTACATCATTATTTCTAACTTCTCTTGCCATTAAAACGGTCATTATTTCATCTATAGAGTATTTATCAGTTCTCATTTCCATCATGATTTTCCATCTTAAATATTATAGAGATTATTTGTTAACAATTGATTAATTTTATAGTATTATTTTAATTTTTCTAAAAATAAATTAATGAATCCCAAATAATAGAATCATGAAATGGAATTATTAATCTCAGCAAAAATGTTTTATATTAATTTTTCTTAGGTTTAGTAGAGAATGTCAAATAATATTGAATATGCTTTACAATGGTTTAAACAAGCAACTTTTGATTTAAATGCAGCAATTTCAAGTAAGGAATCAAAAGATTTCGAATGGGCATGTTTTCAAGCTCAACAAGCCTCAGAAAAAGCATTAAAAGCATTCTTATATTCAAGAAAAAAAAGAAACATTTTAACACATTCTATATTTAAACTTATTAATGAATGCGGTAAATTAGATAAAGATTTTTTAGATCTTAAAGAAACAAAAGTTTTAGATCAATATTATGTTCCTACTAGATATCCAAATGGACTTCCAAGTGGAATCCTCATGAATTTTTTTCAATAGAGGATGCTGAGTTATGTATAAATCAAGCTCAAAAAATAGTATCATTAGTCAAAAAAAAATTAGAAAATTTTTGAAAAAATTAGGTAATAAATTAATTTCTAATTATGATATATCTCAAATAATCCTTTTTGGAAGTTTCGCAAGGGGAGATTATCATGAATATAGTGATATCGATTTAATCATTATTGGCTATTTAGATGATAATTTTTTTAATAGAATTGGAAAAGTATTGGATTTAGTCCCTCCAAATATTGAATTGGAACCTTTAGTTTACACGCCTGAAGAATTTGAAAAAATGAAAGAAAATGAAAATCCCTTCATATTGAACGTTTTAGAAGAAGGAATTATATTATATAAAAAAGAAGTCGATGGTAGAGAAAATTAATTTTATTATAAAAAGATATATCAAGAAAATAAGAAATCTCAAAAAAAAATTTTATTTATTCACTTTAAAATCTCCCATGTGTTTAAATCTACCTCCTAATATATTAACCATATCAGAAGGTACTATGATCCAAGCTCCTTTTTCCTTCATAGATTCATAAAGAATGTTCATTGCTCTTAAATTGAGTGCCACTTCATCTTTTTCATATATATGTGCGGCATTAATGAATTTATTAGCTATTTGTTCCTCAGAGCTCGCAAGTATTATTCTCGCTTGCCTTTCTCTTTCAGCTTGTGCTTGCCTGCTCATGGCGTCTTGCAATTCTTTTGGAATTACTACATCTCTTAATTCCACGGCTATTGATTTTACACCCCATTCTTCCGTGCGTTCATCAATGATTCTTTCCAATTCATGCGAGAGTTCTTCTCTTCCCACGAGCATCTGGCTTAATTCAGTTTTTCCAATGATATCTCGTAAAGAAGTTTGAGCCGCCCAAGATATTGCTTTTTGGTAATCTTGCACGTGTATTGAAGCTTTAAAGGGATCCACGACCTGCCAGAATAATACAGCATCAACATTTACAGGTACATTATCCCTTGTTAAAGTTTGTTCTGCCGAAAAAGTAGTTGTAATCACTCTAATGTCCAATGCAAACGGTATTTTATAAACAAAAGGCAATAACCAAAATATTCCTGGTCCTCTCATGCCTTTAAATTTTCCTAATCTAAGGACTGGAACTCTTATCCATTCTGGAACAATATAGATGCCCATTAGTAAAAAGCTTAAAATTATTAACAAAATCATTGTTAAAAAGATGACGATATCAAAAGGAAGAATCCGCGTGAAGTACATTATTAATTCAAATGATAAAATCATTAGTGCTATGAATAAAAGAAGAAATCCTAAACCTCTTAAAACTCCGCCTCCCATTCTTGGTCTAATATTAAATTGTTGAGACATTATTTTATTTCCTCCATTTTTTTTAAAGATATTAAATTCTTATTAATATTAAGATAAAGATATTCTTTTTTATTTTTAATTATATCTCAATTACATGGCAAATATCAAGATATAATGAATTTTATTCTTAAAACATGGAAATAATATTTCAATATGAAGAATAAAAGCAATAATTTGTCATGTTCTTGAATATTTTAATTAGATAAAATATTTGAACCAAATTGAGCTTGTCAAAATCTCATGATATCTTTATCTGATTAACAAGACCATGGATTTCGTTTTTAAATTAACTTATTTAATTGTTCAAAAAGTGCACCTAAAAATTTTAAATAAGAAACCTCATCAATGATATTAAGAATTTTGTAAAATATCTGAAAATAAAATATATTTATGACAATGGGATTTTTAAGGAGAAATACTTGGAAAAAATTCATTTTAAAGATAATTAACAATGAGATTTTTTCAATAATTTATCTTTGGCTCGTATCGATTTACCAATTTATACCTTGCGCATCTATATGGTTTGGCATAATGAGTTTACCTTTAATATTTTATTTCTTAATGTTTTTAAATAACCCAGTTATATTAAAAGTGGATTTTGAATTTTTCTTCTTTTATGGTCATCCTTGGAGCATTATTGCCATTTTTGGTGCTATATTTTTCTTTTATTCATTCATTTTTCAATTAATACACCGCAAGCAATTAATTCAAAAAGGACCTTATAAAATCGTTAGACATCCTCAATATTTAGGAATAATAATTCTAACTTTTGGATTGACAATGATCTCATTAAATACAAGTCCAATCATACCATTCACTGATGAATTTGGTTCTTATAAGGATTTCGTCGTTTTAATATTCTTATTTGAAGTTTTAGCATATGTATTGCTTGCAAAAATCGAAGAACTCTGGCTCAAATATAAATACGGTGAAAAATATTTAGATTATAAAAAAAAGGTTGGATTTTTATTTCCGCAATCAAATCAATTAAGAAGAATTTTAAGAAAAAAAGATAATAAACTCTGAATTTTATTAATATTAATTCTTTAATTTTTAAAACCTTATACTTGAAATGAGAGAAATGCAAGAGTTTAACGAATTTAAAAAGAGAGAAAATCTTAAACAACGGGCTCTCGTAATTATAATTCTATTTTTATCTTTAATTCTTTTATTCCAACTTTTATTCATTCTTGGAAAAGTTTCTGGAAAAGAATGTTTTTCGATTAGTGATTACTTTCTACTAAATCCCATTATTTTTATTATAATTATGGTTCTCATCTCATTCTTGTTAGTTATTACATTTGATGAGTATAAGAAATATTTGATGAAAAGAAACAAGGAGGCAAATTTTAATCGTAATTTATCTTTTGAGGATCTTTTTAACAATGAATCCCGCAAAAAAATTATAAGTAAAATCTTAGAAGAACCTGGAATACACAATAATGAATTATTAAGGAGATGTGATCTTCAAAAAGGGCAATTACAATGGCATTTACGAGTGCTATTAACTCATAAAATTATAAAAAAAGCAAAAATCGGTCAATATGTCGCTTATTTTCCGATTTTTACAAAAAATGTAGGGGATGTGTCCATTGATTTAACCATAAAAAAATCAAGAACAACATTAAACATTCTAAATGTTATTGAAAACAACCCAGGAATAAATTCTACCAATATTGCTAAAAAATTAAATCTAAAAAGAAATTTAGTAAAATATCATGTTGACAAATTATTAAGAGATTCCCTGATTTATTCAGAAATGAACGGTAATAAAATCTATTTTCATATTAATTACAATAATAATAGAAAATTAGGAAATTAAGATACCCAAGTTAAACACGGCCATAAAAAAATGACTTTTTTCATAACAAGATATTTAATATTGTTTTAGCCCCTCCTACACTTTCTAAGTAGTCTGCTTGTGAACTAGCATCAATTATAGCAGATTTATATTCTTGGAAGTCAGTTTTTAAGTATTTTTGGATGTGTAAAGCATCAAATGTATATAAGGGATAACAAGAAGTTGGATGTGCTCCAAAAGGAATTTTTACAACAGCACTGGTTGTTTGCATTGGCAATTGGGCTTTACCTGGCAAGTATCTTATATCTTCGGTTTCAACTAATTTTTCGCAAGTTATGATAGTTTTTTTAGCAGTTTTTGCGAGATCATCATCCATCCAAACAGCTCCAGGAATGTTTGCGTTTCCATACTTATCAGCATAAGGAACGTGTAAGATTGCCACATCTATGTCTATTTTAGGGACTACCATTACTTTCACCCCAGAACCAAGAGGATCTTCAATTTCTTTTAAGTCTTCTCTAATTTTTGAAAAATCTGTTCCGATAATTCCTTTTAAGGGCATGAAAGGGACCTTCAAATAAGAAGCTTTAAGACCAAGTGCTATTGTTGCCTCTGTTTCTTCTCTTATTCTAATTTTACCCGATTCAACTGCTTTTCTATAGTTAGGAGCCATTCCAAAGATCTCCATTCCTACAAAACACGATCGAACTTCAGAAACGCATCCTGCTGCAACCAACATGTCGATTTCTATGCCCCCTACAAACGTGCATATCGATAAATCTCTCTTGTTTTGTTTTATTAATTGCCTACAAGCACTCATTGGTTTTCGCCAAAAAGATAATCCTCCAATGCCAATTAAATCTCCATCTTCAACGAGGTTTTCAATCGCATCTTCAATGGACATTAATTTACTCGATGGAATTTATATTCCCTCCAAATTAATGCTAAAATCTTTATATATTCAAATGTGAGATTGATTAATTAATTATATTTGCGAGTTATTAAAAATTTATAGTAATTATTGTTGCTTCCAAAAAATATAAAAAATTAGGAAACTTTACCTATATAATTATTCAAACGTTTTTTTAAAAAGAGTTGTTATTATACTTAAAATATGAAAAAAAATGATTTAATGAGGTTTAAATCTTGTCAAAAAGTAGAAAAAGATTAAAACAAGGCTTAGTTCAAGTTTATTTTGGAAGAGGAAAGGGTAAAACTACAGCAGCTCTAGGTCAAGGACTTAGGGCTTCTGGACACGGATTTAAGGTTATGATGATTCAATTCATGAAGGGGAGCACTCAATATGGTGAATTGAAAGCCATTGAATCCCTACCGAATTTTGAAATCAAGCAATTTGGCACTCCTGATTTAATTGCCGAACCTTCGAAAGTAGATCTTGATGAGGGTAAAAAAGCCTTAGAATTTGCCGAAAAAATAATTATGAGCGATGAGTATGATGTTGTAATCTTAGATGAGATTGGTGTAGCAGTCGAATATAATGTCATTCCATTATCTGCAGTCTTGGATCTAATAGATAAAAAACCACCTTTAGTGGAATTAATTTTAACTGGTGGTATTCGCATACATCCAAAAATTAAAGAAAAAGCAGATCTTCTAACAGAAATGAGAATGATAAAGCATTATTATAATACCAAAGGAATAAGTGCAAGATTTGGTATTGAATATTAAATTACATGATCAGTTTGTGTTCTATAATAAAATAAATATTTTTTAAAAAATAAAGTATTAAATTTGTTCTTAAAGTATGATTGATAAATACATTGCATTTTGCGGGTTGGATTGCAGAAAATGCGAGATTTATTTAGCACCCAGCAATGAAGAAATTGCAAAACAATTGGCAAAAAAATTTGAAGGATCATGGGAAAATGTTAAGCCAAGTGATTTTCATTGTGGGACTTGTCGAGGCAATATTGAGGAATGTTGGACTCCAGATTGTTGGATTCGTGAATGCTGCATGAATACTAAAAAAGTTCATATTTGTAGCGAATGTCCCGATTTTCCTTGTTCAAAATTGAAAGATTGGTCTTCTAAAGGCCAGAGATATGAAAATGCCCTAAATAATTTGTTTAAACTGAAAAATGAAAAAATTTTGAAATGATCCACGGTTAGAATACTTCTATCATCAAACAATATGAACATAATTTTCAAGTTTTCTTTTTTGTTTAGTTCAAATTTCTTCTTATTAATCATTAATTACTGTTTCTGAAATACAATTTTCTAAGAAAATGTAAACTGTAAATGCTTACATTGGTGTGTAATTCGTTCAAAACTTTATTTATAAAAAGAAATTTTAAAAAAAGGTCAAATATTTTACAAACTATAATTAATAAAATGTTAAAAAATGATAAAAATGGATCATGAAGAGAATCTAAGGAAGTATGAAGAATTACACGAATTATCTATTAAAGATCCAGAAAAATTCTGGTCGCCCATTGCTGAAAATATTCACTGGTATAAAAAATGGGATAAAGTATTAGATGATAGCAATCCTCCATTCTATAGATGGTTTGTAGGTGGTAAAACAAATACTTGTTATAATGCCGTGGATAGATGGGTCGAAAAATTTCCAGATAAACCTGCATATATCTGGTACTCTGAATTAGGAAAGGAAGAAATCATCACTTACAAGGAATTATTTAAAAGAGTAAATCAGTTTTCAAGCGTTTTAAAAGATTTGGGGGTTAAAAAGGGAGATCGCATTGTAATCTATCTTCCAATGATACCTCATGCAGCAGTAGCAATGCTTGCTTCCGTCAGAATTGGAGCAATTCACTCTGTCGTCTTTGCCGGTTTTTCAGTAAGATCTTTAGCCGTGAGAATTGACGATTCGGAACCCAAAGTATTGATCTGTGCTGATGGAGGCGTAAGAGCTGGAAAAAAGGTGGATTTAAAGAAAATTGTGGATGAAGCATTGCAATCAACAAAACATAAAGTCCCTCACGTAATTGTAGTTAATCGAGGCTTAGTAGAACACGAGATGAAAAAAGACAGAGATTTATATTGGGATGAGTTGATGAAAGAAAAGGATGACAACGTTTATATCGAACCCGAACAGTTAGATAGTACCGATCCTTCTTATATCTTATACACTAGTGGTACAACTGGAGTACCTAAAGGAGTCTTGCGGGATACAGGAGGACATTTAGTTGCACTTTATCATTCGATGAAATCAATATTCAATACGGATACAGATGACGTATTTTTTGCTACGAGTGATATTGGATGGGTTGTTGGGCATAGCTACATCATTTATGGGCCGTTATTTAAAGGATGCACTTCAATAATTTATGAAGGAACGCCAATTTACCCAGATCCTAGTATATGGTTTAAGATCATTGGTAAATTCAAGGTTAACACGGTATTTTCTGCCCCAACTGCTTTTAGAATTCTCCGTAAGTACGATGAAAAATATATCACCGAAAATGATTTGAGTTCCCTTAGGACCATATATTTAGCCGGAGAACCTTTAGATAAATCGACTTATGAATGGATGAATAGAGTTTTAGGAGAAAATGTTGCCATAATTGATAATTATTGGCAAACTGAAACTGGATGGCCGATCTTGGCGAACCCTTATGGCATTTCTCCATTAAAAGTCAAGCCTGGAAGCCCCACAAAACCAATGTGGGGATGGAACCTTTTAGTTGTTGATAATGAGGGAAATGAGGTTCCTAAAGGCACGAAAGGATTTTTAGTTGCCATTCCTCCAACTCCTCCTGGAGTATTATTGACAGTTTATAAAAATGATGAAAGATACGTGAATTCATACTATAAAGCATTTCCGGACAAAATGTACTATGCTACTGGAGATTATGCAATAGAAGATGAAGATGGATACTTCTTCGTATTAGGACGTGCTGATGAAGTCATAAAAGTTGCCGGACACAGGTTAGGTACTGGAGAAATGGAAGCAGTTTTAAACACGCACCCTAAAATTGCAGAAGTTAGTTGCATTGGCGTTGCTGATGAGATAAAAGGAGAAGTACCCGTAGCAATGATAGTTCTAAAAGAAGGAGTTACCGGAGATGAGCAATTAAGAAATGAATTAAAAACCTTGATAAGAGAAAAAATTGGACCTGTAGCTACACCAAAAGCTATTTATTTTGTAGATGCACTACCAAAAACTAGGTCTGGAAAAGTCATAAGGCGTGCTATTAAAAACCTCGTTGAAGGAAAAGATCCGGGCGATTTGAGCACGATTGAGGATATTAGCGTGATTGATAAAATTAAAGAAGTAATACAAAAAGAAAAAAATTAAAAATAATTTAATTCTTTTTTTCTTGTTTTTAATCCTTTCTTAGTTACAGAGGAAAACTAGTTTTTACTTGTGAAATACTTTAGAGTTTCTGTTCTTAAGGGTTATGAAAATGATAATTGTAACAACATTTAACGTGAGAAATAATAATGGATAACTAGGTATTGCCATTCCTTCACCTGCAATGTTAAGACAGTCTGATAATCTATATATCAAAAGACCATATGAACCTGCTGCTAAAACTGCATAATTTGAATTACAATCTATTCCATAGCCTCTTGCTCCGCCAGTTGTAGTCCCCATTATTCCTACATGTTCTGGATTTGTAAAAGAATGATAGTTAATATTATTTAGACCATCAGCATAATCTGCAGCAAATACTAAATTGCCCGTTGAATCAGCATGATATAAATCATGTATATAGCTACCAATATCAACCATCCCAAAACTGATGGTGATGCCGGATTCGTTATATCTATGAAATATACTTGACCATAAGAATTTCCAGCAACTAATCTTGTATCTGATATTTTGTACACGCTATATGCAGTATATGCAATATCTACTGAACTATAAAGTTCTGGAAGTCCACTTGAATTAATTTGAAAAATAAGAACATTATTTCCTCCAGCAGCATAAATGAACCCTTTAGCATCATCTACATAAATGTCTCGAAGATAATTTTGATTATAACCTGAATATTTTCCATCAAATAATAAAGTAGGATTATTTAAATCTGTTATATTAATAATAGGTAATCCTGAGGAGTATGCCGCACAATAAACGTAATTTCCCGAAATTTCAACATCATAAACAGTGCTACCAACGTTTATTTCTTTTGTCCTATTTGGATTATCTTTTAATATAACGTTAAAGATATAAACATTATTACTAGCCCCAACAATAGCAATGGTCTCAGCTGGATTAACATCTATACAATGTGCGCTATCTGATCCATACCTTGCTCCTGATCCAATCAAAGTAGGATTGGTTGGATTTACAATTGAGACAATCCTAAGTGCATAATCTCCACCATTCTCTGCAATATAGGCATAATTAGTACTTACAACAACGTCTTCAAAAGAATTATTTGTAGGATAAACACCGATATTCTTCTCTCCAAATGCTTGAGCTTTAACATTATTAACCAGTGAAAATGTGACTAATAAAAGAATGGTTATAGTAAAAATATTAATATCTCTCTTTTTTCTCAATTTCAATTACCCTCTAATATAATTCATGTTAAATGTCTATATTTAATGAATTTTAAATAAAAATAAAGAAATTCTGATATATAAAAATGGTGTGTTTTAGACATTTCTAGAAAATTGTCTAATTTTTTAATTCATTAACTTTCCTAAATTTTAAATTTTTATCACAAGAATTATATTTATAACATTAAAAAATTAAAAGGAAATGAGAGAATGAGCGAAAAATTTAACGTATTATTTATAATAACGGATGCTCAACGAGCTGATCACATGGGGTGCGCGGGTAATCCTCACGTGAAAACACCAAATTTGGATCGTCTAGCCAAGCAAGGAACCCGATTTACTAATTATTTTTGTACGAACCCTATATGCATGCCAAATAGGGCTACTTTGGCAACTGGACTTTATCCAAATGTTCATGGCGTTAGAAGTAATGGAATAAACTTGTCCGAAAATATTACTACAATTATAGAAGTTTTAAGAAAAAAGGGTTGGCATACAGCAGCAATTGGAAAGATTCATCATCAGTATTGGCTTGGTCGATTTAAGCACAAGTATCACTCCTATGAGGGGTTGGATGAGTGGGCGGATAAAAAGGTGACTTCAAAAAATTTTCCAAGCCCCTATTACGGTTATGAAGAAGTGGAACTCATTTCCGGAAACGGAACAGTATGCACGGGACATTATTTAGAATGGTTGGAAGAAAGAGCTCCAAATTATGCCAATAAGATGCGAAAGACCGTAAAAAATTATGATAATTTATTTAGCCTTTTTTGCGATGAAATTCCGGGAGAATATTACATTACGACTTACATGAAAGAGAGGACATTAAATTTCCTGGAAAGACATGTTAAAGGTGAACATGGAAACAAGCCATTTTATCTGCATTGTTCTTTTCCCGATCCTCATTATCCAATATATCCGCCCAAGGAATATCGGGACATGTATAAACCTGAAGATATTGAACTACCTTCAAGCTTTAATGACATAGAAAAATTATACAATCATGAGTTTTTAGGCCCACATTTAAAGAAGCCTCCCTTTAAAAAAGCGTTCTTACGAGAAAGCACGGAAGAAGAAGTACGTAAAATTACAGCCTTAACTTATGCTGCAATCTCATACGTGGATGCTGTCATGGGGCAAATATTAGCATTCTTAGATAAAAGTGGATTATCAGAAAACACGATCGTTTTATTCTCAAGCGATCATGGTGATTTAATGGGAGATCACGGCTTATTGTTTAAAGGTCCATGCCCATTTAATGGTGTATTGCAATTACCTTTAATTTGGAAAGTACCTGGATTAACTAAACCAGGAACGGTATCAGATTCTTTAGTAAGTTCCATAGACATACCAAAAACAATTTTAAATCTTTTAGGTATTAGAGAACGACACCATCCTCCGGACATGCAAGGCGTTGACATTACTCCCATATTAAATAATCCCGAAGAAAAATTAAGAGATTGTTGTTTTATTGAGAATGATGAAGAAATTGGGCCACTCAATTCAAGACTAAGGCATTTAATCACTGAAGATTATAAATTGACGGTTTATGAAAGCTTACCTGGATTTGGAGATATTTATGATAGGAAAAATGATCCTCATGAATTGAATAATCTTTGGCACGATAGAAATTTTAGAGACAAGAGATTTGAATTGGTAGATAAGCTATTACATGAAAATCTTAAGGCTCAATCCCGTTGGCCGAAAAGGATTGCTGGGACATGACCCAAGGTTTAATATTAAATAAATAAACAAGCAAACTGTTAACTCTAAATTTTTTTCTAAATATTTGATTATTAATTAAAAAAATAAGAATAATAATTTTAAATTACATTACGATAACTTCTGCTTCGCCATCCGTGACTATTTCATCATTTTGATTGTATACTTTCGTATCAACTTTTATGAATTTCAATTTTCCATCTTTTTTGGTATATTTTTCTTTTACTGTCGCAACTGCAGTTAATGTATCTCCAATGTATACTGGTTTTTTAAACATGACGTACTGATTTGCATATAACACACCTGGACCAAATAATTTCACTCCTAAAACTGCTGAGATTAATGCGACACTAAAAGCCCCATGAACAACACGCTTTCCAAACATTTGAGTTTTAGCAAATTCTTCATTCATGTGGAGGGGATTAAAATCACCACTTATTCCAGCAAATAATATCACATCTGCTTCTGTTACCGTCTTTGAATGAGATGCAGAATCTCCTACATTATAATCTTCAAATTTTACGGTTTTAAATTCTGGCATAAATTTATTTAATGCATTTAATGATAAAAATATTAATAATTGATTGAATCGATTTTGAATGAATAAAACTTTTTCTTTTTGAAACTATTCTTGATAAAATTTTATTTTTATGTGAGAAAATTTTGGCACCAAAATCAAAACATTAATGAATATTGCCAGATTTTTCATAATGTTAATTAAATAGATTTGATTGATGGGAATAATGAGAAATTTTAATGATACAAGAAAGTCTATTCCATTATTATGCTTAATTAGATTAGTTCATGGTTTCGGGGCTGGAATGTTCGATGTTGTTTATCAACCATTCTTACTAGATTTAACCGGTTCATTATTCATTATAGGAATTTTAATAACATTGGGAAGTATCATGCAATTTCTTCCCACGCCAATAATTGGAAGACTTTCTGATAAATATGGAAGGAAAAAGATTGCTCTCATGAGCATCCCCACATACATAATTGGTTTATCATTTTTAATTATTTCTACTCAAAATAGTATCATCTTGATTAGTATGGGGATATTATTTTATTTTCTTGGATTTCCAATTAACGACATGAATATTCAATTTTTAGTGTCAGAAAGCAGTGAAAAGTCAAAGGGAATGATGTATGGTGTGACCATGTTTTCGCTTTTTTCTGGTCGCATTGGAGGAAACTTATTTGTAATTTTTTTCCAAGGATTTGACACTAGAATTTATTTCATGATTTATATTGTATTATTAGTATTAGAAGGAATAATTATATTAATCTTACCGATTAAAAATGGCATTAAAAAAGATAAAGAAATAATAACTCCTGATGAAAAAGTAAAAAATAATAAAATTTGGTTGAAAATGATTAAAGAACCTAGAATGCGAGCTATTCTCATCTTTTTTACTGCTGATATAATTATATATAGCATTCCTCTTTCCATATATACCGGCGGATTAAGAGATTATTATGGCTTAACCTACGAAAACATAGCATTTATTTCTTTTTGGTTAAATTTAACGAATATGGTATTTCAAATACCCGCTGGAAAGATTACTGATAAAATTGGGAAAAAACTAGCTTTATTCTTGAGCGAAACTTTTGGTCTCACCTTTTTTACCTTAAATATAATAGGTTCGATACTATGGTCTATGGGATTCAATAATTTGTTGCTTCTCTTTCTCGTGTTGGCAAACATCTCTTTTGGATTTTCAGTCGTAACCTTCATTCCAGCAGAATTAATAATATTAACGGATTTAGATAGAGAAAGAAAAGCTGAATTATTTGGAATCATCTCATTCATTCGAGGAATTGGAACCATTCCCACTGGTGTTATCGGAGGATTCTTAATCGTGAATGTTGGATACATTAGCCCCTTTATAATCGCATTTTTAGGTATAATATTCGAAATCTGGTTTTTGTTAAGGTATTTTAAAGATTAAAATTTCATTAAATAGAAAAATCAAAAGAATTAAAATAATTCCAGAATTGTAGTTTTTAGAATCATCAAATTTATCTAAATATAAAAATTAGGTGAAGTTATGGGAAATTTAGCAAGAAAAGTAGCAATTATTGGCGCTGGAATGTCTAAATTTGGAAGACACTTTCCCATCAAGCGAAATCCAGACCTTTGGATCGACGCATGGGCAGAAGCAATTAAAACTGTCGATAATGGCATCGAACCAAAAGATATAGACGCTTGTTATGTTGGAAATTATTCTTCAGATTTATTTAATCATCAAGGACACTTAGGACCACAGATGGCAAACCTTGTAGGCCTTACTCCAAAACCTGCAGCCAGGTTTGAAGGAGCTTGTGCAAGTAGTGGCATTGCTTTAAGGCAAGCAATCATTGCCATAGCATCTGGAATCCATGATGTAATTGCTGTCTGTGGTTGTGAATCAATGACCGAAGTTTCAACGACATTAGTCACGGATACCTTGGCAACAGCATCCGATAACCTGTTCGAATATCCCGCGGGAGCAACTTTTCCAGGATTGTATGCCGCAGTTGCTTCAGCTCACTTTCATGAATATGGGACCACTCCTGAAGATTTAATGCATGTTGCAATTAAAAATCACGAGAATGGTAAAGAAAATCCATATGCTCAAATGCAACAATCCATCAGAGATATAATGGAGAGTAAAAAAGCAAAACTAGCAAAAAAAGGCGAAAGTGTTCCAGATTGGAAGGACGAATTTGATTTTCTTAAAAGCTCTGCTAATCCAATGATAGCATCTCCACTTCGATTATTTGATTGTTCTTTAGTAACTGATGGCGCTGCTTGCGTTTTTGTAGCGTCCGCCGATGTTGCTAAGAAATTCACTGACACGCCCATTTGGATAGTAGGTACGGGGCAAGGTAGTGCGGCTTTATCCTTACATGATCGTGATTCTTTAACTAGTTTCATAGCTACTAAAGAAGCTGCTAGGCAAGCTTATAAAATGGCGGGAATAACTCCAAAAGACATTCAAATTGCAGAAGTCCATGATTGCTTTACCATTGCAGAAATCGTGGCACTAGAAGATTTAGGTTTTTATGAAAAAGGAAAAGCAGTAGATGCTATTAAAGAAGGAGTGACCAAGAGAAATGGAGAATTACCTATTAATACTTCAGGTGGATTGAAATCTAAAGGACATCCTGTCGGGGCAACCGGTGCTGCTCAAGCAGTGGAAATATTCAAGCAAATGAGAGGTATTGCTGAGAGAAATAGACAAGTCAAATTCGATGTTCAAACGGCATTAACTCACAATCTAGGAGGATCCGGAGGCACGTGTGTAGTGACCATTTATAAAAAATAGAGGAGGTTATGAAAGTGTCAGAAAATAACAATGAAATTACAATCCAAAAATATTTAGAATATATCCAACAAAAGAAATTGATGGGTTCTAAATGCAAGGATTGCGGTGAAATTTATGCACCACCAAGAAGATTATGCATTAAATGTAATTCTTTAAATCAAGAATGGATCGAATTTTCTGGAAAAGGAAAACTCGCTGCTTTCTCATGCATCCATGTTGGAACTACTTATATGGTTAATAAAGGTTATTCGATGAAAAAACCATATTGCTTTTCCGTTATTAAATTAGACGAGGGTCCGATGATTTCTGGTCAATTGATTGGTGTAGATGAAACCAAACCAGAAACGATCAAGATTGGAATGCCAGTGAAAGTTACATTCATTGAAACCGAATTGCCTGGAGGAGAAACCAAAATAGACTTAGGATTTGAACCCGCTTAAAAAATCCGAATTTATTTCTTTTTATTTTTATATCATTATTATAAATCGTTTTTATTGTAATATTTTTCATTATCATGGTGAATTGACATCAAGAAAAAATATAAGATAATTCTAATTATATCGATTCTTTTCGTGTTAATAATGTCAATCTTGTTTTCTTTAATTGGATTTTCGAAAATAACTATAAAAAATATTAACATTAATTTACTATTCAATGAAAATATTGCATTTAAACACTTGGAAAATCAAATTAATCTAAATAAAACTTCTTATAGGATTCCTGGAACAAAGGGTCGAGAAGAATGTGCCAAGTACTTCATATCAGAATTCAAAAAAATCGATCTAAACTTCACTTTTATTATTCATAATTTTAGTATTCAAGGTATTGAATGCCAAAATCTACTCTTTAAATTAAATGAAAAGAAACCAAACATTCTCATTCTTGGTGCTCATTATGATACTAGGGCTAAAGCCACTAAAGATCCAATCATTGAGAAAAGAAATTTACCTGTACCTGGTGCCAACGATGGAGCTAGTGGATGTGCCGTGTTATTAGAATTAGCTAGAGTTTTATTTTCTCGGAGATTGAACCTTTCTGTTCAAGTTTGGTTTACTTTTTTTGATGCTGAAGATCAAGGATATGATTTAGATCATGGAATGAACGGATGGGACTGGTGTGAAGGATCAAATAAATTCGTCCAAGATATTGCATCATTTTACAATAATTCTGAAGAATACTTTGAAGCAATGATATTGTTAGACATGGTGGGTGGGACAAGCTTACAATTTATAGCTGAACAATATTCAACTTCCTCATTATTAAACGAAATCTTTGAAATTGGTAGACAATTAGGACATGTTAAAGAATTTCCTCAATTCCCAATATCAGCGAGCATTATAGACGATCACGTCCCATTTTCAAACCTTGGAATCCCAACTGCAGATTTAATCATTAATTTCTGGAATAATCCTGATTGGCCCTATCATCACACCACTAATGATGATTTAAATAATGTAGCAAATAGGAGCTTGGGAATCACAGGAAAAACCATCGAGCAATTTATATGTAATAATTATTATAATTCAAATTATAATAATTATAAGGGGAATAGACCTTGGAAAGTGGATGTTTACGTGATGGATTCAGATCTTTTCTTGTTTTTAATTATTGTATTGCCTGTAGTTGGAGTCTCGATTGTTGTATTAATAACAATAAAATATAGAAGGAGAAAGGAACAAATAAATTAGAAATACATCCTGATTCCAAATAATATCAGCACGATTGATAAAATGATCTTTAAATAAAAACGTGGAATCTTGTCAGAAATTTTGGCTCCTAAAATTGCTCCAACAACGGAACTAAGTCCTAATAAAATTCCAATGAAAATATCAACTTGACCGAATAAAAACTTAGAAATTGAATTGAAGATCGCAGTTATAAATACCATTGACGTGGAAATTGCGGTCGAATAATGAATGGGAAATCCTAACATGATATTTAAAACTGGCGTGCTTATCACGCCACCACCAATTCCTAACAAGTTAGAAGCAAAACCAGCAATAAAGAATAATGGAATTCCAGCTTTCAAGTTCTTTTTATAATTTAATTTCTCGAAAAATTTATTGTTCTTAAAATCAAGCACTTGAACCTCATTTTCGTTGTCCTTTTTTAATTTAATAATACCGACTATCATCAAATTCAATCCAAGTATAATTAATACGGTTCCAAATAAAAATTCTAAAATTGTATTATCAAATTTTACCATTAATAATAATATGGTGCTGGCAATACCACCTAACACGGAAAACACGCCATAGATTAACGTGATCTTGATCTCAGTCCGCTTTTGTTTCATGTAAGCATAGAACCCGGCAGCAGAAGTAAATAAAATTACGAAATTAGAAGTATCGATTGAAATATTGATTGGAAATAATAAAAAAAGCGTCATGAACGCAACATAAAAAACTCCACCTCCCATTCCAGCAATCGTGGAAATTATGCCAAATATGACACCTAAAAAAATAATTAATAATGTAATAAACCAACTAATTTCCATGTAAAAGTATAAAAATTAATTACTTAATAATTTAAAGGTTCAAACCCTTTTTAATAAGCATGTCTATCTAACATCTCACTATACTTTGGCGTTAGCAACTAATTCAAGCGCATGCTCGACTCTGTTTCTGATCTCTGTAAAATTGCCACTACTTATCAAATCTTTCTTAACTAGCCAGCTACCACCACACGCAATGACATTTTTAAGCTTCAAGTATGATACAAGATTGTTTTCATTTATTCCACCCGTGGGAATGAAACTCATATCTGGATATGGACCAGAAAGTGCCTTGAGCATTGAAATACCACCAGAAACTTCTGCTGGAAAAAATTTTACCACCTTTAATCCTCTTTCAAGTGCCCATTCCACGAATGTAGGCGAATTTAAACCAGGAATTATCATGATTTCTTTACTCAGGCAATAATCCACGATTTTTGGATTAAACCCCGGAGTCACGATAAATTGAGCACCACTTTTGATTGCATCAGAAACTTGTTCTATTTTTAAAACTGTACCCGCACCAAGTAAAATTTCTGGAAATTTTTCACTAATTAAGCGAATTGATTTCTCGGCAGCACGCGTCCTAAATGTTATCTCCAAAATTGGTAATCCCGCATCCAATAAAGTCTTACTAAGATTCGTTGCATTTTTCAAATCCTCAATTACAGCCACGGGAACAACCCCATATTTTTCCATTGTTTTAAAAATACTCATGATAAATACCTTGAATAATTTAAATTTTATTTCTTAATTATGCTATCTTTTTTTTTAATAAATTATTTATAATTGCTTAACTTTCTCTTTTTTTAATGCCCAAAATCGCTCGATGCTTGGTATTATCGATATAAACCTTGAGCAAATCAAAATTCTTGAAAATTTCATCAATTTTTTCTAATGTAAAAAAATGGTGTGGAAGCCCTTCTTCTGGACCATTTAAAGGCATGTAGGTATTTGGTTCCACCTCCTTCATTTGCCAATCATCAATTCTACTCCCTCCTTTCAATATGGGAACGGTAATAAAAATCACACCATTCTTTTTTAAAACACGCTCCATTTCGCTTACAGTAAAAAGAATCTCCTCCAAAAGATTATGATGGATTACTTGTATGCTTATTATAGCATCAAAAAAATTATCGCTATATGGAAATCTCTCCTCCATTCTATGCAATTTTAAATCAGCAGTCAAGCCCTCTTCTTCCAACCACTCCTTAGCTAGCTCTAATGCTCGAGCAGAGGCGTCAAATCCAAATACTTCAAAACCCTTCTTAGAAAAATATACTAAATGACGACCGCTACCGCAGCCCAAATCTAATATCCTTTTAATTCCCCATTCTTTAAAAAAAGATACTAGAAACCTTGCATCAGAATGGGGTCTAGTAAACACTTTTCCCCTTTTTGAGAAAATGAATTCCCAGTCCGGCATCGCAACAAATAAAAAAATAAAATTAATTCAATTTAAATTGTCTTAATAATCAATCATAGTTGCACTCCCAAAAATATCTTCCATGCTTTTGTTTGAATGCCTCTGCAACTTCGTCAATTTTTGGTCGTATGAATTCATGGCCATCAGGAAAGCACTCGTAATTTACCGGTATTGGTCCCAAAACTTCACCATCTACTTGACAGGAATATGGCTCATCCTCGTCATGATTTAACATCTCAATCCTCACTTTTTTACTAGTATATTCTTCTATGTTGGGATGTGGTAAAACTTCAGCCTTGTACATCTTGTTAAAATCTTTTAATAATCTCAACTTTTTCATGTTAAGAACATTCACGTGGAAAATTCCATCGTTAACCCTTGCCTTCTGACATATATACATCCAACCTCCATAACTGGGGCCATTCGCAACAGCTACTAAATTTGAAGGGCCCTCATATTTATCATCGTCCGTAACTACTCTTATCTCTTTATTCTTCCATGTTATAATTGTATTTATCACCTGTAGAACGTAATTCTTCGTGCCCTTGAAAATCTTCCTCATCTCATTCGTTCGCCTGGTAACTTCAGCATCAAATCCTTGAGAACCAATTCCCAAAAAATAACGCTTCACTCCTGAGTCAGTAATAGCTAAACCTATATCTGCTGGCGAACTGTAGCCCTCAGCTATTACCTCACATGCACGCTTGATGTCTGGTAATATTCCAATAGCTCCCGGTATGTCATTGCCAGTACCCATCGGAATGAACCCAACTAATGCTTTTGTCCCTGAATTTATGACTCCATTCATTACCTCATTACATGTACCATCACCACCAGCGCCTATTACCCTATATCCATCCTTCGCACACTGACTAGCCAATTCTATGGCGTGACCCGGATACTCAGACTCGAATAACGCATGAGAAATGCCCAAATCATCTAAGCACTTGCGCATGTATTCCAAATCTCGCTTGGTCTTCTTCTCCTTCCCAGCCTTAGGATTATATATTATCGCATGATCGAATACCATTACCTACACTTTCCATCATGTCGCTTCGATATTAAATAATATTTATTATAATATTTCTTTAAACCTTCTCATTTATAAAAATTTACCTAACTCCAAATATAACAATATTTCTTCCAAATAATTCGAAAAATTTTATATCTTATGTGAAAAAATCATCCCCCATCAAATCCAACAAACCAAATTCAAACAATCAAGATATG
>Ga0190360_1000254_pt1 | contig 30300 bp, 21 predicted proteins | sample 48721834_MG_FD_161271 | JGI IMG/M metagenome (GOLD analysis project Ga0190360, IMG submission 161271) | Hydrothermal vent microbial mat bacterial communities from Southern Trench, Guaymas Basin, Mexico - 4872-18-3-4_MG | ecosystem: Environmental > Aquatic > Marine > Hydrothermal vents >...
GAAGAATTTGAGGAAGCATCACAACTAAACACAAAGCCATCACTATTAATAATTTTTTCATCTTATTCCTCCTTTTCTCGTTTAAATTTATGGAAATTGGCGCAGTTCTCAAATCTTATTTATTTTAGGTATAACCTCTTGGTTTATTGAAATTAGATGAACATCTATTAGAAATTCTAGCAATGTCCCAAATTTCACAATGAAACACATCTCTCTTGTTGCCCGAAAAAAAACTTATAACACAGGAAAGATTTAATGTCAAAAAAAACTCAAAAAGTCTTTATAGGCAATAAAAAATAAAATAAATTTTTCCTTTTTATTTATTCTCTTGAACTTAGAGATGAATTTTAATATTTTTTACAAAAAGCTTTATATTTATTATATCAGATTAAACGTGGTTTTGCATTTTTATAACAAAGTAAAAATAAAGCTTTAGTCGGCTTTTTTCTCTTTCACTTCCTGCAGGGTATCAAGAAGCTGTTTCCAGTCCAACCAACCTTTTTTTCCTTTTATCCACTTTTCGAACCAAGCGAATTCAGCTTCCATTTTAACAAGCTGATAACGGGCATTTCTCAGACCGTGGGGCATATTGGGGTAAACAATGAATTCAGTTGGCACCCCTAATTTCTTAAGAGCCATGTGGAGTTCATCACCCTGAGGCTTAGGAATTCGTCTATCTTTTTCACCAAAATGAATCAAAGTGGGTGTTTTGGCTTTGGTGATATATTTTAAGGGAGAGACTCTAACATAGTCATCCCAGTTATTATAGGGTCTTCCTTTAAAATAGAATTCTCTGGTGTCCTGAACATCTGTTTGAGCATAGAGAGAGATCCAATTGACAGCTCCGGCTCCAGTGGAGATAGCTTTAAACCTGTCGGTAGAAACCAACGTCCAGTTGGACCAGTGGCCGCCGGCGCTCCAGCCCATCATCGCTAATTTGTCAGGGTCAGCAATTCCTTTTTCTATTAAATAATCGACACCGCTCATGATGTCCTCGAAGGCCTGATGGAAATAATCACCGGCAATCTCCATTCTAAATTTCTCTCCATAACCTGAGGAACCTCTATAATTAGGCTGGAAAAGAGCATAACCGTGGGCTGCCAGAACATTAGTGTAAGTTCCATAGGAGCCGGAGAAAGAAAGGGTATAAGCACTGGCCGGACCACCATGAATCTGGACGATAAGTGGATAGCGTTGGCCTTGTTGATAATTAAGAGGATAAATGAGGATTCCTTCGATCCTCTGACCATCAGTGCTTGTCCAGTGGATTGTTTCATAATCAGCAAGTTGGAAATTTTTGACTTGAGGATTGGAATCAGTGACTTTCAGCCATCTTGCTTTTTGGGTTAGATTTTTCATCTCTGTCAGGTAAATATCAGATGGATGATGAGGGTCGGTGTAATAAATAAGAATAAGACCTGTCTTTTTGTCTTTTCGAGCGTAAAGGCGAGCTTGCTCGTCGGTTACTTTCATCGCTTCTGAATCTGGGGCTGCATTGACAGCATAAAGGTTGTAGGTAATCCCTTCCAGACAGTTGAAAAATAGCCTATCCCCTTTTTTACTCCAAAAAGAGAGATTAGCATCAAGGTCAAAATTTTGAGGAAGCTTAATTAGTTGTTCTCCTTGGAGAGAGTATAGATAGATTTTGGTTTTTCTCATATAAGTAAAATCATCGGCAGCATTGAAAGCCAGCCATCTGCTGTCGGGTGAAAAACTAAGAGTATATTCAGCCACCTGGTTTTGAGTTAAGGGCTTAAATTTTCCTGTTTCTAGATCTAAAAGATAAACTTCAGAATCTTGGCGGGAAGCATAACGGTTAGTTGAAGCTCCAATGAAAGCCATATAGCATCCATCATCTGAAACGATTGGTCTTTGGACCGAGAAGTAATCTCCTGAGGTGAGTCTTTTTTCCTGTCTACTTTCAAGGTCGATCTGCCAGAGGTGGTGGGGAATTTTTAAAGGATCAACAATTTTGACATCAAACCCTTTCTTTATACTATCTTTTTCTACTTGGTCGTATTTATCAGGAGCAATGAAGTAAATTTTGCGGCCGTCAGGGGCCCACAACCAGGATTCGACAGGTGTTGAGTGATCGGTTAATTTTTGGGTTTTTCCTCCTGTGCCAGGCATAAGCCACAACTGTCTTTGCTTCTCTTTTCCGCTTAAAAAGACCAGCCATGAACCATCTTTATTCCAATCAAAAGAAATAACGCCTTCTTTCTTATCTGTTACCTGCCAGGCTTCACCACCGTCAGGCCTCATAAAAAATATCTGGTCTTTACCATTGCGGTCAGAAAGGAAAGCAAATAAAGAGCTGTCAGGATGCCATTTAGGTGATGTTTCATTCTTTTTTCGGGTAAAGGTCATCTCTCTTAAGGGGCCACTTTCAACAGAAGAGAGGTAGAGGTCACTGTAACGTTTGTTTTCTTTCCAGTTCAAGGAGGAGATTTCGTACAATAAATAGTGTCGGTTTGGTGATAAAGCTGTACCCTCAATACGGTTAAGAGTAATGATGTCCATAAAGGTCATAGGCCTTTTTTGAGCAGCCTTTTGTTGGCTGCCAGCTAAGGACATGAAGCTTAGCCAACAAACTAAGATTAGATAAAATTTGGATTTTCTCATCTCCTTCTCCTTTTGAATGAAATTTTCTTTATTTTATTTTAAAATATTGATTATTTCAATTGGTAGCAACCACGTGATTGGTAAGGATCTTCATACAGGAACAGGCAAGGTAAAGTAGATTGCCGTCTATACAAAGCCCACAGAAGGGGAGGAGGGTCGTTGGCGAGGATAGAGGACAATCGGCTTTATTAAAGATAACTTCTTTAATTATTAGGCATAACGAAAATAGAGATATTTTTGAAGTTTTCTTTTTATAGAAATAAATATAGAATAAATGGAGAAAGAAGAGTAAAATATTTTTCTTAAAATTTTTCTGGATAAAAGGGAGGAAGCATGAAGAATATAAAAACCTTGTTAGGGGCCATCCTTATTTTAGCTTTAGGATTAATATTATTTTCATGTCAGCCAAAAGCCAAAGAAAAAGATTTAGAGACTCAAGCCAGGCAAATCCATGAGAGAGTTTTAACCGTCGATACTCATGCTGATACTCCTTCTCACATGATTGAAAAAAGCAATTGGGATGTTGGCCAATACCACCAGCCAGGTCAGCGGCAAAGTGGGCAGATTGATCTTCCCCGGATGAAAGAAGGAGGCCTGGATGCCTTATTTTTCGCAGTTTTTGTCGGACAAGGTGAGAGGACTCCTGAAGGATATGCTCGGGCACAAGCAAAGGCTGCCCAAGAATTGGATGCTATTGACAAAATGCTCAAGGATTATCCTGATTCAGTAGAGCTAGCTACTTCGCCTGAAGATGCTTATCGCCTCCAACGACAGGGTAAAAGAGCCGCTTTTATCGGTATGGAAAATGGCTATCCTATCGACAAAGATTTGGCTATGATTAAAAAATATTATGATAGAGGAGTTCGTTATATAACTCTTTGTCATGGGGGGGATAACGATATCTGTGATTCTTCAACTGATGAAGACCAACCTGAAGACAATGGTCTAAGTGATTTTGGCCGCCAAGTTGTGGATGAATGTAACCGTTTGGGAATCATGATTGATGTATCCCATATTTCAGATAAATCATTTTTTGATGTCTTAAAAGTGACTAAAGCTCCAGTCATTGCTTCCCATTCATCAGTCCGGGCTCTTTGTGATCATCCTCGCAATTTTTCGGATGAAATGCTCAAGGCTTTAGCTTCTAATGGAGGGGTTATTCAAATCTGTTTTGTTTCAAGCTTTATCAAAAAACCAAAACCAAATCCGGCCAGAGATGAAGCTTTGGCTGCCTTGAGAAAGAAATATGGTCCCTGGAGAAAAATCAAAGATGAGACCACCTTAGAGAAAATGCAACAAGAATATCAGGCAATAAACGAAAAATTCCCAACCGAAAAAGCCACTCTGAAAGAGTTGGTTGATCATATAGATTATGTGGTTAAATTGATTGGCATCGACCATGTCGGTATTGGTACTGATTTTGATGGAGGAGGGGGAGTAGAGGGATGTGATGATGTGACTCAGATGCCCCGGGTAACCGAAGAGCTTTTCAGGCGGGGCTATTCTGAGGATGATATTAGAAAAATCTGGGGTGGAAATTTGATGAGGGTTTTCAGCCGAGTTATCGAAGTTTCTAGGAAAATTCAAAAAGCTGAGCCAAAAACGGCCAACCTGCCTTGATAGTATTAATTTATATTAAGGTTAGTTATAACTTGACGCTTTTTTAGCTGATCTTAATTGAGGGAAGTGTTTTCAAAACGGTGATAATTAATAATAGCCAGAGCTACCTTTAAGGACAGCTCTTTTCCTCCGTCCACCCAAGCCCGCCTACTCACCAGTGCAGGACTCGGCTCGCGGGGAATCGCTGCTAAAATTATTTTTTTTCTGGGCTTTCACTCATTATGGTTTTTGGAAATCATTAGCTGGTAAAAAAACTAGGAAGAAAAAATTGTAAAAAATATTTACATGTTCAGTTCTCAAAAAGATTGAACTGTTTAGAATTGCTTGATTATAATGTAAATAATAATAAAAATGTTTGGCACAAAATTTGCCGTTAATTGAGCAAGAGAAAATTATATTGAAGATTTATCATCAAAAAAGCTTGCTTATAAAAAAAATTTTTCTGATTTTTATTATTTTTTTCCATTTGTCTTTGGTGCAGAGTCTGACTATGATCATCTTGGGGAGTAAAGCACCTAAAGATAATCCTCATTATGGTGGTGTTTTTCGAATTAAGTCTTTTAGCCCTAAATTCAGAATGGAACTCGATCCGGCCAGCCCTAAATCTTTCATTTTTATTTCAGAACAAATTTATGATGGCCTGGTTAAACTTGATAAAAATTTTAAGATAATTCCTGCTTTAGCTGAATACTGGAAAATATCCGCCGACGGTAAGGATTATAGATTCTATCTCCGCCGAGGCGTCAGATTTCATCATGGGCAGGAACTTACGGCCCAAGATGTCAAATATTCGCTTGAGAGGTTGTTGGATAGAAAAATTAATTCTCCTTATGCTCAATTTTTCTTGAGAAGAGTGGTTGGAGCTAAAGAATTTTGGGAAGAGAAAGCCGCCGATGTAAAAGGATTTCGAGTGATTGACAAATATACTTTTGAAATACAATGGTTGAGGCCTTATGTTTCTGCTCTTTATCTTTTAAGCCTTCATTTTTGTAAGATCCTTCCTCAGGCTTTGGCCCAGGGGCGAGAGGATAAATTTTTTAGGAAACCCTCTGGTACAGGACCCTTTAAATTTAGCTATTGGATTAGAACGCCAAGGTTGGAAGTGGTGGGCGTTCGGCTGGAAAGGAATGATAATTATTTTGGCAGCAGAGCTTATCTCAAAACTGTTGAGTTTTGTCCCCTTTATAGCCTAGACCATTTTCTGAATGAAGATATCCATACTATACCTGTTGTTTCTGCCAAGCTGCTTCAAGGGGGATATCAAATTTTTGAAGATGGTTCACTCCAAAATGTTTTTTTAGGCATGAGCTGTCATCTTCCACCTCTTAATAATCAGCTTTTAAGAAAGGCTATTTTATATGCTTTAAATAAGAAAGAAATTGTTCATCGAGCTTATGAAATAGAAAGAATAAAAAAAGTAACCAATAGTTACATTCCCTCTCGGTTACCCGGTTTTTTCCCTACAGAAGATGAAAATACCTACAATCTGGAAAGAGCAGAAGAACTGTTTAAAAAAGCGAGAATTGATTCCTCTCAATCAGATCTTACTCTTATCCTTTTTATTCAATTGCCAAAAACAGAAGTAAAGTATAAAATTTTTAAGGAACTAAAGAGGCAGCTAAATTTTTTGGGGATTAACTTAAAGCTTAGTTATTTCAAGTCAAGCACAAGAGTTAGGAATTCTAAAAAACCGTATTTAATCTTGGTCGAAAGGCTAATGAATTTTCCTGATCCTGAAGATATGATTCGACCTTTATTTTTTTCTAAATCTGAGTTTAATTTATTCGGTTACAGCAATTCTGTGCTGGATAATCTGTTAGAAAAATCAGAAACAGAAAAAAGCTGGAGCAGAAGAATTGACCTTTTCCACCAGATGGAAAAGATTTTGTTATCAGATCTTCCTGCTATCCCCCTCTATTCTCAGCAAAATAGGATTGCCATGCAGCCTTATGTCAGGGGAGTGGAAGTTCCTCCTTTAGGGCTGTATTATTTGGAAGCCAGAAAAATATGGCTGAATAAATAATGTAAGAGATGAATTTAAAAATCTCTCTCCGCAGCAAATTTCTAATTTCTCTTATTTTACTTCTTGTTTTCTTAGTGGCTTCGATTCTTATCGTTATCGAAAGAAGAGAAGAAATTGCTATTTTTGATGAGCAGAAAAAAAGAGGAGTATTGATTGCTGAGAGCATTGCTCAGGTAAATTTAGAGCCCCTTTTATTCTGGGATGTGGAAGGCGTCGAGACAGATCTTGAAAATAGGATAAACAATAAGCTCTTATATATTGTAATTTATGATCGCTATCAGAAACCTTTTACGGCTAATGGATTAATTAAAGAGTATCCCAATGTTTACCGCAGAAGTCGCTTATCGGGCCAGGAAAAAGCAGGTGTTTATTTTGCCAGAGAATACAAATTAAAGGATAAACAATCGGAGCAAGATATCAGGATTCTGGAAATTGAAATGCCGATTTTCGCTAAGGGTTCTCCAACAAGATGGGGCTCAATTAAAATAGGTATTTCTCTAGAAGATGTCTATAGAGAGCTCTGGAATACCCGATTAATCCTCTTTATAATAGGTTTGTCTGGACTTGTCTTAGGAGCGGTCGGAGTTACCTTTTTGGTCCGAAGGATAACCGTACCTTTAAAAAGATTGGCTGAAGGCACGGTGAAAATTTCTAAAGGAGATTTTTCTCAGAGGATTGAGATAGACTCCCAGGATGAAATAGGAGATTTAGCTCGAAATTTCAACCAGATGAGCCGCCAGCTTCAGGTGGCTAAAGAAAAAATGGAAACTGCTCAAAAGAAATTGGTTCAGGCTGAGAAGTTAGCTTCTATTGGTCGCATTTCAGCTAGCATTGCTCATGAAATAAGAAATCCTTTGACCTCAGTTAAGCTTAATATTCAGAAAGTAATGGAAAGTGATAATCTGAAAGAGATAGAAAAGGACCACCTTAATATTTCTCAAGAAGGGATTAGTCAGATTGAAAATTTCATCAAAGAACTTTTAAACTTCACACGGGTGGCCGAATTAAACAAGGAAAGATTTGTTGTCCAGGATATTATCGAAGAGACAATTAAAATGATGGCTGATACTATAGCCTTAAAGAGGATTCAGGTTAAAAGACAATATGAGCAGAACTTGCCAGAGGTATATGTTGATGGAGATAAAATGCGTCAAGTATTTTTGAATATTCTTCAAAATGCCTGTGAAGCTGTGGCTAATGGCAGTCGGGTCAGGATTTCTGTGGGAAAGATAAGCATCAATAAAAGCCCTAAAATCCAAGTGGAAATTGCCGATGATGGCTGTGGTATTCCAGAGGAAGACTGGGAAAATATTTTTGAACCATTTTATACTACTAAAGCTTCTGGAATTGGTTTAGGTCTGGCTAATGCTAGAAAAATTGTAGAGCAACATCAGGGGACGATTAGAGTCAAAGCCAAGCAGGGTCGCGGCGCTTGCTTCGAAATTATTATTCCGGCTGAGGAGGGAGGATGAAATCAATCTTAATTATAGATGATGATCCCTTAATTCGGAAAACTCTCTCTTCCCACTTATCTAAAAAGGAATTTGAGGTTTTTCTGGCTGAGGACGGTGCTCAAGGAATCAAGCTTTATGAGGAAAACAAGCCTGATCTGGTCATTTTGGATATTCGTTTACCAGATATGGATGGGCTTCAAGCTCTGAAGGAGCTCAAAGATCAAGATAAAGGTGCCTGTATAATCATTATGACGGCTTACGATGATATGAAAACTACCGTGGAAGCCATTAAATCAGGAGCTTTTGAATATATGGTTAAACCTCTGGACTATATAGAATTGGATTTAGCCATAAACAAGGCTTTCCAGCTCAAGCATCTGGAAGAAAAACTTAGCTATTTGGTTGAGGAAAAACAGAAGGAATACACTATTGATAATATTATTGGCCGTTCACCTCAAATGAGGAAGGTTTTTAAATTGATTGGCTCAGTGGCCAATACCAGAACTAATGTTCTCATTCAGGGTGAAAGTGGAACTGGAAAGGAATTAGTGGCTAAGGCTATTCATTACAACAGTCCTTATCGGAAAGAACCCTTCATCGTCATTAATTGTTCAGCTATTTCGGATACTCTTTTGGAAAGCGAGCTCTTCGGTCATGTCAAAGGCGCTTTTACGGATGCTGTTTACGAGACAAGAGGGAAATTCGAGATTGCTGGCAAAGGAACTCTATTTTTGGATGAAATAGGAGATGTATCTCCTAATCTCCAGTCAAAGCTACTCAGAGTAATTGAGACCCGAGATTTTATGAAAGTTGGCGGTGAGAAAGTATTAAAGACAGAAGCCAGAATTATTGCGGCCACCAATCAAGATTTAGAGGCTTTAATTGAACAGGGGAAATTCCGCGAGGATCTTTATTATCGGCTGAAAGTGGTGGAGATAGATTTACCTCCTCTTAGAGAAAGGAAAGAAGATATTCCGGAATTAGTAGCTTATTTGCTGGAAAAGATTAATCGAGAATTACGAAAAAATGTGAGAAAAGTTCCGCCCAAGGTAATGAGGCACTTACAGAATTTTCCTTGGAAAGGAAATGTTAGGGAGTTAGAAAACGCCCTGACTAGGGCTGTGATTTTAGCCAAAGGAGATGTTATTCTTGAGGAAAATTTGCCTTTTGAAACTGCAGAGAAATTGATTTTGCCAAAGGAGTTGATGCCTCTTAAACAGGTTGAAAAAAGATACATTGAGTTTGTCTTAAGGTCTACTAGAGGTAATAAAAGTCAGGCCTGTCGAGTGTTAGAGATTACCCGCCCTACTCTTGATAAAAAGATTAAAGAATACGGCCTTGAAGTCTAAATAGCAAAATAATAGAAGGAGAACTTGCCTGTTTTTGGCTGTAAATGCCTTTTACTTGATGTAAATTTTTTTGCTTTTGTTTAGATTAAAGACTCACCCTATTCCCTTATTATTATTTAGTTTATAGCTTCTGGCATGGAATCTGCATATTATAGTGGTCTGGAGATGATGATTCTTATCTTAATATAGACTTAAAAAAGGAAAGAATGATGATGAAAAAAATAATTGTGGTTGATGATGATGATTCTATTCGCAGAACTTTTTTCTTAATTCTCCACCAGAATTATCAAGTTTATCTGGCCAAAGATTTAAAGGAAGCTCTTAAGCATTTTGGCCATGCCAAAATTGATCTTATTATTGCTGATTTAAAGCTTCCTGGAATGAGCGGCTTAGAAATGATTTCTCAATTCAGAGAAAATGGTTTTAAAGGAGAGGCTATTCTTATTTCAGCTTATCCAGATTTGATTAATTTGGCCGAGTTGAAGCGCCTATCTGTCAGGCATTTCTTTGTGAAGCCCCTGGATTTAAGAGCCTTAAACCAATCAATAGATAACCTTTTGTCTACAAAGAAAAAAAAGAAAATAATAAGAGCCAAGACAGCCTTCCCCATACGGCTGAGGAAATGAAAAAAAGATAAAATTTTCTGAATAATAAATAAAGGATAAAACTATGGAGCAAGACAATAGCTTCTTAATAATATTTTTCTTGCAGGAGTGATTTTCTAAAGTTATCTTTATAATATTAAATCTAAAAGATATAAATAAGGGAATTTTTAGATGAAATATCGAATCATAAAGATTTTTTTAAGCCTCATCCTGGGTTTTTTTCTTATTCATTTATTCTCTCTAAACAAGCTTGAAGCTGGCCTTTATACTCTGAAGGCAGAGTCCAAATCTGCAGAAAAGAAAATTTCTGAATCCTGGATGGGAGTTTATATGAAAGGCATCAAGGTAGGCTACAGCCACAGTCAGGAATTGATGATTGACCAACAGGGCAAAAGATTTAAAAAAAGTTTGAATGAGTCCTGGTTGCGGGTTACAAGGCTGGGAGGTAATCCGGTCGAGATTAAAACCATTGAAGAGAGCCTTTATGATGAGAAGGACAAACCATTGAAGGTTTTGGTCAGGACAAAAATGGCTGAAAACGAGACCTTTATTCGAGCAGAAATCACTCCGGATAAGATTTTATTCAAGGCAGGAGATAAGGTAGCCAAGGAAATGCCTTACAATGAAGAATTTTATCTGGGAATTCCTTTAAAAAAGATTGTACAGGAAAGAGGTTTAGCTGCCGGCAGAAAATATGAATTTAAGATATTAGATCCGATTTCTTATTCGTTAGTCACCAGTCAGGTTGAAGTCCTCGGCCGGGAAGAAGTTCTTATACTGGGAAAGAAAATGAATCTGTGGCATGTCAAATCTGAAACAGCTTTTATTATTCCCCTCACTACAGAGGAGTGGATTGATAATAAAGGTGAGGTCTGGAAATCAGAAACAAAGACAAGTTTCCTGACGACAACTTCGATCAAGATGAGCAAGGAGAAAGCTCTAAAAATATCAGGAGAGAATTTTGATATAGCTTTTTCTTCTCTTATCAGATCCAATGTTAGTTTTGATAATCCCCAGCAGCTCAGAAAGATAACTTTTAAGTTGAGCGGCATTTCTCCGGATAGAATTAAAAAATTTCCTTTTGATGATGGCAGCCAAAGGATTTTGGAAATTAAGGATGATTATGCCCTGATTCAGACCACCTCACAAATACTCACCGATAAAGAAGCTGTCAATTTGCCCATTACTGACGAGAAACTCAGCAAATTTTTAAAGCCGAGTTTTTTCTGTCAATCCGATGATCCTGAAATAAAAAAGGCGGCCCAGGAGATAGTGGGCCAAGAGAAAAATTCGTGGCGGGCAGCCAAAAAGATTGCTGAATGGGTAAACAGAGAAATAACTGCCAATTATGATGTTGGCTTTGCTTCGGCTAAGGAAATTATAAAAAACCGCCAGGGCGACTGCTCAGAGTATACTGTAATCACTGTAGCTCTTTGCCGGGCAGTAGGCATCCCGGCCAGAGCGGCAGTGGGCATCATGTATGGCCAAGGCTTTTTTGCCTATCATATGTGGCCGGAGGTCTATGTTGGCCGCTGGATTGGCCTTGATTCAAAATGGCTGGCGGTAGATGAAGCCAGTGGTCAGTATTATACTGATGCCACCCATATAAAATTCGGCCGCAGTCTCCTTGACGAAAATATCTTTAAGGAAATGGCCCAAGCAGTTTCTGAAATAATCGGCCAACTGAAGTTGGAAATTATTGATTATTAAGAAAAAGTTAAAGAAAAAATTTATATATTCTTCATAATAATTGTATAATAGCCAAAAAAAGCCTGATAAATACATAGATGAAAAAGATTGAAAAACTGGGCAAAATCCTTGATTCCTATTTTAAAGAAATTCATAAGATTTATATAAGCGGCAATTTCCGGGAAGAAAGCTTCTATCCCTGTTTAAAAACACTCATAGAAGAATGTTCTAAACTGATTAACAGAGAAGAAAAAGCTGGGGTGCTGGTTCAGCCTAAAAAGACAAATGTCGGCATTCCTGATTTTTTGATTAAAACAAATGGCGAAATTATAGGAAATATTGAGGCTAAAGCTCCTGATGAGAATCTTTCCCAAATTGAAAATACTGAACAGTTAAAAAGATATCGGGAATCACTTCCCAATCTCATTTTAACCAATTTCTTAGAGTTTAGATTATACAGGTATGAAAATTTCATTGATAAAGTAGAAGTTGGCCGCCAATTTACCTTACAGAGACTGGAGTATCCTCCTGTTCCTGAAAAATTAGAAAATTTCTTAGAGCTTCTTGAAAAGTTTTTCTCTTTTTCAACACCTGAAATTCAGAAATCATCAGAACTTTCAGTAGAGCTTGCCCGCAGAACCCGCTTGCTTGAGCATATCTTGCAGGAAGAACTTGAGATCTCTAATCCAGAAGTTACAAGATTTTTTGAAGCATTCCAGCAGGAATTGATAGAAACTCTAACCAAGGAGAGGTTTGCAGACCTTTATGCCCAGACAATAACCTACGGACTTTTTGCGGCCAGAATGAGAACTCTAAGCCAAGCAGGATTTAAAAGAGAATTGGCCTGGAAATTCATTCCTCAAAGCCTGCCTTTGCTTAAAGAGATTTTCTATTCTTTTACAGGACCCCATTTTCCCGAATCATTATCTTGGATCGTGGATGAAATAACCCAGATTCTTGCCAAGGCAAGCGTAAAATCAATTCTCGAAGAATTTAAAATTACTCGCTGGGAAGAAGACCCGGTCATTCATTTTTATGAAACTTTCCTTACTACTTATAATCCTCAAGAAAGGAAAAGGCTTGGTGTATTTTATACTCCTTTGCCTGTAGTTTCCTACATAACCAGGTCAATCCATGGGCTTTTAAAAGAAAAATTTGGCAAACCTGAAGGACTGGCCACTCGAGATGTTACTCTTCTTGATCCGGCCGCCGGCACTTTAACTTTTGTTGTTCAGGCCATTAAACAGGTGAAGAAAGAACTTGAAGAGAAGAAGAAACAGGGTCTTATTAAAGCTTACATTGAGGAGCACATCCTCCCTCATTTTTATGCTTTTGAAATTCTGATGGCTCCCTATACGGTCGGCCATTTCAAGGCCTCTATGATTTTAGAAGAAATGGGTTACCGATTTAAAGATGGCGAGCGATTTCAGTTTTACCTGACCAATACCTTGGAAATGAAAGAACCCAGGCAGATAAGTTTTCTCATTGACCTGGCCAAGGAAGGGCAGCAGGCAAAAAAAATAAAAGAAGAGATTCCTATTCTGGTCATTTTAGGTAACCCTCCTTATTCAGTAAGTTCTGAGAATAAGTCAGAATTCATCGAAGAATTAATGCAGGATTACAAAGAAGATGTAAAAGAAGAAAGAAATATACAGCCGCTTTCCGATGATTATATAAAGTTCATCCGTTTTGCTCACTGGAAGATTGAACAGGCTGGCAGGGGAATATTAGGTTTTATTACCAATAACTCCTATCTTTCAGGGATAATCCATCGGGGGATGAGAAGAAAGCTCTTAGAAACGTTCGACGAAATTTATATCTTAAATTTACACGGCTCTTCGAGAATTGGAGAAAAGACACCTGAAGGCAGAAAAGATGAGAATGTTTTTGACATTCAGCAAGGTGTGGCTATAGCCCTTTTTGCCAAGTATGAGGGGAATGATGAAAAAAGAGGTTAAAAACTGGCTTGATTCTGCTCAATATGATCTGGAGACAGCCGAGCATATGTTTAAAGCAGAGAAATATATTTACACTATTTTTATGTGTCATCTGGCAATTGAAAAGGTGCTGAAAGCAAAAGTAGAAGAAATTACAGCAAAAACGCCCCCTAAAATTCATAATTTGAGATACCTTGTGAAATTGAGCGGTCTTGAGCCTCCTGAAGAAATATTTAATTTTTTAAGCAAATTGAGTGAAGTTAGTATTCCAACTTAATATCCTGATGATTTTAATCAGCTTGAAAAAGCATATAACAGGAAGCTAACCCAGGATTATTTAAAGCTAACAAAGGAGGCTTTTGAATGGATAGAAAAATCCTTAAATCTTTAGAAAGTTTTAAAAATACTCTCGAAGATATGAAAATCAGTGTGAAGAGATTGATCATATTCGGTTCTTATGCTGCAGGAAGAGAAAAAAAGAATAGCGATCTTGATGTAGTTGTTATTTCTGATGATTTTAAGGGGATGAATTTATTCAGCCGATTAGAAATTCTGGGGCTTGCTTTGGCCAAAGCAAGAATTTTCGAACCCATAGAAGCCATTGGATATACTGAACAAGAATTTGCCTCAAGAGGGAAAGGAACTTTCATCGGAGATGAAGTAAAAACAAAAGGAGTGGGGATTCTGTGAAAGAGAAAAAATTAGCTAAAATATTTTATGCTGATTTATGGGGATTGAGAGATGAGAAATATGATTATTTGCTGAAAAATGATGTAAGAACAACAAATTGGCAGGAATTAAAGCCGATTGAGCCTTATTATTTCTTTGTCCCTAAAGATTTTGCCTTACAGGAAGAATATGGCCAGTTCTGGAAAATAACGGAAATCTTCAAAAAATGGTCAAGCGGGGTGACCACTCACCGTGATTATTTTGTTGTTGGATTTACAAAAGAAGAGATAATTCAAAGGCTTAGAATTTTTACTGGTGATTTGCCTGATGATTTTGTAAAAGAAGCATTGAAACTTAAAGATACAGGCACTTGGAAATTAAATGAAGCAAGGAAAAAGATTAAAATTAAAGGACATGAAGATGATATTTTTAATTATAATTACAGACCTTTCGATATAAGATTTATTTGTTACGAGCCAATTTTAATAGATAGGCCTCGATTAACTTTTATGGATAATTTAAAATCAGAAAATATGGCTTTATTGTGTATGAGAGAAGTTGTGATAGAAAGCGGTTTCTCTCATATTTTTATAAGTAATAAAATCACTGATCGAAGAATTTTCCTTAGTAATAGAGGTGCTCCTTATCTTTTTCCGCTTTATTTATATATTCATAAACAAAAAGGGCAGATATTTAGTAAAAATGTGACTAAGCAAGAATGTGCTATTAACTTAAAAGATGAGCTTATATATGTTCTAAATAAATCATTAAGTACAGAACCTCCTCCAGAACAGATTTTTTATTATATTTACGCTGTGCTTTATTCGCCCACTTACCGTAAGCGTTATGAAGAATTCCTTAAAATAGATTTCCCCAGAATTCCTCTGCCCAAAAATTATAAATCCTTTAAATCTCTAAGCAGTCTCGGCCAGGAGCTTGTTGACCTTCATTTGCTCAGACATCCATCCCTTGCTGAGACTGAAATCGGTTTCCCAGAAAGCGGCTCCAATATTGTAGATAGAATCAGGTATGATGAAAAAGCTAAAAGGGTTTACATTAACAGAGCTCAATATTTTGAAGGGGTCTCGAGCGAAGTCTGGAAATATCGAATCGGTGCCTATCAGGTCCTGCATAAATATTTAAAAGACCGCAAAGGTCGTAAACTATCATTGGATGAAATCAACCATTATATGAAAGTAGCCAAGGCAATTCGCCTGACAATAGAAATTCAAGATAGAATTGACAAAGTTTACAAAAAAATATTTTAATCTATTAGACCAAAGCTAAATACGTATTAATTATTTTTTAAAAGATTTTTTTCAAGATTGATAAATTAACTTTTTGTAAGATCAACTTACCAAATGGTTCTACTATTTGTAAAACAGATATATGATTAAGCCAAGATTAATCTTAGACAAAATTAAATTATATTTCGATTCCCCTGAGGCAATTATTATTACTGGCATGAGACACAGGTAAAACAACCCTGCTTAATTTTATTTATAAAGAAATTGATTCCAAAAAACAAACTTTTTTCAATTTAGAAAATCCATTAAACTGGAAATATTTTAAAGAGAAAAATTATGAACGGATTAGATCCTCATTTGAAACTCCATAGAATGATCGAAATGGATAAATCCGAATAAATAGAACATGAAAATATCTTTATGGTTTGCGCAGCCCATAAGTAAAGAGTGTACTCTCCTCATTTCTGTCCGTGGTAGGTGGGGGAGTAGGTGATAAGGCAGAAATTTCTGCTCGCAGCTCCGGTGTCATCGGGATATCGACAGATGAAATAGAGCTTTTAAGCTGCTTAAGGTTACGGGCTCCGATAATAGGTGCTGTTACGGCTGGATGGCTGCCCACCCAGGCAACAGCCAGGCTGACAGGATCAAAACCTTTCTCCTCGGCCAAGGCACAGAAGCGGTTGGCTGTCTCCAGCATCCAAGGCTCCCCATAACGGGTGGCATATATCTTATTGTCGATGAGGCGTCCTTTATTTGGTTTTTGGCTGCGGCTGTATTTTCCGGTGAGAAGCCCCCCACCCAGTGGGCTGTAGGTGATTACACCGAGATTATTAGCTTGTGCCATAGGGAAGATCTCTATTTCAGCAGTTCGTTTGACTAGATTATACATAGGCTGAATGCAGTGAAAGGGATAAAGATGCTCTTTAGCTGAAATCCCCAGTGCCTTTTCTGTCTGCCAGGCTGAGAAGTTGCTGGCTCCAGCATAAAGAACTTTTCCCTGATGGATTAGATCATCCAGGGCACGCAGTGTCTCCTCCAAAGGAGCAGTTTCGTCAAATCGATGGAGGAAGTAAATATCGATGTGGTCAGTTTTGAGCCTCCTCAAACTGGCTTCCACCGCATTCATGATATGGTAGCGGGAAGCTCCGCTAGCGTTGACATCATCGCCCGTGGGAAAATAGACCTTAGAGGTGATAACCACTTCTTGCCGGCAGTCAGCAATCAATTTACCCAAAATCTCCTCTGATCGGCCGTTGTTGTAGACATTAGCACAGTCAAAGAAATTAATTCCCTGCTCCCGGCAGAAGTGGAATAATTCTGATGAGGTTTTCTCATCAGCCTCACCGCCAAAGGACATAGTCCCAAAGCAGAGCTCGGAAACTTTAATACCTGTTTGACCTAAAAGCCTGTACTCCATATTAACCTCGTTTTTGTTTTTTTGATAATTATTCTCAGATTTATATCAATTTTAGGAAAAGAGGTCAATGGCCATAGTACTAGAAAGTTCCCCAGAAAATTTAATAATTTTCTCTCGCAATTTTGAAGCAATTCTGGCATAATTAATGTGGGGCCTCCTCAAGACGAAGTTCTTTATGCAAGCTCTCAAGCTTGGCATTAAGAGGCCCCATTTTAACCAAAAAGTAAAAAAGCTCCCGCATTTTTTGTATTTCCACTTATGAAAATGTGTAATTATAGAAATATAATAAGTTAGCCCTTTTTTGGCTTAATTTCTGGGGGAACTCCAGTTTCATCCAATGTAGAGAAAAGCCGGTCCTGCTCCTGTTTTTTGGATATGATTTGCTATACAAAGCTCATAAGCTGTATATATTTTCAGGATGAAGAATTCTCATTGACTTAGAAATAGAGTAAAATGAATTTCCGCAGGATTGAATAGCGGAGAGGAGTACAAATATGAGTTTGATTTTTGCTCAGGATTTGACAAAAGTCTATGCTATTGGCGAACAGCGTGTCGAAGCTTTGAAATCTGTGAGTTTTTCCGTGGAGCCGTCATCTTTTGTCTCATTTGTAGGGCCTTCGGGAAGCGGGAAGACAACGCTTCTGAATCTCATTGGATGTATGGATAAACCCACATCAGGGATCCTCAAAGTAGCCGGAACAGATACTTTGAGCCTTTCCAGGAAAGAGGCAGCAGAATTCAGGGGCAAAAACCTGGGATTTATTTTTCAGGATTTTAACTTGATGTCGGTGTTAACGGTGTATGAAAACGTGGAATACCCGTTATTGGTGGTTCAAAGTGTATCAGCGGCAGAAAGAAAAGAAAGGATTTTAACACTTCTGGATACGCTCGGCATGCTGGATCTGAAGGACAAGTATCCGGATCAGATATCAGGAGGCCAGAAACAGAGAGTGGCGATTGCCCGGGCTCTGGTCACCAATCCCAGACTGGTTTTGGCAGATGAACCGACCGCTAACCTGGACAGCAAGACCGCATTTAGAATTATAGATACCATGCACAAAATGAAAGATGAGTTAGGAGTGACTTTTATTTTTTCCACCCATGACAGAAAGATTGTAGGTGAAGCGGAGACCATCTATACGCTCACTGACGGTATGATCACCGGAAAAGCCTCAGGAAAAGGAGGCGGTAATGTTTAAGCTGGTGAAGATAGCGCTGAGAAACCTACTGAGATATAAGAGGCGGACTCTTCTGACTTCTTCTCTTATTGCCGTGGGAGTGACATTTGTCCTTGTTTTTGTGTCTTCTTCCAATGCTTTCAAGAATCTCATGATCAGCCAGATAACAGATTCCATGCTCGGCCATATTCAAATTCATAAGCAGGGCTATATGGCCTCGATTGAAAGCCTTCCCCTGACTTTGAACCTCACTCAGAAAGATATGGAAAAATTGGAAAAGGCCATAAATTCTATATCCGGGATCAAGGCTTATTCTCCCAGGATTAAGTTTGCGGGAATGTTCAGTAATTTTATGGAAACCACGAATATCAGAGTCAATGGGGTTTATCCTGATGAGGAGGAGGCTGTAGTCCCGCTTCTTCCGGGGAGGGTTAAGCAGGGGGAAAAAGTCATCAAAAAAGGAGAGATGTTCATCCCGGAACTTCTAGCCAAAGGCATGGAGGTCAAGGTCGGAGATACAATAGTGGTTATTGCCACTAATCGGGATGGCTCGGTCAATGGAAAGCAGTTCCGGGTAGGTGCTGTTATTGAAAGCGTGACAGGTCCCGGAGGAAGAGACGGATATATGCATATTGAAGATGCCATGGAGATGCTCCGTATGGATCAGATGGAGGTCAGCGAAGTCGCCATTAGGATGGATGATTTTGATAAGTTGCATAGTGTGAGCGCCGCCCTGGACGCAGCTCTTTCCGACCAGCTCAATAAAGCAGGAAAACCAGTCTTTGATGTACGGACGTGGAAGGACCTGTCTCCTTTTTATAACGTGTCCCGGATGATAGAGGTCATGACATTCTTCATAAGGCTTATGTTGATTGCTATTGTTTTGATCAGCGTTATGAATGTAATGATTATGGCGGTTTATGAAAGGATAAGAGAAATCGGAACCATGGCTGCTATAGGTACCAAACCAGGCAAGATACTTTTTCTTTTTCTCATAGAGGGATTTTTCTTGGGATTGACAGGCACTCTGGTGGGGATTGTGTTCACCTGTGCAGTGACTTATGTCATCAATGCTGTGGAGATATCGTTTAATTTTGGTCGGCAGATAGGGTTGGTGCTTTCTCCGCGCATTGAACACGAACAGATTTTTCTCATATCAGGTATTGTTATTCTGGTTTCCATACTGGCAGCTCTACAGCCTGCTTATAAAGCTTCCAGAATGGAGCCTGTCAATGCTTTAAGGCATGTGTAACATGAGATCTAGGAGGCGGGAGATGTATCGAATTTTTGGAATTTGTTTAGCGCTTCTCATGGTTGTGCCTCTCTCAGCACAGGACGGGAATGACATTTTAAAAAAGCTGGATAGGAATTTAAGTCCTGAATCCTTTGAGTCTTACAGGAAGCTGATCAATATCGAACCAAACGGCCGCAGAAAGGAATTTGTCCTGTTTACTGTGAAAAAGGGGGCGGATAAGGTGGCAGCGCTCTTTCTGTCCCCGGATAGTGAAAAGGGTCGCAGTACCTTGCGGTTGGATGAGAACATGTGGCTGTATATCCCTAATGTAGGGAAACCCATAAGAATCACTAGTATGCAGTCTGTAGTGGGAGGAGTGTTCAATAATGCTGATATTCTCCGGTTGGATTATGCTGAAGAGTACTTTGTTGAAAAAACAGAAGACCTGGAAACAGAATGGCTGCTTCATACAAAGGCCAAGACGAATTCGGTGGCTTATGACCACCTGAGGATATGGGTGGATAAGGACCGGATTCTTCCTAAAAAAATCGAGTGCATGACTGAAGCTTTTATGCTTATAAAGACTATTCATTTCAAGAAGGTCAAGGATTTCGGAGGAGGTATTGTCCGGCCTTCAGTGGTGGAGACGGACAGCCCTCTTCATAAAGGGTATAAATCGGTCATGATGTTTGCGAGCATCGCACGAAGGGAATTGAAAGATGAGGTCTTTACATTGACCTTTATGCCCAATATGGAAACTTTGCGCAAGTGAAATACCTAACATGCTTTCTTCTGATAGGTTCTATTTTTATATGGTCGGCTAATGCCCAGGAAGATTATTCTTTTGACCTTTCAGAGATAGAAAAAAACGCCTTTCAGTTCGGGGGGTACCTGGAGACAAGACCTATTTTTTCTCTTCTTGACCGCGAATCTCGATTTTATTTCCTGAATTATTATGACAGCGAACAAAAAAAGAAGGCTATGGAATACAATTTCAAAGCCCTGCTGGATTTGAGCTATGAAAGAGGGATCGCCAAAGCCCAGATACGTCTTAATGCGGACCTGAGCCATTCTCATTCGGATTGGTCCCAGGATTTCGACCTTTATGAAGGCTATCTTTCACTCAAACCTTCACTGCACTTTCACATAGATATTGGGAAAAAACGCCTGAAGTGGGGCAAAGGGTATGCCTGGAATCCGGTTGCGTTTATTGATAATCCTAAAAATCCTTTTGACCCGGACCTCGCCCTGGAAGGATTCACAGTGATCTCTGCTGATTATATCAAGAGTTTTTCAGGTAAGCTCCGCACGTTGACCTTGACAGGGATTCTGATCCCGGTTTTTAAGGATGTGAACAGCCAGCTAGGCCGGCACAACACTCTGAATTACGGGGGAAAGGTGTATTCTCTGCTGTTTGACACAGATATTGACCTGATGTTTCTGGCCGGATCGGGAATTTCTTCGCGGTACGGGATTGATTTTTCACGCAATATCACCTCAAATATTGAGATACACGGCGAAGGGGCCTATTGGACAGAATATTCCAAAAGAGTTGTTGATGGTGAGAACGCCTTAGATCAAAAAAAGAGAGACGGCTGCAGTTATCTCCTGGGTATCCGGTATCTCACGAGAAGCAACACCACTTTTTTTCTGGAATATTACCGCAACGGGAGAGGATACACACAGAAGGAGATGGAAGATTACTATAGGTTGATCGACAGCGGTTATGATATGTATCTGATGTCAGGAATTGAGGATGAACTCGATCTGGCATCGTCTTTTACAGGATTTCGCACCTTTTCTCCAGCAATAAATTATCTCTATATTCGTATCCTTCAAAAAGAACCTTTTAATATCGTCTATTTCAATCCTTCTCTTACCAGTATCTGCAACCTGGGAGACGGCAGTTTTTCTCTTGTTCCGGAACTGCTCTATGCTCCGGTCACAGACCTTGAACTTAGGGCCAGGGCCATGTTTCTGGTGGGGAATAGGGGCACAGAATTCGGAGAGAAACGAAACAATTTCCGGCTGGAACTGCGTATTCGCTATTACTTCTAATCTTAATTATTCATAAAACATGTATGTATTTCTTTTCTTTTCCTGAGGCAGAGCGGATGAATTCAGCCAGATCCTTTTTCAGCTTGGCCAGTGACGGTTTGCGGATGTACGCCATGTGACCTATTAGGTTCCAAAATAGGGAGTGGCCCTATCATAATAGCCTTATATCTTTGCTTGATAAAGCCTTCAATACAGTCATTTGACAACTAAAGAAGTCTGTATGATAATAGACAATAAAAGAGCATTTATATGAGAGAGGAGGAAAAAATATGAGGAAATATCTTACCGTGTCAGGATTGGTTCTAATAAGCATTTTATTCATCTCTAATCTTATGTTTGCCCAGAGATATCCCAGGGATCCTTTGAGTGATGAATATCTGTATGAACTGAATCTGACAGATGAACAGGTTAAAGCCATTAATAAGCTTGAAATCAAATATGAAAAAGAACTGAATCCTATTCTATTTGAACTTAGAAAACTATATGTAAAGCTTGATGAACTGGAGATGCAAAGAAGCCCTGACAGAGAGGCGAGAGACAAATTGATTGGGAAAATAGAAGGGATGGAAGACAAAGTCACTGAGAAAGAAATTGAGCTTGAAAGTAAAATAAGAGATCTCCTCACTGAAGAGCAGAGGGCTGTGCTTGACAGTTACGATAGATATGGTGCCTATTTCAGGCCAGGGCTTGGGCGATTTGGCTGTGGTCTTGGTCCCTATCGGTTTAGAGGAGGCTACGGATGGGCTCAGGGAAGAGGAGGCGGCCGGGGGCCTTATGGATATGGATATGGCTGGTATAACAGGGGATATGGACTGTATAACAGAAGATATTACCAGAGATATGGTTATGGAAGGGGACTTGGTCAAGGCAGGCTGGGAAGATATTACAATTTGCGTTTCTGGAGATGGCGCTGGAACTGATAGCCGGCTTTATAAATAATGTTGATCAGAATCCTAGGAGCCGAATCTTGGGCGTTTGCGGGTCAGGTCTTCACATTTGACATAAAATTAATGTTAAATATAAAAATCTGAATTCCGCATTTTCATTTCATTTGTCAAAAAACTAATATCAAATGTGAAGAGTTAACCCCTTTTTATTTCCTTCATGGCTCACCTCCTGTGTTCTCTGTGATATTTTCACGGTTTAAGGTGAGTCTTTCTTTTATTCAATCACGGAAAAAAAGATTCTTACTTTTTAAAAATTTCGCTTCACAAATTTTATAAAAAGCTGTGTTTTAATAGAAATAAAAGGATAGGTTTTATATAAGAAAAAGAAAGAAAAAGAGATTATGACGGCCAAACAAGTGGCTGAATATTTACAAATGGATGAGCATATCGTCTATAAACTTGCTCGCTCTGGTTGAATACCCTCTATCAAAATCGCTGGTCAGGGGCGGTTTAAAAAAGTAATTGACAAGTGGATAAGTGAAGAATCTTTAATCCTTTTTTGACAGAGTTGGGTTATTTCTTGTAGATTTAAATCTTTGAAATAGTTCTTTAAAAGGAAAACATTTATCATGCGAAAGCTTAGAAATCAAATAGCCACAATGAGAAGAATGGTTAGCATTTTTTTGATGATTATGCTGCTCATCATTACTGGTTGCCGGATTAAACCTGACGATCAAGAGCTGGCAGAGGGATTCAAACATCCTGGTCCCGAAGCTCGACCGAGAGCCTACTGGAACTGGTTGAACGGATCAGTAACATTAAATGGTTTGACTCGTGATCTTGAAGAAGCCAAAGATAAAGGATTAGCGGGCCTAGAAATGTGGGATACCGAAGCCATGCAAAACCCTGATGGTTTTGTTCCTGCTGGCCCTCCCTTCATGGGTCCTGAGTCCATCGCCGCCATTCACCACGCCATGAGAGAAGCTCGCCTGTTAGGTCTAGATTTGGGTTTGATTACCTCCAGCGGTTGGAATGCTGGTGGTTCTTGGGTTCCTCCGGAAATGGCCAGCAAGAATCTCTACTATTCAAGCTTAGTTATAAGTGGGCCAGCTAAAATCAGACAACAGCTTGAATTTCCTGAAATTCCACCTACCTGTCCTCAATACGAAGACGGAAGGCCAGAGTGGTATCTTGATGTGGCTGTGCTTGCCTGGCCTTATGTCGAGAACAAACTCATTCCCGATATTTCGAAAATTATTAATCTTAGTGATAAGTTTAAAGATGGTAAACTTTCCTGGGACGTTCCGCCTGGTATTTGGCAGATCGTGCGCTTTGTTTGTACTAATAATGGTCAACAATTGATTGCTGCCAGCCCAAATTCAAGAGGGCTGTTCATAGATTTTCTAGACCCAGAGGCGACCCGTTTTCACTTTGAATATATCTTAAATAAACTTGGCTTAAAGAAAGGCAGCAACCCTGATTGTCCTCTTAAATACCTCGAAGTTGATAGTATGGAGCTTGAAGAAGGTATTCAATGGACCGCGAAATTTCCTCAGTGGTTTAATAAATTTCATGGTTATTACCCGATTATGTGGTTGCCTGTGTTGATGGGCTGGACCATTAAAGACAAGGAAACCAGCACTAGATTTGTCTATGACTATAAGAAAACAGTCAGTGACCTTCTTATTTTTAGTCATTATACAACCGGCTGTGAGATTTGTGCGGAATATGGTCTTCAGCTGGTTGGTGAAGCTGGAGGGCCAGGTCCTCCCATCTGGGATAGCTGTCCGGTTGATGCTCTAAAAGCATTGGGAAATGTGGACATACCTCGCGGAGAATTCTGGATTAAGAATCGCCATAATATTTTTCTGGTTAAAGAGGTAGCTTCTGCTTCCCATATTTATGGCAAAAAATACGTGGATGCTGAATCATGGACAACCTGGTTGCGCTGGCAGAACCCTCCTGTCGTGCTCAAACAGTTAGTTGATAGAGCATTCTGTGAAGGCCTGAATCGGATAACTTACCATGGTTATGCCCACTCACCTCAAGAGGCAGGTTTCCCTGGCCGCAGTTATCATGCCGGGGTGGATTTGAATCCGCAGGTGGTCTGGTGGCCAAAGGCGAGACCCTTTATGGATTATCTGGCTCGTTGTTGTTATCTGCTGCAGCAAGGATTATTCGTTGCAGATGTTGCCTACTATTATGGTGACCAGGCACCTAATTTCTGGCCCTTATTTCACAATGTTCCTGAAAAACCTCTGCTTGAGGGTCTTGGTGAGGGTTATGATTATGACGTTGTCAATACCGATGTCATCCTTAACCGGATGTCAGTTAAAGATGGTCGGATTGTTCTCCCTGATGGTATGTCTTATCGCGTTCTTGTCCTGCCTAAGGAGAGGACTATGCCCTTGGAAGTGCTTAGCAAGCTAGAAAAACTGGTGGCTGGGGGCGCAACGATTATCGGCCCCAAGCCAGTGGATGTTCCCGGTATGAGAGACCATCAAGAGGGTGCTGTAAAACTACGGGCTCTTGCGGACAGAATGTGGGGTGCATGTAACGGTAGTTCAGTTAAGCAAAACAATTATGGGAAAGGCAAAGTTATCTGGGGTTTAACTCCTCGGCAATGGCTTTGCCAAAATTCTGTTGGACCTGATTTCTCGAGTGAGACTGAAGAGTATGCTGGCGATCTGGATTACATCCACCGCCGGAGAGAAGATACAGATATTTATTTTGTTCGAAATAAATCATTAACTTCGCTAAACACCTGGTGTGTCTTCCGAGTCAGAGATAAAACGCCTCAAATCTGGGATCCGGTCAATGGTAGCATAGAACCAAACTTCACTTATAAGAAGGTACCTGAGGGAACCAGGGTCTGGCTCCATCTGCCACCAGGTGGTTCTGTGTTTGTAGTCTTCACCAATCAGACCTTACCTCAAAGCATTGATTTGGTTATTCAATCGCGAGAAAATTCTGATTCAAGGCTTCCAGCCCTGCGAGTCTTAAGAGCCAATAAAAAATCAGCCTGGGTCAGAATCTGGCAAAATGGTGTCTACGAATTGGTCCCTAGTCGTGGACATAAGAAACAGATAAAAGTTGATTCCTTGCCCGAGCCGCTGACAATTGAAGGAGAATGGACGGTGGAGTTTGATCCCAAGTGGGGAGCTCCGCCTAGCCTAAAACTCCCAAAACTTATCTCGTGGACGGATCATGAAAATGAAGGCGTAAAGTATTATTCTGGTCGTGGCTTCTATCTTAAAATGCTTAATGTACCTGAGGAGTGGCTGAGTTCGGGTCGACGAGTGTATTTGGATTTGGGAGAGGTTCATGAAGTCGCCGAAGTCTTTATTAACGGGAAATCAGCTGGAATATTATGGAAGCCTCCATTTCAGACCGAGATTACTTCATTCCTTAAGCCGGGCTCCAATAATATAAAAATTGAAGTCAGGAATATGTGGACTAATCGTCTTTGTGGCGATTTGAAGCTTCCGCCGGAAAAGAGATTCTGTCGGACTAACATCAGATCGAATTGGCCACTTCTTCCAGCTGGTCTACTGGGGCCGGTTAGACTCCTGCCCTCAATAGATGTAAAAGTAGATTTTTCTAATCGATAGTTCAGGTTGGTCAAGTTCGGTCTGCCGGTTGTTGATGGTTTCCACTGGAGCTCCTTAGAAATGGTGGCCGGACTCCGTTTTAATGATGGGAATGGAGTAGATATCAAGGGCGGCTTTCCGCTTGTCGATGATAGCCTTGAGGGCGAGCTTTTAGTGCGATGGCCAACTCATTCACCTGAGGGAGAAATCATCATCAAGTTAAAGGAAAAATCGCTAATTATCTTGACAACCGGCGGGCTTAAAAACAACTGGTTTTTGGAGTTGAGTAGTGACCCACAAGCTGAAATGCCTTTTATAAAAATTGAACCCGAAAATCTACACTGCAATTTTAAGAAATCACATTATGTTATATTGGCAAAACAAGGACGTTTCGTAAATGAAAAGGGTTCAAACCTAAAGATAATCCCTGATGAGACTCGAATCCTTCTGGATTTCTCATCAAGAGGGAAATAGATTATTACCTTCCATCAAGTTACCAGATAAGAAAGTGGAAAAAAGATGTGGCGAAAACGCAGGGAAAATGTAGAATTATGGGCAATAATTATACAAGGTTGACGGCAAGAATGTTCTTTGACAATTGCCATCGAGCATGATATTTTCTGTGTGAACTTGGCGATTTCATTCGACCATGAAAAGACGCGATTTTGTCAAAATCCTCGGGGTATCAGCCACCGCTCTAACTATTCCTAGCTGCTTCCGCCAGAGAAGTCGTAGTTCTGCTCGCCCGAATGTCATTCTCATCGTCACTGATGATCAACGATACGATGCGCTGGGATGCGCCGGCAATCCAATCATCCATACTCCTGTCATGGACACTCTGGCCTCCAGGGGAGTTCGTTTTGAGCAGGCCTTTGCCACCACTCCGATCTGTGCTGCCAGCCGGGCCTCAATTTTCACGAGCCAGTATGAGCGCTCCCACGGGTATACTTTTACCAAGCCCCCGCTATCCGTGGGCGTGATGAACAAGAGTTATCCGGCCCTTTTACGACAGGGGGGTTATTATACTGGTTTTGTAGGCAAATTTGGAATCAAGGTTGAAAAGGGTTCCACAGACGCTATGTTTGACTGGTTTCGCTCTACCAGTTATCCTTTTTTTAAAGAAGTAAACGGTCAAAAACGACATTTGACTCAACTCCATGGAGACATGGCCATTGACTTTCTGCGCCAGAGACCCCGTAACCAGCCTTTCTGCCTTTCTATCAGCTTCTGGGCACCTCATGCCGAGGATGATTCTCCTCAACAGTACTTCTATCCTGAAGAATGCAAAGATTTGTACCAGGATGTAGTGATTCCTCCCCCGCCTAATTCTGAGCCTGAGTTTTTCAATTCCCTGCCTGATTTCCTGAAAAATTCTCTCAACCGGGTTCGCTGGTACTGGCGCTTTTATATGCCAGAGAAATATCAAAAAATGGTCAAAGCCTACTACCGCATGATTAGTGGAGTGGACCTGGTCATCGGGCGGTTGATGAAAGAGCTTGCTAAGCAAGGAATTGAGAAAAATACTGTCATCATTCTCACCAGCGACAACGGATATTTTCTGGGAGAAAGAGGCTTTGCAGGTAAATGGCTGATGCACGAACAATCAATTCGGATTCCCCTTATCATCTATGATCCAAGGCTAAGCTCGAAACTTAGAGGGCGTGTCCTTGCTGAGCCAGCTATCAACCTGGACCTGGCTCCCACATTACTGGATTTCGCCGGTCTTCCAGTTCCTTCTGAAATGCAAGGAAGCAGCTTGGTGGCGTTGATCAGAAATCAAAGTCATTCCCTGAGAAGCGAGGTGTTCTGCGAGCACCTTTGGAATCATCCCCAGATACCCCGCTCAGAAGGCTTGAGGACTAACGGCTGGAAATACATCCGCTATCTTGACCATCCCGACTACGAAGAGCTTTACGATTTGAGGAATGATCCCCACGAGAGCCGGAATCTCGCTTTCGATCCAGCCCATCAGTCCCGGCTGGCTAATTTCCGTCGCAGATGCCAGGAGTGGGCTCGAGCGGTTGTCTTATCAGGAGGAAGGCTTTGAATCAGTCAGATGACAACCATTTTCTACGTAACCTCAAATTTAAATTTCATCTTCCCTAACGCCTAATTCAGCTCGCCATCTCAAAATTTCTTGAGTCAGTCTATCCTTTATTTCCTGATAATCAGGATCATCATAACAATTATTTAATTCATCAGGATCACGCTCGAGGTCAAATAATTCCCAGCACTCAAAGTCATAATAATAATGAATTAGTTTATAGCGCTTGCTCCGGACTCCATAATGACGCCGCACCGCATGAACAGCTGGATATTCATAGTAATGATAATAGAAAGACTGCCGCCAATCGGCAACTTTCTTCCCCTGAAGAATTTTCTTAAAAGAACGACCTTGCATCCAAGAAGGAATCTCTCCCCCAGCCAATTCCAGGAGAGTGGGCGCCAGATCAATATTAATAATTAAATGTTCCTGATCAACGCCTTTTTCTAGTCCCTCCGGATAGCGGATAATAAGCGGCGTTCGAAGACTCGGCTCATACATGAAGCGCTTGTCAAACCAACCATGTTCCCCCAGGAAAAAACCTTGATCGGAAGTGTAGATAACGACCGTGTTTTTCGCCAACCCATCCTGCTCGAGAAAATCAAGCAACTGGCCAACACTTTGGTCAATTGAAGCCACGCTGCGTAAATAATCTTTGATATAGCGCTGGTATTTCCATAGGGCCAATTCTTCTTCGGTCCACTTTTTATTTTTAAATTCCTCATTTTCATCCCGGTAAGCCTTTTCCCAGGCTTTCTTCTGCTCATCAGTCAGCCGGCCAAAAACGTCCATCCAATAATCCCAACCGATCTGCTCGTACTCGGTTAGTTGTCTCTCTTCCAAAGGAAAAAGTTTTAAATCATAGGCTAGATAAGCATGATCAGCAATCCGCATTTCTTGAAGTTTGGCGGCCGGACATCGGGATTGGTAGTCATCAAAAAAGGTTTTGGGCACCGGAAGGCTCTGGTCGCGGAAAAGATCAAGAAACTCAATATCGGGCATCCAATTGCGATGCGGGGCTTTATGGTGCACGCAGAGGAAAAAAGGTTGTTGTTTATCGCGGGCCTTAAGCCAAGCTATGGTTCTTTCAGATATTATTTTAGTGACATAACCAGGCTCCTGGATTCTCTGGCCTTGTTCGATAAAATCGGGATTATAATAATGGCCCTGCCCCGGAAGAACAAAATGATAATCAAATTCCTCTGGACTAGATTTAAGGTGCCACTTCCCTACTAGCGCTGTCTGATAGCCTGCCTGCTTAAGGAGCTGGGGTAAGATTGGCAGTTGAGGTTTAAACTCTAGCCGATTGTCAATTACCCCATGGCGATGACTATATTGACCCGTCAGAATTGAGGCGCGACTGGGAGCACAAATTGAATTAGTAGTAAAGAATGAGTCAAAACGTTTCCCTTCTTCGGCTAAACGGTCAATATTGGGCGTGGGCATTAATCTATCACCATAACAATTAATCCCTCGGCAAGCATGATCATCGGCCATTATGAAAATTATGTTGGGTTGTTTAAACTTTCTGAGGCAAGCGACTTGAGATACTAGATGGGGCAAAGCTAGACCCGTTACCGTAGCCTGTTTGATAAATTCCCGGCGATTTATCTTCTTTCCCATCTCCTCCTCTCCAATTTTTTTTCAAGCATGATAAAGAGCCATATTTTTATCAACTAATCAAAAGATAATAATTTGGTTTTCTGCTGCCCAGGCTGAGTATGCATTTTAGTTCTCATTTTCCCATTCAACCATCGTGGGGAAATATAAATAACGGCAAAAAGGATGTCAAGGAGAATCAAAAATCGCACTTGGCGGGCAGAAACGCCTCACAAGCCGCAGAGATGCTAAAAAATGCCAAAAACCAGCTAGACTTCTGCCTGGTCAAATAGAAAATCATGAAAAATAATCGGCTGGAGCCTCGGAGTCCAAGAAGAATTGTTGCGAGACCATATGAGGGGGAAGGAAAAGAACTTTTTTTACTACTCCTTTACTATTTCAAACGAAATATTTTACACTGCCTGTTGAGGGAAAATCTAGACTAGATACTCAGCTACTTTTTGGTCATTTCTTACAATAAAATCGTTGACAAAATTAGTATAAATCTTGTGACGGCTTACTTATTTAACCACATTTTCTGTATTATATCTTTTCACATGGTTTTTCAATTTTGCACTTCAACAAAATCAAATCTTCACCCAATTTCTTAAGATGATTAACAAATATAACTATTTATTTGAATAAAAAAGAATCGAAAATCAAAAGGTCTTTTTTATTTTTATTCCCTTTGAACACAAAGCAGAGACTGGTTGTTTTTTTCTGTTCAGGGAAATCAAAAACGTATAGATGAGGAACGTCTTTCCCGGCACATTTATGAAGAGTATAGGAGGCCAGTTTTTTACCATACGGAGAGTCTTGATGAACCTCAATCGTTACATTTTTAAGAACAGTAACATTGAATTCAATCTTTGATTTTTGAGAGAGTCCATTGATATTCGGATATATAAGAAAAAAATCGTTATTTATATTGACGACCGCAAATCCTCCATCATTTGTTTCAATAATATTCATTTTTGGTGCATTAAAATAGTCCTCCGCTTCAATGCTTCCTTTATTTGCATCATATTGTCCGACCCCTATTCCATCCACTCTGATGGGAGCAATTTCCCCGTTTTTC
>Ga0190360_1000256_pt1 | contig 30265 bp, 33 predicted proteins | sample 48721834_MG_FD_161271 | JGI IMG/M metagenome (GOLD analysis project Ga0190360, IMG submission 161271) | Hydrothermal vent microbial mat bacterial communities from Southern Trench, Guaymas Basin, Mexico - 4872-18-3-4_MG | ecosystem: Environmental > Aquatic > Marine > Hydrothermal vents >...
ATGGAGGCCACCTTCAAGGGGGCAAAAGGGCAGGCCTATACCGACCTCTTCGGCGACTACGAGGGTTCCCTGCGGGATGTGCTGGAGTTGCCCCTGAGGAACAACTTTCAACGGGCCGTGTTGATATCGACCACAAATGCGGTCCTCAGACATCTCGGAGAGATCGGTGGTACAGTCCATTGTAAGGACGAGGACCCTCGCCGCTGTGCGGGGGAGTTGGTGAGGTATATAGAGGAGCGCTGGGGGCATCCCAAGGTGGCCTTGATAGGCCTTCAGCCCAGGATGGCGGAGGCGCTCTCGGGAGCCTTCGCCCTTCGTATTGCTGATATGGACCCTGAAAATCTAGGGAGGACCTTCGGAGATGCCGCTGTTGAGCCCGCGGAGAGGGAGGAGGAACTCCTCAGGTGGTGCGATCTGGCGGTGGTGACCGGGACGGTCCTCACCAACGACACGGTCGATGCCCTCCTGATCACCCAAAAGCCCCTTCTCTTTTATGGGGTGACCGCAGCCGGTGCGGCCCACCTTATGGGGTGGGAGCGGTTCTGTCCCCTTTCCTCCTAAGGCCAGTCCTTTGGCCCGAAATTGTGATATGATAGTTGTAAATTCAGGGAAATGGGCTATCGACTGAGAGATCACACCGCCGATGTGGCCATCGAGGTGTGGGGTAAGGACCTTCCGGAACTCTTCAGCGAAGCCGCAGTAGCCCTCTTTTCCGTGATCGGCGAGATAGAGCGTGTGGAGGCCAAGGAGGAGCGGAGGATAGAAGCGGAGGGACAAGGGCTGGAGGGGGTCCTTGTCTCATGGCTCAACGAGTTGTTGTTCATCCACGATGTAGAGGGGATGCTCTTCAGCCGTTTCGGCGTGAAGGAGGTGGGGGACCGTTGGCTCAGGGGATGGGCCAGGGGGGAGGTCTTCGATCCTGAGCGACATGTGGTCCTGACGCCTGTCAAGGCCGTCACCTACCATGGGTTGTATGTGAAGGAGGAGGACGGCCTTTGGTGGGCTCAGGTGATCTTAGACGTGTAGGAGGTGATCAAGATGGCCGATGTGCCTCTGGAAAGGTTGGACGAGTTCCGCTGGCTGATCCCTAAGCACGGTAACATGAGGACCGAGGGGTTGGTCTACGCCAGCAAGGAGATGATCGAGGAGATAAGGAGGGATCAGAGCCTGGTGCAGGTGAAGAACGTGGCCACCATGCCCGGGATAGTGGGGCGATCCCTGGCCATGCCCGATATCCACTGGGGTTACGGGTTCCCCATAGGGGGGGTGGCAGCCTTCGACGAAAAGGAAGGGGTGATCTCCCCCGGTGGTGTGGGCTACGACATAAACTGAGGGGTGCGGCTCCTGCGCTCGGGTCTCGAGCGCAAGGACGTAGAGGGCCGGATCGAGGAACTGGTGGATACCCTCTTCGTCAACATACCCTCAGGGGTTGGGTCCCACAGGAAGGACCTGAAGCTGGACAGGGCCCAGGAGCAGAAGGTCCTGGTCAAAGGTGCCCAGTGGGCCATAGACCACGGTTACGGACGGTGGGAGGACTTGGAGCACATCGAGGAGCGAGGGCGCATCCCTGGGGCCGATCCGAGCTCGGTCTCAAAGAAGGCCTTGGAACGGGGCAGGGCCCAGTTGGGGACCCTCGGCTCTGGCAACCACTTCGTGGAGATAGGCTATGTGGAGGAGGTCTACGACGAGGCCTTGGCCCGGGCCTTAGGCCTCTACAAGGATCAGGTGACGGTCATCGTCCACACGGGTTCCAGGGGCTTTGGTCACCAGGTGTGCGACGATTACATCAAGGTGATGCAGCGGGCCGTTGGGAAGTACGGCATCGAGCTGCCGGACAAGCAGCTCTGTTGTGCCCCGATCGATTCCCCCGAAGGGCGTGAATATTTCTCCGCCATGGCCTGCGCTGCCAACTTCGCCTTCGCCAACCGTCAGTTGATCACCCACTGGGTCAGGGAGAGCTTTGAGGAGGTGCTCAGGGCGAGCCAGCGGAGCCTTGGCCTCGAGTTGGTCTACGATGTTTGTCACAACATAGCCAAGTTTGAGGTCCATCAGGTTGACGGTAGGGAACGCAGGGTCTGTGTGCATCGCAAGGGGGCCACTCGGGCCTTCCCGCCGGCGCACCCCGATCTGCCCGAGGACTACAAGGAGGTGGGCCAGCCCGTCCTCATCCCCGGCGACATGGGGAGGTACTCCTACGTTTTGGTGGGGACCGAGAGGGCGATGGAGGAGAGCTTCGGCAGCACTTGCCACGGGGCTGGCCGCCTTTTGAGTCGCCACCAGGCCAAGAAGGCGGCCCGGGGAAGGGCCGTAGCGGATGAGCTCCGCAAGAAGGGGATCTACATCAGGGCTGCAAGTCGCGCCACGATGGTGGAGGAGATACCCGAGGCCTATAAAGACGTAACCGACGTGGTGGAGGTGGTGGATCGGGCCGGCTTGAGCAGGAAGGTGGTGAAGCTCCGTCCCATGGGGGTGGTGAAGGGTTGAGGAAGGGTCTTTACCTCAGGACGGTGCCCCCCCGGGAGGCCCTCGAGATCATCCTTTCGCGGGTCAAGCCCTGGTCCTACGGGAAGACGGAGGTCATCCCGGTAAGGGAGGCCCTCGGGCGGGTCACGGCCGAGGCGGTCCGCGCCAAGGTCTCGGTCCCCCATTACAACAGCGCTGCCATGGACGGCATAGCGGTAAAGGCCGAGAGGACCTTCGGGGCCTCGGAGGCGAATCCCGTCCGGTTGCGGCTTGGTCAGGAGGCCCTCTGGGTCGACACCGGCCAACCCATGCCCGAGGGGACTGATGCAGTGATCATGGCCGAGGAGGTCCACCAACCTGAAGGGGGTATGGTCGAGATCATGAGGGCCGCCCACCCATGGCAGCACGTGAGGGCCATCGGCGAAGACGTGATAGCAGGGGACGTGCTCTTGCCCTCGAATCACAGGATCAGGCCCCAAGACTTGGCGATCCTCCTGGCAGCCGGGGTGGAGGAAGTGCGGGTGAGGAGACGTCCTCGGGTGACCTTCATCCCCACGGGGGATGAGCTGGTGGAGCCAGAAGAGGCCGCGAGGAGACCGCTGAAGGAGGGCGAGATCCCCGAGTTCAACTCGGCCCTTATAGGGGGGATGGTGGAGGAGCTCGGAGGGGAATTCGTGAGGGTCGGAATCGTGAGGAATGAGCTTGTGGCGTTGAGGGCGGCCCTTGAAGGGGCCCTGGGAGGTTCTGACCTGATCCTGATCAACGCGGGCTCTTCGGCCGGCCGGGAGGATTACACACGCCAACTCTTGGAGGAGATGGGGGAGGTACTGGTCCACGGTTTAGGGGTCATGCCCGGGAAGCCGACCGTCCTCGGCGTTGTGGAGGGGATACCCGTAGTTGGGCTGCCCGGATATCCCGTCAGTGCCGCTGTGTCCTTCGGGCTTTTAGTCCGACCCCTTCTTTCTGCCATGCTCGGGCAGTTGTCCCTCGAGGGACCTTCCCTTGAGGCAACCCTGAGCGAGGACTTGCCCTCCCGTTTGGGGGTGGAGGAGTTCGTCAGGGTCAGGCTGATGGAGACCACCTCAGGGGTCTTCGCCCATCCCCTCCCGAGGGGGGCGGGGGTCCTCACCTCCCTGGTGAAGGCCGATGGGATGTTGAGGATCCCCTCCAACAAGGAGGGCTTATCGGAGGGGGAAGGGGTTCGGGTTGGGCTGCTGCGGCCCAGGGAGGAGGTGAAGAGATCCCTCCTGGTGGTGGGAAGTCACGACCTGAGCATCGACGTCGTCGCCGAGCACCTCAGAAGGCACTACCCCCCGGTCTATCTATCCACTTCGGCGACGGGGAGCTTGGGCGGGCTCTTGGCCCTCAAGAGGGGTTATGCCACTGTAGCCGGCTGTCACCTCTTGGACCCCGACAGCGGGCTTTACAACATACCCTATGTGGAGCGATATCTTAAGGGGGTGGATGTGGAGGTCTTCCACTTGGTGGACAGGGAGCAGGGCCTGATGCTGCAGCCCGGAAATCCGAAGGGGATAAGGGATGTAGAGGATCTTGTCCGTTCGGGCGTCACCTTCGTCAATCGTCAACGGGGATCAGGCACCAGGGTCCTCCTGGACCACCTCCTGCAGCAGAGGGGGATATCCCCGGAAGGGGTGAAGGGGTACGATAGGGAGGAATATACCCATTTGGCCGTGGCCGTGGCCGTCAGGAGCGGAAGGGCCGATGTGGGGTTGGGGATATATGCGGCGGCTCGTGCCCTGGGGCTCGATTTCATCCCCCTGGCCAAGGAGAGTTATGACCTCGTGATCCGCAAGGAGGCCCTCGAGGATGAGCGCCTCGGGTTGACCGTTGAGGCCTTGAGGGACGAGGAGGTCCAGCGGGAGATAAGGGCCCTCGGGGGGTACGATACCCAGGGGATGGGGGAGAAGGTATGGCCATAAGGGCGGGGATAGTCACCGTAAGTGACAGGGGGGCCATGGGCCAGAGGGAGGACATCAGTGGCAAGGTCGCAGAGGAGATCCTCCGGGGCGCTGGAGCAGAGGTCCTGATGAGGGAGGTCGTGCCGGATGAGGTGGAGAGGATCCGAGAGGTCCTCCTCCGGGGCTGTGAGGAGTTGGGGCTCGACCTGATAGTCACCACGGGGGGGACCGGGGTCTCCCCCCGGGATGTCACACCGGAGGCGACCCGGGGCCTCATCGATAAGGAACTGCCCGGTTTCTCGGAGGCCATGAGGATGGAGGGCTTCAAGAAGACGCCTCACGCCATCATATCGAGGGGGATCTGCGGGGTCCGCGGCAAGACCCTCATCGTCAACCTCCCCGGCAGCCCCAAGGCGGTCAAGGAGGGCCTTGAGGTGATCCTTCCCGCCATCCCCCACACCTTGGAGAAGGTCCGGGGGGAGGAGGGGGAGTGCGCTCGGAGGGATTGAGATGCCGATTTACGAATACCTCTGCCGGGATTGCGGGCGAAAGTCGACCCATCTGGTGTTGCGTCCAGAGGGCTTTGAGCCCACTTGTAGACATTGCGGGGGTCGGAATCTGAAGCGACTCATCTCACGAGTGGCCTTCCTCAGGTCGGAGGAGGAACGGCTGGAGCGGCTGGCTGACCCGGATCGTTGGGGCGACCTGGACGAAAGGGATCCCCGTTCCTTCGCCAAGTGGATGAAGGAGGTGGGCAAGGAGTTGGGTGAGGACGTCAGCGATGAGGTGGACCAGATCGTGGAGGAGGCCTTAGAGGGGGAAGGGGGCGAAGGGGACGAGGAGAGTTGACAAGAGGGGAGGGGGGTTTATATCCTCGGCCTTCCCCTTTTAGTTCGCGAGGAGGTAACGGAATGGGACGAATTGGGATCGTAGGGACGGGGTCCTACCTGCCGGAGAAGGTCCTCACCAATTACGATCTTGAACGGTTTCTGGACACCAGCGATGAGTGGATCTACACCCGCACGGGGATAAGGCAGAGGCGAGTGGCCGCCCCGGAGCAGGCCACCAGCGATCTCGCCAAGGTGGCCTGCGAGCGCGCCTTGGAGGCAGCGGGGATGGAGCCGGAAGAGGTGGAGCTCATCATCCTGGCCACCATCACCCCCGATACCCACTGTCCCGCTGGGGCCAATTGGCTTGAGGCGAAGCTCGGGGCTGTCAACGCGGTAAGCATGGATGTAACCGCCGCCTGTACCGGCTTCATCTTCGCGCTTTCGGTGGCGGAACAGTACCTGAGGTGCGGGACCTACCGAAACGCCCTTGTGGCCGCCTCCGAGGTGATGACCCGGACCTTGGACTGGAACGATAGGACCACCTGTATCCTTTGGGGAGACGGCGCAGGGGCGGTGGTCCTGAAGGAGGTGGAGGACGACAGCGGGATCCTGTCCATCCACATCCATACCGACGGAGCCCACGGAGATACCCTCCTCTTGCCGGGGGGCGGCTCCAAGACCACCCCTATCTCCCACGAGAGCGTGGACAAGAAGCTCCACACCCTACAGATGATAGAGGCCAACCAATCCTTCAAGGTGGCTGTGAAGCGCTTTACTGAGGCCTGTGAGGAAGCCCTGGCTCACAACGACGTCGACATCAGCGACGTAAAGGTCATCATCCCCCACCAGGCCAACTTGAGGATCCTTCAGGCCATGGCCAAGAGGCTCAACGTCCCCATGGAGAAGGTCTACGTCAATATAGAGCGCTATGGGAACATCTCCTCTGCTACGGTCCCCATAGCCCTCGATGAGGCGGTGAGGGACGGCACTATACAGAAAGGGGACCTCGTCCTCTTGACCGCCTTCGGCGGAGGGCTCACCTGGGGGAGTTCCCTGATTCGGTGGTAGGCCTTCTGCCCCTTCGCAGGACCTCGAGCATCTCCTTGTGGATCAGGCCGTTGGAGGCGGCTATCTCCAATCGATAGATGTCCACCGGCCTTCCGTCGAAGTCCGTGACCCTCCCCCCTGCCTCCTCGACGATGACGGTGCCTGCTGCCACGTCCCAAGGCCGCAACTTCAGCTCCCAGAAGCCGTCGAACCTGCCCATGGCCACATAACAGAGATCCAAGGAGGCACAGCCGTCCCTCCTTACGGCCTGGGCGCGGAGGATGAGGTTTTGGAAGTGGTCGAGGTTGTTCACCGGGCTTCGCCTTATGTCGTAGGGGAAGCCCGTCACCAGGAGGGCCCTGGTGAGCTCATCGGTGTCTGAGACCCGGAGGGGCTCCCCGTTGAGGTAAGCCCCCTTGCCCCTCATGGCCCAGAAGAGCTCCTCTCGGGTCGGATCGTAGACCACCCCCAGCAAGAGCCTCCCCTCCAGTTCCAAGGCGATGGATACGGCGAAGACCGGGTAACGGTGGGTGTAGTTGACCGTTCCATCCAGGGGGTCCACTATCCATCGATAGGGGGAGCCGCTCAGGGGCATGGGGCTCTCTTCGGTGATGACGTCGTGCTGGGGGAAGCGGCCCTTCAGGATCTCCAAGATCGTCCTCTCACAGGCCCGGTCCACCTCGGTCACGAGGTCTATCTCTCCCTTGAACTCTATCTTCCTCTCGTCCCTTAGACCCCTGAGCTGGATCTCCCCTGCCCTTCGGGCCGCCTCTATCGCCGTCTCCAAAAGCCCTTCCTGCATGGAGGGAAAGATACCACCCCCTTTAGGGAGGGGTCAAATGGAGGCCTTTCCCCTTTGGCCCCATCTTGTGGTACCCTCTACAGCCTCCTTTGAGGAGGTGATGCCCTTGGCGGTGTCCGGCCTGTTGAAGATATTCTCGGTCTTTGCCCTCATACTCCTCCTCAATCGGAGGGGACTGCCGCTTTCCCTCTGCCTCTTCATGGGCGCCTTCGCCATCGGCCTCTGGATGGGCCTCCCCTTGCCTCGCCTTTTGGGGGTCATCTTCGAAGAGATGACGTCTCCCCAGACCCTTTGGCTGGCGGCGATCATCGTGGCGATCTTGGTCCTCAGCAACTTGTTGGAACGATCGGGGCAACTCCAAAGGATCGTGGAGACCTTCGGACGCCTCGGTCCGAGTCGGAGGTTCACCACCTTGGCCATGCCGGCCTTGATAGGCCTCCTGCCCATGCCGGGGGGAGCCCTCTTCTCCGCCCCCATGGTCCAACAGAGCTACCCGGCCCGTGAGCGCCCTCCCGAGCTGATGGCAGCCGTGAACTATTGGTTCCGCCACATCTGGGAGTACTGGTGGCCCCTCTACCCGGGTTTCGTTCTGGCCGTCTCCCTTCTCGGGGTGGAGACCTGGAAGTTCATCTTGGCCCAGTTCCCCCTGACCGTGGGAGCCGTTTTAGGGGGCGTCCTCTTCATCGCCCGTCACATGCCGAGGGCGACCAGGACCTCCCCAAAGGAGAAAGTACCCTTGGCCCTATTCCTTCGAGAGGTCATGCCCATAGTGCTGCTGTTGATCCTCCTCTTCGCAGGACAGGTGCTACATCCCTTCTTGAGGCCCTTTTTGCCTTTGCCTCCCCCCAAATACTTCGGCTTCTCCTTGGGGTTGACCGCTGCCATAGGGTGGGTGATAAGGGAGAACGGCCTCGGAGGTCGGGACCTTCTGGCAAGTGTGGGGAAGCTCTCCATCCCCCGCATGGCGATGATCATCTTCGGGATAATGGCCTTCAAGGGGGTCTTGATGAGGAGCTCTGCCATGGAGGTGGTGCGAGGGGAACTGGGCCTTTACGGCATCCACCCCCTCCTCATCATCACCATGCTACCCTTCATCTCCGGCCTCGTCACCGGGATCGCCTTGGGCTTCGTCGGGACCTCCTTCCCCTTGGTGCTGTCCCTCATCCCCCTTGGTGAGGTCATCCCTTACGGTCTCTTGGCCTACGGCTTCGGCTATATGGGGATGATGTTAACCCCTATGCACCTCTGTCTCCTGGTCACCAAGGATTACTTCCGTGCCGACTTCCTCAAGACCTACCGTTACCTATGGAAGGCAGTGCTGTTCGTGATGCTCTGGACGGTCGGCCTCTTCGCCCTTTACAGGGCGATCCTTTAGGTCCGAGGGCGGTTGCGAGCCCGAGGAGTCATGTTATAATTTTAGTGGAATGTCCAGGAGGCGCAGGAAGGAGAACCTCGAGAAGCTCAAGGAGTTCTTCGCCTGGGCCACCAGGAGAAGCTTCTGGGATCTGGACATAAGGGAGAGGAGGGTCAGCGACTACATAGCCGAGGTCTTGACCAACTTCGCCAGGACTGAAAACCTCTATCCCTTCAGGGGCAAGAGGGGCGAGAGGTTGGAGACCCTGGTGGAGCTGCTCCTTGAGGCCAATGAGATCACCCTCACCGGAGGGAGCCTTGTAAGGGAGAGGGAAATCCGCAAGCATGTGGGGGATTACGTCCTGTTCATGGCGGGGATGTTTCAGGAGTACGTCAAGCGACTCTCCCTGATGTCCTATTACCTGGAGGAAGGCTCCCGGGCCTACTGGTCAGTCGGCGAGATCGATCAGGCCCTCTTCAAGCCGGGGGCGGACCTCTTCAAGGAACTCTCCAGGAGGTTCGAACTTTACGTAGGGGCCCTCAACTACATGAGGAGGCTCTTCTTCCGGGACTCCTTGGGGGACCCCGGTACCTTCGGGACTGAGGTGAAGAGGTTGATCCTTTGAGCAAAAACAACAGCTCAGGAGGTGATGGAGATGCCCACCTATGAGTTCCGTTGTCCCAAGTGCAACGAGAACTTCTCCATTACCCTTAGGTTGAAGGAGTACGAAGAGAAGAACTACAGTTGTCCCAAGTGTGGCGAGAAGAAGCTGGAGCAACTGATCACTCCCTTCCTCACCAAGACCTCTAAGAAGAGCTGACGGTTAGTCTCACCCCTTGTAGCGTTCGACCTTCTGGCCATTCCGTGCTAAAATAGACACATGGAAGTTGGGCCACGAGAGGAGATCCTCTCTTGGATCTCCAAGTGTACTCAATGTGTCCAATGCTTGGAGCTTTGTCCCACCTATCAAATAACCTCGGAGCTTTCCTTCTCACCTGTGGGGCGCCTCGAGGCGGCCGCCCGGATCTTCGAAGGCGGTGAGATAGAGGGTCGGCTGGTGGAGACCGTCTACAGCTGCACGAAATGCGCGGCTTGTGAGGTCTTCTGTCCCGAGGGGGTGAAGGTGACGGAGGTGGTCCACGAGACGCGTAGGGAGTTGGCTCGCTTGGGGAAGATCCCCCCGGGGCAGGAGAAGATCGTCGAGGGGATCCTCAACCGTGGAAATGCTGTGGGGGGAGATCCCGCCAGGAGGCTCGAATGGCTCCCCGAGGACTTCGAGCAGAGGGATTCCGAGGTCTTGCTCTTCGTCGGATGTCTACCCTCTTACGTGGTCAAGGAGGCCGCTTCCGCCACTTACCTCCTCCTCAAGAAGCTCGGGGTGGACTTCATGATCCTGGAAGATGAGGGTTGCTGCGGCCTTTACCCCTACGAGATCGGCAGGACCGAGGTGGCCGCGGAGATCTTCGCCAAGAACGCCGAGCGGTTTAAGGACCTCGGCGTAAGGGAAATAATCGTCCCCTGCAACGGTTGCCTCAAGTGCTTCAAATACTATTACACCGAGTTACTCGGCCCTCAGGACTTCACCGTTAAGCACGTCCTCGAGGTGGTCTTTGAGGAGATAAAGAGGGGCTCCATACCCCTCCAAGGGGCCCCACAGCGGCTGACCTTCCTGGACCCCTGTCGTCTGGCACGAGGCGAGGGTTTGGTGGAGGAGCCGCGAGAGCTCCTCAGGGGTTGCGGTGCGGAGCTGCTAGAGGGGGAACGGACCGGCGTGGAGGCCCCATGCTGTGGGGCAGGGGCTGGTGTCCGTTCGCTGTACAAGGACCTCTCCGTCGAGATGGCCACAAGGGCCCTGAAGGGCTGTCCCTCGGAACACGTCGTCACCGCTTGTCCCTTCTGTGCCTTCAACCTGAGCTACGCTTCCCGCAAGAGGGATTTGGGGAAAAAGATCTCCTATTTCACCTCCTTAGTCCTCGCCTCCCTCCCCTCGGGTCTTTAAACCCCTCCCTCTCTTCCCGGTCTAAAGAATGGCCCTTTGAAGGCCGAAAAGTCCTCAAGAGGGAGGTCGAGGGATGAAGAGGGTGGCTTTGATCCTTTTGCTCCTTTTCTTCGCCTTTTCGGCAAGCTGTACGGTGAAGGTGCGGCCTTCGCCGCCACCGCCACCACCCCCAAAGGGGAAAGGCTGTTGTTGCTACAGGGTGTGGGTGCCCGGCCATTACAACTGGCGCGGGGTGTGGGTACCCGGCCATTGGACGTGGCGTTGTCCATAATGGAGCCGAAATGATCAGGAGGTCTCCGATGAAGAGGATGTCCTTGCTGTGGTCCTTCCTTATGCTCCTGCTGCTGTCCTCGGCTGCCTCGGGCCTTGAGGCCTTCAGGACTTGGGGCAGGCCGCAAGAGGTGAGGGGAGCCAGGTTTGAGCTGTGGCATAATGAGGCTGGATGGCATTTGAGGTGGACGGGCGCTGGGTCCTCCCATCGGTTTTTCGGCAAGATAGGGGCCCCCTATGGAGAGCTGGTGATAACGAGACGTCATCGTCTCGAGGGAGGGGACAGGGTTTGGAAGGAGGGAAGGGGGATACGCTTTGACGCCCATGCCAGCTCGGGGGAGGACGGCTTTGACTTCCGATGGAGGGGGAGGGAGTTGGTGCTCGATCTGGAGATGGACGGCAAGCCGTGCCGCAAGCGGATCTTCATCGGCTCCCAAGGGATACACCCGGCCCAGCAGCCCTTCGTAATCGTAAGGTCAAGGCCCAAAAAGGGGATGGTCTGGGTGCCAGGCCACTATGGTCCTGGCAGACGATGGATACCAGGTTACTGGAGAAAGCTCCCCTGAGCATCGTAGATATACCCCTGTAGGACCCCACGGGGGATCCCTGTGGGGTTCCCTTTTGGTATCCAAGCTATCTTCATCTTCTCCTCTCAACTGTAGGTCTTCGCTATGGAAGGCGACTCTATCAGCAAGGCGAGAAAGAGAAGGGAAGGAGGAGATCGAGGCTTTGGATGGTGCGTCCTTGCGCTTTTTCAGTAAGTGCGGTTTTTCTTGTGCTATTGTATAAAATTGATACTATAGGTCTGAGCTCATCTGCCAGCCCTTTATCCTTTTCTCCCTTGCTGAAGGGGTCCAAGTTAATTTATCCCTTGACAAATTTAGAGAAGGGTGATTTAGTTAATTGCAGAAATACAAATTACTTCAGGAGGAGGGATAGAAAATGGCGAAGTCACTTACAGAGATGGCAGTAGAGATCGCTACTGCACAGGCAAGTCATGCAAAGATGTCCCCTGATGAAGTTGATGAATTCCTCAAGAGGACCTTCGAAAGATTAAAACAGATGAAGGGTGAAGAAGAGGCCCCTCAAGAGATGGCTCTTGAGGCCAAAGAAGCAGGTCCCCCTGTGGAGCCACAGAAGTCCATCCAGCGCAACAAGGTGATTTGCTTGGAGTGCGGCAAGGAGTTCAAACAGCTCACCAACGCACACCTCAAAAGTCACGGTTTGACCGCTCAAGAGTACAGGAAGAAGTGGGGTTTCCCTGCTCGACAGCCCCTCGCGGCGAAGAGCTTGAGCGCCAAGCGCCGCAAGATTGCGAAGGAGATGAACCTGGCGGAGCGCTTGCGGAAGGTGAGGGAAGCGAGAAAGAAGGGCTAAAGTCCCTATCGAGATCAGGGGGGAGGGGCCCAAAGGGGCCCCTTTTTTATTTTGTTATGCGTCCCGCGAGGACCTCTCGGATGGCTTGAAGGGCCCCGGTGAGCCTTCTTGCCTCAATGCCCCCTTGGGCCATGGTGGCCTGGCCTCCACCCCTTCCTCCCACTCGTTCGAGAAGCTCTCTCATGAGATCACGGGCGGGGTGCCTGTCGGCCAGGTCCTTGGTCACCATGAGGACGATGGTGCCCTTGTCGTCCCTTTTGGTCCCGAGGAGGACCACACCGGAGCCCAGCTTTGCCTTCAGGTCGTCCCCTATCTCCCTCAAGGCCTTGGGGTCGGCCTCCTCCACCATCAGGGTGGCCACCTTCACCCCTCCCACTTCCCCTATTTCAGGTCCTCCGGTGGCACCGGCTGTGGCCAATCTCTTGCGCAGCTCCTCCACCTGCCTCCTGAGGCCCCGCTCTTCCTCCAACAACCTCTCGATGCGCCTCGATACCTCCCGGGGCTGCGCGCGCAGCAGTGATGCCGCCCTCTTCAGTTCCTCCTCCCCGTGCAGGAGGTACTGCAGGGCCCCCTCCCCTGTGAGGGCCTCGATGCGCCTGACCCCAGCGGCGACCCCCCCCTCTGAGACGATCTTGAAGAGGCCTATCTGGCCCGTCCTGCTCACGTGGGTGCCACCGCAGAGCTCCATGCTGTAATCCCCGACGGCGACGACCCTCACCTCCTCGCCGTACTTTTCGCCGAAGAGGGCCATTGCCCCCCTCTTCAGGGCCTCCTCCAAGGAGGTGATCTCGGTCCGGACTTCCTCGTCCTGCCAGATGCGTCGATTCACCTCCAGCTCTACCTCCTTCAGCTGCCCTTCCTCCACGGGCGAGAAGTGGGTGAAGTCAAAGCGGAGCCGACTGGGTTCGACCAAGGAGCCCGCCTGCCTTACATGCTCGCCCAGGACGTCCCTCAAGGCGGCATGCAGTATATGGGTGGCCGTGTGGTTCCTGGCGGTAGCGAGGCGCAGGGCCTCGTCCACCTCGAGGTGGACCTTCTCCCCCACCCTGATGGCCCCCTCGAGGACCTTGCCACGGTGGAGGATGAGGTTCGGTGAGGGCCTCTCCGTGCCTAAGACCTCCATCTTCCCCTCCGGCCCCTCTATCCATCCCCTGTCCCCCACCTGCCCTCCGGCCTCGGGGTAGAAGGGGGTGAGGTCGACCACCAGCTCCACCTCCTCTCCCGTGGAGACCTCTGGGACCGGCTGTCCGTCCTTGAGCAGCCTGAGGACCTCACCCTCGGCCTCCAGGCGCTCGTAACCCACAAAGGCGCTGCAGATGCCCTCCTCCTCAAGGACCCTCCAGAGGCGTTCCCGCTCGGGGGCCTCCCATCGCCATGACTCCTTTCCCCGTCTCCTCTGTTCCTCCATCTGGCGGTGAAAGCCCTCCATGTCCAACGAAAGGCCCTCTTCCCTGGCCACCTCTTCTGTGAGGTCTACGGGAAAGCCGTAGGTGTCGTAGAGCCTGAAGACCACCTCTCCGGGGAGGGCCTTCTCACCCCTCTCCTTCAGGGCCTCTATCTCCTCTGCCAGCAGTTGGAGCCCCCGGTCCAAGGTCTCCCCGAAGCGCTCCTCCTCCCTGAGGGTCACCTCTTCGATCACCTTACGGGCGCCGATGAGCTCCGGGTAGACCTCTGCCATCTTTTCCCTCACCCCTTCTATGACCTCCACCAGGAAAGGACGGTCTATCCCCAGGAGCCGGCCGTGTCGGGAGGCCCGGCGGATGATCCTCCTTAAGACGTAACCCCGGCCTTCGTTGGAGGGCAGCACCCCGTCGGCGATCAGGAAGGCTATGGCACGGCTGTGGTCGGCGACTACCCTTATGGAGACGTCCTTCCGCTGGTCCTCTCCATACCGGAGGCCGCTTGCCTCTTCAATCCTGGCGATGACGTCCGAGAAGAGGTCGGTGTCGTAATTGCTCTTTGCACCCTGCAGCACCGCTGCGATCCGTTCCAGTCCCATCCCCGTGTCGATACAAGGCTTGGGGAGGGGTTGGAGCCTTCCGTCCTCGGTCCGTTCAAATTGCATGAAGACCAGGTTCCAGAGCTCCAGATAACGGTCGCAGTCACAGCCGACACCGCAGGTGGGCTCCCCACAGCCCACCTCCTCCCCTTGGTCGATGATGATCTCGGAACAGGGGCCACAGGGGCCGGTTTCCCCCATGGCCCAGAAGTTGTCCTCGTCCCCCAGGGGGACGATCCTCTCCTCGGGCAGGCCGGCGATCTCGAGCCACAACCTCTTAGCCTCCTCGTCCCTGTAATGGACCGAGACCCATAGGCGCTCCTTGGGGAGCCGGAAGCCCTCGGTGAGGAGCTCCCAGGCCATCTGGATGGCCTCCCGTTTGAAATAATCCCCGAAGGAGAAGTTGCCGAGCATCTCGAAGAAGGTATGGTGGCGGGCGGTTCGGCCGACGTTTTCGAGGTCGTTGTGTTTGCCTCCGGCCCTCAGGCACTTCTGACAGGAGGTGGCCCTCGTATAAGGCCTCCTCTCCTGCTGCAAGAAGACCCGTTTGAACTGGACCATCCCGGCGTTGGTGAACAGCAGGGTGGGGTCGTCCTCAGGCACCAGGGGGGAGCTCTTCACGACCTGATGGCCTCGGGAGGCGAAGTAGTCCAGGAAGGCCTGCCTTATCTCCTCACTCCTCATTCCTCCTCTTCTACCTCCAGCTCCTCCTTGGCGCTCACCTCGAACTCCTGCCAGCCCATATCGCTTGTGGCCAGGATCCCCTTCACGCGGAGGACGAAGTCATCGGGGTTGGAGCAATGGCGCAAGGCCTCCTCCAAGGTGATGAACCCCCGCTTGTAAAGGGACATGAGGGATTGGTCGAAGGTCTGGGAGCCGTAGGTGACGTGGCCCTCGGCGATGGCTATGGGGATCTCTGGGGTGCGGTCCTTGTCCATGATGCATTCCTTGATGCGGGCGGTGTTGATCATGACCTCCACCGCCGGGACCCTGCCTAGGCCGTCCGCCCTTGGCAGCAGCCTCTGAGAGATCACCCCTCGGAGCACGTTGGCCAGCTGGAGCCTTATCTGTTTCTGTTGGTAGGGGGGGTAGACGGCCACGATCCGGTTTATGGTCTCGGTGGCATCCAGGGTGTGCAGCGTCGAGAGCACCAGATGGCCCGTCTCGGCGGCCAGTAAAGCCGTATCTATCGTCTCGAAGTCCCTCATCTCGCCCACCAGGATCACATCGGGGTCCTGCCTGAGGGCCATCTTCAGGGCTTGGGCGAAGGAGGACGTGTCGGTGCCTATCTCCCGCTGGTTTATCATGGAGAGGTTGTCCTTGTGGAGGAACTCTATGGGGTCCTCAATGGTTATGATGTGGCAGCGCCGGTGGCGGTTGATGTAGTCGATCATGGCGGCAAGGGTCGTGGTCTTTCCCGAACCGGTGACCCCGGTCACCAGGATCAGCCCCCGCTGCTCCATGGAGAGCTTCTCCAGGGGCCTAACCGGCAGGTTCAATTCCTCAAACCCCTTTATCCCGAAGGGTATGACCCGGAGGGCTATGGCAATGGTGCCCCGCTGTTGGAAGATGTTGACCCTGAAGCGCCCGATCCCAGCGACTCCATAGCCCATGTCGATTTCTCTGTTCTTCAGGAAGTGCTCCCTTTGCCGCTCGCTCATCAACTGATAGGCCAGCTTGGCCACCTCGCTTGAGGAGAGGCTCGGGTACCCCTCCACCGGTATCAGTTCCCCGTCTATTCGGAAGATGGGGGGCTGTCCCACCTTGAAGTGGATGTCCGAGGCCCGGTTATGCATGGCCTTGAGGAGTAATTCGTTAAGGTCTATCTCCATCTTGCCCTCCTTCTGTCTTCGCGCCTTGGCGGTCGCGGATCTTGGCCTCAAGCTCGGCCATTAGCTGGGGGTTTTCGCGGAGGAAGGCCTTGGCGTTCTCCCTGCCCTGGCCGAGTCGCGTGTCCCCCGTGGAGTACCAGGTTCCCACCTTTTCGATGAGTCCTGCTGCGAGGCCAAGGTCCAGGACCTCTCCTTCCTTGGAGATGCCCCGGCCGTACATGATGTCGAACTCCGCCTCCTTGAAGGGCGGGGCCACCTTGTTCTTGACCACCCTCACCCTCGTCCTGTTGCCGATGGTGGTGTCGCCTTGTTTGATGGCGCCGATCCTTCGGATGTCGAGCCTTACCGAGGCGTAGAATTTGAGGGCGTTGCCTCCAGGGGTGGTCTCCGGGTTGCCGAACATCACCCCGATCTTATGCCTTATCTGGTTTATGAAGATCACGATGGCCCGGGACTTGCTGATGGTAGCGGTGAGCTTTCTCAGGGCCTGAGACATCAACCGCGCCTGAAGCCCCACGTGCTGGTCCCCCATCTCCCCTTCTATCTCAGCCCTGGGGACCAAGGCGGCCACCGAGTCGATGACGATCACGTCCACGGCCCCGCTCCTGACCAGGATGTCAGCGATCTCCAGGGCCTGTTCCCCGGTATCCGGTTGAGACAGCAGCAACTCCTCGACGTTGACCCCCAAGGAACGGGCGTAACTCAGGTCGAGGGCATGTTCTGCGTCGATGTAGGCGGCGACCCCGCCCTCCTTCTGGGCCTCGGCCACCACATGCAGCGCCAAGGTGGTCTTGCCCGAGGCCTCGGGGCCGAAGATCTCCACCACCCTGCCCCTCGGTAGCCCCCCCACCCCCAAGGCGAGGTCAAGCCCGAGGGAGCCGGTGGATATGGTCGGGACCTCCACCTGGGAACCCTCGCCCAGGCGCATGATGGTCCCCTTGCCGAACTGTCTCTCGATCTGAGAGACGGCCACCTCCAAGGCCTTCTCCCTTTCCCTCTCCATCTTCAACCTCCCAAAGGTGCAACGACCAGGGGGGTATACTCAGCCCCCGTCGGTTTTAGATCGCTCTTAAATAATACCACCTCTTTCACCTCCAGGACACCTACCTCGAGGTCTGCATCCCGCTCCAGGAAGGAGAACCTCTTTCCCCTTCGTCCTTTGACCCTCCCCAGGGTGAGGTGGGGCTTGAAGGACCTCTCCTCCCTGGGGAAGCCGAGGTCGTGGAGTCTCCGCTCCAGCTCCTCGAAGATCTCCTTCAAGGCGCCGCGCTCGTCCTCTACACCGATCCACAGCACCCTTGCGTTGGCCTTAGTGGGGAAGGCCCCCGCTCCCCCTATCCGCACAGGGAAGACCTGCTTGCCCTTTGTCACCTCCTTCAGCACGTGGTCTATCCCCTCTACTTCACCCTTCGGGACATTGCCGAGGAACTTTAGGGTTATGTGGATGTTCTCGGGCTTGACCCACCTCACCCCCTCTGCTTCCTTCCTCCAAGAGGCTTGGATCTGGCCGATCCTTTCCTCCAAAGCGGGGGAGAGGGGCACGGCGATGAAGAGGCGTAGCCCTTCCTCCTTCACTGCAGGGCCTCCTTCCGCGACCTCTGTACCGCCTTGGAGACGACCTTGGTCGGCCCTATGAGGACGTAAAGGGCGCTCAGGAGGAAGAGGGTCAGCTGTAACTCTATGAGGATTACCACCATGATGAGGATCAGACCCACCAAGGTGCTGAAGGGCCTCCTCCTGAAGAGCTCGAGCTCCTTGAAAGAGGGGTAGGGGAAGGTGCTGACCATCAAGAAGCTCAGACCATAGAGGATGGCCGAAAGGAGGGCCGGATGGGCCTCTGGGTGGATGGCCACCCGGCGGCTGAAGAGGAAGAGGGTCGCCAGGAAGCAGCCGGCCGCGGGGATGGGCAGTCCATGGAAGTAGCTGTTCGCCCCTCCGTCCTGGCTGTTGAAGCGAGCAAGCCTCAGGGCTCCACAGACCACGAAGAGGAAGGCGGCCAGCCAGCCCACCCTGTGGCCGTGCAGACCCCAGGAGAAGGCCAAGAGGGCCGGGGCTACGCCGAAGGAGATCACGTCACAAAGGGAGTCGAACTCGGTGCCGAAGCGGCTGGAGGACCTGGTCAGGCGCGCAACCTTTCCGTCCACTCCGTCGAAGAAGGCCGCGGCCAGGATGGCCACCGAGGCCTCGCCCAACCTCCCCTGGACGGAGCTCATCACGGAGTAAAAACCGCAGAGGAGGTTGGTGGCCGTCAGCATGTTGGGGAAGAGATAGACGCCCCTGTGCCTCTTCTTCGATCTCCTCATGCCCCTTCCATGAAGCCGATGATGCTTTCGCCCGCCCTCACCCTATCCCCCTCCCTTACCGACACCTCCACCCCCTGGGGCAGATAGAGGTCCACCCGCGAGCCGAGCAAGATCGCTCCAAAGACCTCCCCCCTGGAGAACCTCTGCCCCAGTTTTGCTCGGCAGAGGATCCTCCGCGCTATGATGCCCGCCACTTGGACCACGGCCAGGTGCTCTCCACCCTTGGTCCTCAGGAGCAGGAGGTTCTGTTCGTTCTGCTGCGAGGCCTCGCCCTTGAAGGCGGGGAGAAATCTGCCCCTTTTGTACTCCCTACGTTCCACCACCCCCTCTACGGGGGACCTGTTGACGTGGACGTCCCAAACTGACATGAAGATGCTCACCTTCTTGCCCTTCTGCTGTCCCCCGGGAAGAGGGGCTTCCTCCACCCTTATCACTCGGCCATCGGCCGGGGCTAAGATCGTCCCTTCGACCTGAGGGGGGTTACGGGACGGGTTTCGGAAGAAGATCAAGGCCATAAAGGCGAGGATGGAAAAGGAGAGGCAGAGCAGAAGCTCACCCCTCAGACCGAAGAGGACCCCCCCTCCCGCTAAGGGGAGGATGAAGGGCAGGCCCTCCCTGAGGGGGAGGAGGTCTTTGGCCACACCCCTCACCCCCTTCTCTTGATCCAGCTCATCATCTTGCGGAGTTCGCGCCCCACCTGCTCTATCTGGTGTTGGCTGTCCCGCCTCTTGAGGGCGTTGTAGACGGGCCTTCCGGCTTGGTTCTCCAGGATCCACTCCCTGGCGAAGGTCCCGTCCTGGATCTCCTTCAGGATCTCCCTCATGATGCGGCGGGTCTCCTGGTTGATCACCCTGGGGCCCCGGGTCATGTCGCCGTACTCGGCGGTGTCGCTCACGGAGTAACGCATGTGGCTTATGCCACCTTCGTAGATCAGGTCTACGATCAGCTTCAGCTCGTGCAAGCACTCGAAGTAGGCGATCTCGGGCTGATAGCCCGCCTCCACCAAGGTGTCGAAGGCGGCGCGGATCAGCTCCGTCACCCCTCCGCACAACACCACTTGCTCACCGAAGAGGTCCGTCTCCGTCTCCTCTTGGAAGGTGGTCTCGATCACCCCTGCGCGGGTGGCTCCTATCCCCTTGGCGTAGGCGAGGGCGACTTCGAGGGCCTTCCCCGAGGGGTTCTGTTCCACGGCCACCAGGGCCGGCACGCCCTTGCCCTCCTCGAACTGACTCCTCACCAGATGTCCAGGCCCCTTGGGGGCCACCATCACCACGTCCACGAAGGCAGGGGGCACGATCTGGCTGTAGTGGATGTTGAAGCCATGGGAGAAACCGAGGACCTTCCCCTCCCGGAGGTGGGGCTTGATGGAGGTCTCGTAGACCCTGGGCTGTAGGTTGTCGGGGACCAGGAGCTGGATGTAGTCGGCCTCAAGGGCGGCCTCCTCGGCGCTCACCGGCGAAAAGCCGTGGCTTCGGGCCAGTTCGTAGTTCTCCGTGCCCTCCAGCTCCGCTACTGTGACCTCGAGACCGCTGTCCCTCAAGTTCTGGGCCTGGGCGTGGCCTTGGCTGCCGTAGCCGACGATGGCGATCTTCTTCCCCTTGAGCAGTCCGAGGTCTGCATCACCGTCGTAATAGATCTTGGCCATATCGCACCTCCTTAAGCTATCCCCTGGTCATGGCCACACGGCCAGTCCTGGCGACCTCCTTGATGCCCATGGGCTTCAACAGCTCCAGGAAGGCCCTGATCTTGTTCTCATCCCCCGTTATCTCGATGGTGTAGTTCTTAGGGCTCACGTCTATCACCTTTCCCCGAAAGATCTCCACCATCCTGAGGATCTCGGCGCGGTTCTCCGGCTTGGCAGCCACCTTCACCAGGACCAGTTCCCGCTCCACGTGGGGTTTGTCGGCCATCTCCACGACCTTTATGACCGGGATGAGCTTGTTGAGCTGTTTCGTTATCTGCTCCAGGATCTGCTGGTCGCCTTCGGTGACGATGGTCATGATGGAGAGGCTGGGGTCCAGGGTCTCGGCCACAGAGAGGCTCTCGATGTTGAAGCCCCTGCCGCTGAAGAGGCCCGCCACCCGGGCCAGCACACCAAATTGGTTCTCCACCAAGACGCTCAGGGTCTGCCGCATCTCCTACCCCCTATACGAGTAACATCTTCGTGATGGGCTCCCCTGCAGGGACCATGGGGTAGACGTTCTCCTCCTCGTCCACCCAGAAGTCCATGAGCACAGGCTGCGGTATCCTCAGGGCCTCCTTTATGACGGCCTCCACCTCATCGGGGTGGGTAGCCCTCAAGCCCACGGCACCGTAGGCCTCTGCGAGTTTGACGAAATCGGGGTTCCACTCTCCGAGGCGGGTGAGGAGGTACTTCTTGCCGTGGAAGAGTTCCTGCCACTGTCTGACCATCCCGAGGTAGCCGTTGTTGAGGATGGCCACCTTTACAGGCAGCTTGTGCTGCACAGCCGTGGCCAGCTCCTGGATGTTCATCTGGATGCTGCCATCGCCTGCGATGTCGATCACCAGACGCTCGGGGAAGGCCACCTGGGCCCCGATGGCCGCGGGGAACCCATAGCCCATGGTGCCCAACCCCCCTGAGGTGAGGAAGGTGCGGGGGGCCTCAAACTTGTAATACTGGGCCGCCCACATCTGGTTTTGCCCCACCTCCGTGGTGATGATGGCCTTTCCCTTCGTCAGCTCGTAGAGCTTCTCCACCACGAATTGGGGCTTTATCCTGTTGCCCTTGCCATAGGCGAGGCGGTGGCGTCGCTTCCACTGGGCTATCTGCTCGTGCCAGGGGAGAAGGCCTTTGCGGTACTCCTGGAAGTCCACCTTGTCGTCCCGCAGCACCTGGACCAACCTCCGCAGCACCCTCTTGCAGTCGCCCACGATGGGGATGTCCACCCTCACGTTCTTCATTATGGAGGTGGGATCTATGTCTATGTGGATCTTCTTGGAGTGGGGGGAGAACTCCTTCACCTTCCCCGTCACCCTGTCGTCGAACCTCGCCCCTATGGCGATGAGGAGATCGCATTCGCTGACGGCCATGTTGGCCCTGTAAGTGCCGTGCATCCCCAACATCCCGAGGGACAGGGGGTGGGTGCCGGGGAAGGCGCCGAGGCCCATGAGGGTTGTGGTGACCGGGATCTGCAGGAACTCCGCCAATTCTCGCAGCTCCTCTGCGGCCCCTGAGGAGATGACCCCACCTCCCGCGTAGATCACGGGCCTCTTGGCCTTGACGATGAGGTTGGCCGCCCGCCTTATTTGGGGGAGGTGGCCGTCCAGGGTGGGTTTATACCCCCTGATCTCCACCCTTTCCGGATAGCGGAACTCGGCTGTACCTGTAAGGACATTCTTGGGCAGGTCCACCAACACGGGACCTGGGCGTCCCGAAGAGGCGATGTAGAAGGCCTCCCTTATGATCCTGGCCAGGTCCTTGACGTCCGTCACCAAGTAGTTGTGTTTGGTGCAGGGCCGGGTTATCCCGACGATGTCGGCCTCTTGGAAGGCGTCGTTCCCTATGAGATGGACGGGGACCTGTCCCGTCAGGATCACCAAGGGGATGGAGTCCATGCAGGCGGTGGCGATCCCCGTGACGGTATTGGTAGCCCCAGGTCCAGAGGTGACCAGACACACTCCGACCCTGCCACTGGCCCTTGCGTAGCCATCGGCCGCATGGACCGCTGCCTGTTCGTGCCTCACCAAGATGAACTTGAAGTCCCAATTGCCGAGTTCCTCCACCAGCGGCAGGATGGCCCCTCCAGGGTAGCCGAAGATCACCTCTACCCCTTCCCTCTTCAAAGACTCCAACAGTATCCGTGATCCCGTATATCTCTTCATCCCCGTCACCCTTGTTGTAAAAAGCGGGTTTATCTTCTCATCCCCCTGGGCGTTTGTCAATAAAGTCCCCCCTCAAAAGGGGACAAGCCCGTTGACAAGGGAGGCCGTTTGTATTAAGAGTAACTTAGCGGTTGGGCGAAGCCTGACTGCTTCTTCTTTTGTCCTGGGAGGACGAGGATGAAGACCTTCCATCTCACCAAGGAGGAGGCCAGGGAACAGAGGAAGTGGTACCTGGTGGACGCCGACGGCAAGGTCCTTGGGCGTTTGGCTAGCGAGATTGCCAAGGTCCTGCGGGGGAAACACAAGCCGGTCTTCAGCCCCCATATCGATGCGGGCGATTTCGTCGTGGTGGTCAACGCCTCCAAGATCCGGCTCACCGGGGCCAAATGGCAGAAGAAGCTGTACCACTTCCACTCCGGTTATCCTGGGGGATTGAAGACATGGACCGCTGAGCAGCTCTTCAGGCGCAAGCCCGAGGAGCTCCTGCGGCTCGCCGTAAAGGGGATGCTCCCCAAGAACCGCTTGGGCAGAAAGCTCCTGAGGAAGCTCAAGATCTACGCTGGGCCCGATCATCCCCACCAGGCCCAGAAGCCAGAGCCCCTCGAGGTGGAGGCATAGGAGGAGGACCATGGAGCAGGAGGTGGAACGTTACTACGGCACCGGGAAGCGCAAGACGGCCGTAGCCCGCGTATGGCTCAAGGCCCCGGGGGAGGGAAGGATAGTGGTGAACAAGAGGGAATTTGAAGACTACTTCCCCCGGGAGACCCTGAGGCTCACGATCCTTCAGCCCTTTAAGCTTACCGACACCCTTGGCAAGTTCGACATCTACGTGAACGTCCGCGGCGGCGGGATCTCGGGACAGGCTGGGGCCATCCGCCATGGGATCTCCCGCGCCTTGGTCCAGTACAACGCTGACCTGCGCCCAATCCTGAAGAAGGCGGGCTTCCTCACCCGGGACCCCAGGAAGAAGGAGCGGAAGAAGTACGGACAGCGAGGTGCCCGGGCCAGATTCCAGTACTCCAAGAGGTAACTCGAGGGGGCCCGTGAAGGTCGGCATCATCGGCGCGAGCGGCTACACGGGTTTTGAACTCCTCAGGATCCTGCTAAGGCACCCAGAGGTAGAGGTCACGGTCCTCACGGCGGAGCGCTTCGCCGGCAAGGGGATCGAGGAGGTCTTCCCCCCTCTGAAGGGCCTTCCCTTGCCCCCTTTTGAGCCCTTGGAAGTCGACAGGGTGGCTGAACGGGCAGACCTCTTGTTCACGGCCTTGCCCCATGGGACCTCCATGGAGGTGGTCAAGGCCCTGTTTGAGAGGGGCAAGAGGGTCGTGGACCTGAGCGCCGACTTCCGCCTCCGCGATCCCTCCCTCTACGAGCGGTGGTACGGTCCCCATAGGTGCCCCGAGCTGCTGAAGGAGGCCGTTTACGGGCTCCCCGAGGTCCACAGGGAGAGGATAAAAGGGGCCTCCTTGGTGGCCAATCCCGGATGCTACCCCACGGGGGCCATCCTCGCCCTTATGCCCCTGGCCTCCGAGGGTCTTCTGCCCGAAGAAGGGGTGGTGATCGACGCCAAGAGCGGGGTCAGCGGGGCAGGGAGGGCCCCCTCCCAAGGGACGCACTTTTGCGAAGTTGCAGAGGCCATAAGGGCTTACAACGTACGGAGCCACCGCCACAGCCCGGAGATGGACCAGGAGCTGTCCTCCCTCCAAGGCAGAAGGGTCCGGGTCAACTTCACGCCCCACCTCGTACCGATGAACCGAGGGATCCTATCGACCATCTACGTCCCCCTGGAGAAGGAGCTGAAGGAGGAGGGCCTCTATGAGCTTTACATGACCACTTACAGCGAGGAGCCCTTCATCAGGCTTTGCGAGCCGGGCAGGGTTCCTTCTACCTCTGAGGTCCGAGGGACCAACTTCTGCGACATCGGTCTGGTCCTGAAAGGGCGGTCCGCTGTGGTGATCTCGGCCATCGACAACCTCACCAAGGGAGCCTCAGGGCAGGCGGTGCAGAACATGAACCTGATGCTCGGGCTGGTCGAGACCCTGGGGCTCGAGGACCTGTCCCTCTTCCCTTAAGTCCCTTCCTTCCTCAGGAGGGCCTTGGGCTTTACCTTGATGAGGGTCCCCGGCGGGGGGGCCGTCCCCTCGAGGCCGTTGAAGGTCCTGAGGTCCTCGGCGTAGCGGGCCGTGCCGTAAAAACGGCGGGAGAGGGACCGGAAGGTATCCCCTGGCCTGGCCCTGTATATCTTGAGGCGATAAAGGGGGACCTCCTCGGCCTCCTGGGGGCTGAGGGACCGGAAGGAGCGGAGGAATCCCTCGAAGGGGCCCTCCCCCAGGGGGAACAGTCCCCTCGGAGCTGAGCAGCAGAGGACAAAGCCCGTCCTTCCCCTGACGAGATAGGCGATCCGCGCCCGGACCCTCCCCTCCCTCCCCGCCACATAGTCCACCTTGAGGCCGTGGAGCCCTCCGAGGACGACCCTTGAGGACCAAAGGCGCTTGAACCCCGATCCCCTCTCGACCTGCTGGGCGAGCTCATAGGGGCTAAGGGGGCGGTGCAGCTCCAGGGCCAGGGCTTGACACCTCAGGTGCCCCGAGGGGTGGACGGCCTCCACTGAGCCGATCCTCTCCCCCCTCCTCAAGGGCCAACCCTCCGGGGCCTTCACCTCGTAGCGAAAGTGACGGTTGCGGAAGCGCCTCCCCTCTATCACCCCCTCCATCGCCCCAGGGCCGAAGACCATCCCCTCCAGGTGCCGAAGGTAACGCTCCCTGCCCACGGTGAGGCCCCGTCCTCCGGCCCCAAGCTCCTGGGCATATGCCCGAGCCCTCGCGATCCTATCCGAGGTGAGGGGGTGGGAGGAAAAGAGCTGTTCCACCAAGTTGGGTTCCCTCCTCTCGAAGCCCTTCAGGATCGTCAGGAACTTGACCATCTCCGAAGGGTCGTAGCCCGCCCTGTACATGTAGAGCAGACCGAGTTCATCGGCCTGGTATTCGTCGCGGCGACTGTAGCCCTTCAGGACCGCCTCCAGCAGGAGGTTGGTCCCTAAGACGAGCCCCCTGGATTCCGTCAGGGCGGCCACCCCGAGGGAGAGGAGCTGGGCCCCCAAGGCCGCTTGATAGTGCTTTATCCCGTGGCGGGCCGCCACGTGGCCCATCTCATGCCCCAGGACACCGGCCAATTGGGCTTCGCTGTTGAGGTAGGCCAGGAGCCCCCTGTTCACGTATATGAACCCCCCTGGTAGCGCCATGGCGTTCAGCACCGAGGAGTCCGTCACCGTGAAGCGGTAATCGAGATGGGGCCTATGGGAGACGCCGGCGATCCTCTGCCCCACTTCGGAGACGTATCCCTGGAGGCCTTGGTCACCGTAACGGCCGAAGCGGACAAATACCGACCTTTGGGCCTCCCGCCCCAGACGGATCTCGTAACCCTCGCTGAAGACGAGGAACTCCTGCTGCTGGGTGACGGGGTTGACCGCACAACCCAAGAGGAAGGTGAGGGCGATCAGCAGCAAGGCCTTCTTGGACATCTCAAGCACCTCTTCCCAAGGGTGGTGCTATTTTATCCCAACCCAGGTTAAAATTAACCCACCTCAAGGCAGGAGGTCTGGGATGAGCATCATCGTGATCGGGGCGGGGGAGGTGGGCTACAACGTAGCCCGCAAGCTCTCCCAGGAGAGGAAGGAGATCGTACTGATCGACAAGGACGAGGAGAAGGTGGAGAGGGTCTCCGAGAGCCTGGACGTGCAGACCGTGCACGGCAGCGGAAGCTCCCTCTCCGTGTTGAAGAGGGCCGGCATCGAGAAGGCGAGCATAGTGATCGCCGTGACGGACAGCGATGAGGTCAACATGATTTCCTGCTTGGTAGCCGGGGTTCAGGCCATCGTGCCGGTCAAGATCGCCCGCATCCGCGATCCCGAGTACGTCGCCAACGAGAAGATCTTGGGCAAGGACAAGCTGGATATAGACCTAGTGATAAACACCGATCAGGAGATGGTGAGATACCTGATGCGGATTCTGGAGATCCCCAAGGCCAGGGATGTGGTGGAGTTCGCCTCTGGGAGGGTAATGGTGGTGGGCTTCCTGGTGGAGAGGGGGAGCCCCCTGGCTGGAAAGACGCTGGAGGAGCTCGGCAGAGAATACCCCTCTGGGGTGATCGTGCCGGCCATATACCGCGACCAGGGCGTCATCGTCCCCCGAGGGAAGGACTACATCGTGGAGGGGGATCTCCTCTACCTGCTGGGGGAGAGGGGGGTCCTTCTTGACCTCCTGTCCTCCATCACAGGGGAGGAGATGGCGCTGCCCCATCGGGTGATGATCTTGGGGGGAGGTAATGTAGGGCTGCTGTTGGCCAAGGCGCTGGAGGCTCGGGGGATAGCCCCGAAGATCGTCGAGCCCGATGAGGAGCGCTGTCAGTTCTTGGCCAGCGAGCTCGACAAGAGCATCGTCCTGAAGTGGGACCTGTCCCCCTACGAGGAGCTGATGGAGGAGGAGCACGTCAGGGAGATGGACGTCTTCATGGCCCTGTCCGAGGACGAGGAGAAGAACATCCTCTTTGCGCTTTTGGCCAAGACCATGGGTGCCAAGAGGGTAATAGCTGCGGTGCACCGCATCTCCCTGATCGCCATGGCCTACCGTACAGGGGTGGACGTGGTGGTGAGCCCCTCCCTCTTGGCCGTGAATCGCATCCTGCAGTACATCCGCAAGGGCAAGGTCTTGAACGTAGCGGTGCTGCCCGAGGAGCAAGCCGAGGTCATAGAGACCGTGGCCATGGAGACCTCGGACCTGGTGAAGAAGCCCCTGAAGGATCTCCGCCTCCCGCCAGGCACCCTCGTAGGGGCGATCTTGAGGGAGGACGAGGTCCTCATCCCCAGGGGGGATACCCTGATTCAGCCCGGCGACAAGGTCACTCTGGTCACTTCCTCCTCTGCCATCCCGCAGCTGGAGAAGTTCCTCATGGTGAAATTGGAGTACTGGTAGATGGCCCAGATCTTGACGGTGTTGGGGGTGCTGAACCTCTTCCTCGCCGGCGCCATGGTGGTGCCAGGGGTGGTGTCGCTGCTTCACGGGGAGGATTGGTCGGTCTTCCTCAAGGCGGTCCTCCTCACGGCTGCCGCCGGCCTCGCCTTCTTCCTGCCGGCTGCCAGGCGCAGGGGGAGGGAGATCTCCAGGCGGGAGGCCTTCCTCATCGTCTCCTTGGGATGGCTCGATGCCTCCTTCTTCGGGTCACTGCCCTTTCTCATCGCCCCCTGCTTTCCGTCGGCGGTCGACGCCCTCTTCGAGACCGTCTCGGGCTTCACCACCACAGGGGCCTCGATCCTTGAGGCCATCGAGGACCTCCCCAAGGGCCTCCTCTTCTGGCGTTCCATGACCCAATGGCTCGGCGGCATGGGGATCATCCTCTTCTCCATCGCCATCCTCCCCTTCCTCGGGGTCGGGGGGATGCAGCTCTTCAAGGCCGAGGTACCGGGTCCCTTTGTGGAGAAGCTGCAGCCCCGCATCGCATCCACGGCCAAGATTCTCTGGCAAACCTATCTGCTGGTGTCTGCTCTGGAGGCGGCCCTGTTGACCTTCGGCGGGATGTCGCTCTATGACGCCGTATGCCACACCTTCACCACCATGGCCACGGGGGGCTTTTCCACCAAGTCCCAGAGTATAGGCCACTTCGGCACCTATCATCGCTTGGTGATCCTGTTCTTCATGTTGGTGGCCGGGAGCAACTTCGCCTTGCACTGGAGGCTCCTGAAGGGACAGGTGGGGGGCTATTGGCGGGACAGGGAGTTTCGCTTCTACATGGCCATGGCCCTCTCCTCCACCTTCCTCATCGCGCTGGACCTCCTCTGGAACCTCCGAGGACCCTTGGGCAGGAGGCTCGAAGAGGCTGCCTTTCAGGCCGTCTCCATCATGACCACAACAGGCTACGCCACGGCCAATTTCGCCCGCTGGCCTCCCTTCTCCCAGATGCTCCTGTTCTTCTTGATGTTCGTGGGGGGGTGTGCAGGTTCCACCGGCGGTAGCATCAAGTGCATCCGGATCCTGATCCTCGTCCGCTACGTGCGGCAGGAGCTGAGGAAGTTGCTCCATCCGAAGGCGGTCCTAACCATGAAGTTCGGCGATCAGGCCCTCGCCCCCGGGGTGGTGCAGGGGGTCCTGGGGATGGTCATCCTCTACCTCGGGATCTTTGTGCTGGCCTCCCTGGCCCTCGGGGCCTTAGGCCTCGACCTAACCACCTCCCTTTCGGCGGTAGCCGCCTCCCTGGGGAATGTAGGTCCGGGGCTCGCCAAGGTGGGCCCTGCGGAAAACTACGCCTTCCTGCCCCCCCTTGCAAAGACCATCCTGGTCTTCTGCATGCTGGCCGGCAGGCTCGAGATCTATACAATGATCGTGCTCATCTTCCCTGACTTCTGGAGGAAGTGAGCAACTCCTTTGCCCTTCGCACCGCCTCCGGCAGCACCTCCGCCGCCCTTCCCCGCAGGAGGAGGTCGGCCCGTCCGTCATAGGGGGTCTCCGAGAGGTTGACGATGATCAGTCGTGCCCCTGCCTCCTTGGCGAAAAGCGGCATGAAGGCCGCAGGATGTACCAGCAAGGAGGACCCCACCGATATGAAAAGGTCGCATCCTCGGGCGTAACGCTCCGCCAGCCTCACCTCCTCTTCGGGCATGGCCTGGCCGAAGGAGATCGTGGCCGGTTTCAGCAATCCCCCGCATCCTTCGCACCTCGGGACCTCCACCCCTTGCCTAAGCCATTCCTCTATCTGCACGCTGTGATAGGTCCTTCCGCAGTCCAGACACCTCACCCGGGTGGCGTTGCCGTGGAGCTCTACGACCTTGTCCTGGGGGAGGCCTGATGCCTGATGCAGCCCGTCCACGTTCTGGGTGATGACCGCGGTGAGCTTCCCCATCTGCCACAGCTCACAACAGGCGTAGTGGGCGGGGTTCGGCTTGGCGCGGTGCAGCACGGCGAAGAACTCCTTGTACATCTGCCAGTATTTCCTCCTGGAATCCTCGCTCGAGAGGAATCGCCCGAAGTAGAAGTCGCTCGGATCGTAGCGGGACCATAGCCCCCCTGGGGAGCGGAAGTCGGGGATCCCTGACTCGGTGCTGACCCCCGCCCCGGTGAAGACCACCACCCCTTCCGCCTCAACTATCTCCTCGGCCAGCCTCTCTACCCCTTCCTTCATCCTCTACCTCGATCTTTGTGACTTTGGGCTTAGGCCTTATCTCATCCATGAGTTCCTTCAACTTCTCCTCTATACGGTCCAGCTTTTCCCGCTCCGGGATGCACTCGAGCACCACGGTGATCCCCTCGCCCTCTCGGAAGTGGACCCCGAAGACGATCCCCAGGCCGCGCAAGAACCCCTCCATCTCCCATTGGATCCTCTGTCTCTGCTTGAGGTCGAGAGCCTTCGCATCGGTGAAGAAATGGGTGTGAATCCACACCTCCTGACGCCCAAGGACCCTCATCACCAAAAAACTACATCCCCCTCGTCCAAGGGTCAAATCCCAGAGGGGCCGATGGTCTCAGAGGGCTCTGAACTCACAGATGAGCATGATAGGGCCTTCTTCCCTCGTGTATCCCATATACTGTACATAGATCTCCATTTTTTGTCCCACTGCCACCTCCTTTTCCATGCATCCCACCAAGCCATCCTGTATGGCAAGGGCCGTCCTCCTCCCAAGGGGACGTAAAAGTCTGACGTCCCCTTGGGAAGTCCGAGCGATGGGAGTGCCGATGCCCTCCCTGCTGAAAGACGTACCTTCAGGGGGTGTTATCGGGGCTAATTGCCTCATGAGAAAATCTATTCGAAATGGGATTCATTGCCTCACGAGAAAATCTACTCATAGGTGATTCCCCTAAGGGGTGTGGCTAAGCGGAAGAGCTCCTGCTGAAGTCGGAGGATCTTGCGCCTGAGATCCGCAGGGTTGAGCCCCTCGTACCTCCTCTGAAGCTCCGCTTTCAGCACCTCTGAAACCTTGGGATGCTCCAGGACCCTCTCAAAGGGGGTCTTCGGCTCATCGTATACCCTCCGTACCCTCCCTCCTTTCCGCCTCTTCTCCTTGAGCTTCACCGAAGGCTGAAAGAAATTCACATGGAGACTCAAAAGCCCACCCAGTTCCTTCAAAACCCTCAGGGCCTCCTCCCTATCATACCGGAAATACCCAAAGTATCTCCGGGCCACCGTCCAGTTCTTCTGTTCCACGTAACAGTTGTCGTTCTTCCGATAGGGTCTGCAACGG
>Ga0190360_1000258_pt1 | contig 30171 bp, 25 predicted proteins | sample 48721834_MG_FD_161271 | JGI IMG/M metagenome (GOLD analysis project Ga0190360, IMG submission 161271) | Hydrothermal vent microbial mat bacterial communities from Southern Trench, Guaymas Basin, Mexico - 4872-18-3-4_MG | ecosystem: Environmental > Aquatic > Marine > Hydrothermal vents >...
CTTAATCAATCAATGATGTAAAGAATAGTTATTCTAAAAAAAAGTAAATTTTTAATTTTATTTTACAAATATTTTGATAATTTTGGAAGCTTATTACCCAATATTTTACGCGATTCTCTTATAATGGCATTGCAATATAACCAAGTAAAGAAAAAAACATCTCTGGCACGGAGTTTTAATATAGAGCTACTAAAAAATACCTGATAACCATCTTTATTCATCACATTATATATAATAATATCTTTTAATGGGGAAAAACTCAACCCCCAATCAATTTCCATATTATTCCAATTTCCATTAATAAAATGAGCACCTAAATTTTTACTAATATTTTTTATCACATTTTGCGATATTTTTTCAATTATGTTTGACCTTATTTCCAATATGTCGTGTTTAATTTTTTCTTTATCCTCTACATTTGATATTTCTAAAATATGGTCAAATGAAATAATATCACCCATAATCTTAAATTCCATGATTTTAGGTGTTTCAATTAAATATTCAAGATACCTCAGATATAATTCTATAAAAACATAAGCATCTTCGGTCGGTACCATTTTTAAAAAAGTTTTATTAAAAAAAATTTTAATTTCAGGTCCAAATTCCTCATTTTCATTGTATACTATCAATAAAAAAGTGGTGGGAAATGGCTCAATTTTAATAATCCACTCCGTATCATTATATATTTTAAAATTTATAACTTTCCCATTTAGAAATCCCGCAATCGTTTTTATATTATATTTACCATAATTCTTATTTAAAGCATTTACTACTTTTTGAGAAAATTCATCTATATTTTTAATCCAGATCCATCCACCTTCGAATTGTCTCATTGATACAAGGTCTTTAACTTCAATGTTATCATCATTCATGTGTGACCACAGATGAATTAATTTAAAAAAATAATCATTAATTAATAATTTTTTATAATTTCAATGAATTAAATGAAAATATTTTTAATATTTTTATATATTTTAATACCTAAATAGTTAATGTTTAATTTAATTATAACAATTTATTCGTTTCAAAATTTTATCAATTACACCTAAGCTATTCGAATTGCTTGGTAAATCTAGCAATGGTTTACCTATCATATCAAATTCTGAGATATTAATATCCTCTGGAATAAGTCCGTAAACTTCAACTCCTATTTGATCTGCGTTTATTTTTAATTGATCTGAATGTGTTTTTACTCTATTAATTACTAACCCGACATTTTTAGTTTTGGTAAATTTTAAACTCATATCTTTAATTGAACGTGCTGTTTCGAATCCTCTTTTTGAGGGGTCTGTAATAATGATTAAATCAGTAATATCATGAATGACTTTTCTATTTATTTGCTCAAGTCCTGCTTCACAATCAATTATAATTATATCGAATTTGTCAAGTAAAAATTGAATAGCATGTCTTAATACGGTATTAGCAGGGCAGAAGCACCCCACTGTTTTTGGTTGGCCCATTGCAATCACTGAAAAGCCATTTTGTTCAGTTAAAATTTCAAGTACTTTAATGGGTAGTGTCTTTATAAGTGCATATTTAACATCATCATCGCCTGTAGCTCCTACATTGATAATTTCGTTTCTAATATCTTCAAGAGTCCTAACTGTTCCTTCAATACCAAGTATCCTTGATAACCCACGGGTAGGGTCTGCATCGATAGCCAGAATTTTATATTTTTTTAGGTCGACTAATTTTTTTATAAATAAGGAACTTAATACACTTTTTCCAGTTCCACCTTTTCCTACAATGGCTATGACTTTCTTCATTTTAAATCATGAAAGGTATTTATTATTACTGTTTTATAAATTAATAAATAAAATTTGCCATTTTAATTTACAGTTTATAAAAAAGAATAGAATATGAAAAAGAAAAATATGTAAAAATTAAAAATTTTAAATTAAATCAGCAATAATCGAAACGATATCCATAAATTTCAGATCAGAATTAGTAGCTTTAATTGCATCTTCAAGATTTGTTTTACAAAATGGGCATGAACTTACTAAAATAGATGCGCCGGTTTGTTCTGCTTCTTTAGTCCTTTCGCTTGCAATTTCAACAGCCCAATCTCTAAAGCCTGATTTAACTCCGCCACCTGCACCACAACACCAAGCATTCTCTTTGTTTCGGGGCATTTCGATCAGTTTAAGACCCGGTATTTTCTGTAATACTTTGCGAGGTTCCTTAAAAACTCCTGCGTGTCTTCCAAGATGACATGGGTCATGATATGTAATGGTTTCATTAAACTCTTTCTTAAATTCTATTTTGTTTTCCTTAATCATTTTTTCTAAAAATTGCGTGATATGTAAAATTTCAACGCCTTCAATTTTCTTACCGAATTTTGGATAATCTTCTTTTAAAGTTTTAAAACACCCAGCACATGATGTAATAACTACTTTGGCTCCTGTTTTTTTAATTAAATTGATATTATTTTCTATTAATTCGTCTACTAATTCTAATTGTCCTGTCCTCATTAATGGTGATCCACAACACCATTCGCTATCTGAAACAGTATAATCCACGCCCAAACTATTTAAAATTTTAGTAGTCATTACTGCCAATTCTTTCTGACGATACGAAGAGGTACAGCCGACAAAATATAAAATCTCAGCTTTATCACTCCTTTTTACATCGTTATTTACCCAGCTTAACCTATCTGAATGTTTTTCCTTATAAGGGTTATGTTCTGCTTTTATAGATTCAGCGAAAACTTTTTGATTTGGCATAGGGCCTTTACCTCTTCGGACAACTTCAGCTCTAAGACCTTCTATGAAATCGACTAATTGGTCTGCAATCTCTAATTCACATTGTACTGCACAATTTCCACATACTGGGCATGCATATATTTTATGTAAAACTGAATCAGTTATTTCTCCATTACCTTCAATTAAATATTGTCCAATCCAAACTTTTCCGCCACCATAATATGGTTCAAATTGAAATTTAAAACCAGATGGACATGAATCTTCATAACAATCTGCAAGATAACGACAGGACCCACAATTTATACATGCATGAATCCATTTTTTTAGATCATCTAAACTAAACATTTATTATATTCCTCCACATTTGGACTTATAATTGCCATCTACCTGGGTTCATTATTCCATTTGGGTCAATACACTTTTTAATTTTTTTCATTGTCTTTACCCATTCTGGGTCTGCTCTTTCTATTACCTTACTGGCAGCCCATGAAGGCATTTTATATGGAATAGCTTCGTTGTCTAAGGTCATTTCAAGCAATTCTTCAAGCATATTTCGGACTTTCTCTGGTTCGCCTTCGACATTTTTATTAAATGGTACAAGGAATCTAACGACATGATATCGACCGTTATCCATAACTTTAACAAATATCAAGGGAGTAAAACCATGTTTTTTCATTATTTCATAGCCCTTATTATAAGATTTAGTCCAATTTGATCTAGGACAATATGTACCAAGCCAGCTCATTCCTGTACCTTTTTTACCATCAATTCCTGTCCTAAATTCCATAAATGGTGGTAATGCGCTTGGTAAGTCTAACATTTTTTGTATTTTTTTGGTAACTGCTATTTCTACAGGCAACATCTGATTGTCTATTTTTCTTTTATATTTTTCATTAAGTTCATGAAGTTTCTCTCTCAAAATTTCTTCTTGAATTTTTAAATGTTTTTTATTTTCAGCATGGAGTATAAATCCTGATAGCATTTTTGGTTCATCTTCACGGATCTTCCTTAATGGATATTTAGCTCCGCTTAACATTAAAATACATTCCCATGAAAAAGAAAATTCTCCTAAAACTATCCCTGAATCTGTAAAAAACTTTAACCCTTCTTCAGCTGATTCAATACTATTCCAAACGGCTCCATATAGTTTTTTTATAGGTGGTTTTGGCAACAATTTTAACCCCATCTTTGTTACAACACCAGTTGTCCCCTGCCAACCTGTAATTAATCCGACCATATCTGGAAGTGGATTTTTTCCCCACATTTTGTCGCTAATTATGTGCGACCCTATTTGAACAATTTCTCCCGTTGGAAGGACTATTTCAAGTCCAGTAATCCAATTTGCCATACAACCATATTTTAAACTATATTCTGTAAGCCCTTGTAAAAGTGCATTTGCAACAACTGATGTATAGGGCGGTGAAAATGCATAACTATAAATAAAATCCTTATCTGATAAAAATTTCTTCATATGTCCAAATGTAAACCCTGGTTCTACAACAATATATTTATTTTCGGGGTCAAATTTAACGACTTTTTTCATTCGTTTTAAATCTAATATAATACCACCTTTTGTGGCAATAGTTAGACCCCCAATATTCGCACCAGAAACATATGGTACCACTGGTATTTTTAATTCATTTGCTAGCTGCATAATTTTTTGGACTTCTTCAACCGAACTGGGCATAACAATAGCGTCTGGATTACCTGGCTCACTTTCAGTCATATCTCTGCTATAAATATACAAATCTTCAGGTGCAGTGCTAACAAATGGTGCTCCAACGATGTTTTCTAACTCTTTAATAACATCAATGCTTAACATTTAATCGCTCCTAATCTTTTAATTTAATAATTTCTTGAAAAAATTCAAATTAATTTTAATAAATTATGTGCTATTATTTATTTCTTTTTAACAGACTAATAGGTGTTAAAATATCAAAATTTTATAGTTAAAGTATATTATAAAAGAAATATAAATCCTAATTATAATTAAAAAGAAACAATTATTATATAAAAAAAATTCAATTTATTTTACAAATTAGTTATATCTTATCTTTTTTTCTAAAATAGCAATTTCGTCTTGAGTAAATTTAGATTTATGGAATAATCGATGCGGGATAAATTTATTTTTAATAAGATCAATATTTTCGCCCACAATTTCTATTTTATCAAGAATATATTCACCAAGTCCAATTTTTCCTGCTTGTAATATGTACTGGATATCTTTAGGTGCCATTCCAGCAATATGAGTTGCTACTGTATCGGCAGCAATGAAATCATTACTTGCAATCACTATTCCTAAATCTTTTTTAACGCCAAAAACTGGCCCATTCCCCTCCATTGCAACAACCCCATCAATAACGGCTAGTGAAGGCTGGATCTTTTGTGCCATTCGTATAAGATTAGTCGCCAAGCACAATTTTGATGGCCCAGAATTTTCTGCATCACTTAATTGATGTGGCCTTCTATTCCCAAATCCATGCATTAATGGGCATACATTTGCGGGTTTAGTTTTAATGATAGTCCCTGTTTGGTCTTTTGCAGCAACGAGTGTACCCATTAAATTCTTAAGCGATAATGTCAAACCTAACACATCATGTGTCTTAAATTTTGGGACACTTATTATGTAGTCCGCTTCAATAAGTGATTTTGCTAAAGCTAACTCCAGATTTCTATTACTATTAAATTCATAAATCTTAAACCACTTACCTGGTTTGTCTTCTGCAAAATCATGGTAATTCCAATCACTTTTAAATTTAAAATAGTCATTATTTTCTAATGCAAATTTAGCATCTGGTGGTTTTCCGTGAGTTGTCCCTGCAGATAAAACAATATTTTTTTTATCGATTTTCAATTCTCTATTAAAAAAGTCATGTACCGCTAAACATACTCTTGGATCTGTATTTATAATATGCGATTTATTGCTAGATAATAGATTCGGCTTTAAAATAATCTTTGCATTATTTTCTACATCAATATAATCCTTGATTAATGATAGTGCTTTTATTGTAGCTTTATATTGCGTTCCTTTAATTATTGCTACTATTGGACGCTCTTTCTTCATTTTAATCATTTATAATGGTCTTTTAACGGGATAAAGTAAATTTTGACTGATATATCCGCTACATTTCGTTAATTAAATTTTATTGATACTTAATTTAAAAAATGTCAAAATGAAATTTTATTAAATAAAAATCACTTTTAACCTTAATTTTTAAAATTTTTAATTTAATAAGTGAAAAAGCTTTAATTAATAATTAAAATAAATGATACTAATAAATTATAATTTGTAAATTATTTTTCTAGTTTAGTTTAATATTATTTGACTTGTGATATTTACATTTATAACTTAACTTGTATTTACTTATTTCATCTTTAAACAAATCATGTTAAAAATATTCATAATAATTACAAAAAGACTTTTTATATGATTTACTTTCTAAAAATGATATTTTACGATAATAATTTTATTTTTAATTCATAATTTGAATTTCAATTTTTAATGGTAAATTTGAATTTTAAAAGCAATTGATACCAGAAAAAAGAAAAATAAATGAAATTTGATTGAAAAAATGTTATATCGAGTTAGAAATTTTTTTTAAAAACAATAATGTTCATTGATATTAGTTATATTGATGAAAATTAATTATCTATGGTTTTAATTTTATAATTTTATTACAAGTAGTCAATTTATCTTTCAACTAGTGATTTTGCTAAGGCTTCAAATGCCTTTTTCACATTAATTCCAGTCTTAGCTGATGTTTCAAAAACGGGTATTCCCAAATCATTTGATAATTGTTGACATTCTTCAGGCCCAATAATTCTATCTTGTTTTAGGTCTATTTTATTTGCTAAAATAATAATCGAAATATTGTTTATAGATTGCATTTCAGGTAGCCATTTCGCACTTATGCGTTTAAGAGAATCTTGATTTGTGACATCAAAAACAATGATCCCGGCATCAGATCCTTGATAATAAAAGTCACGTAAATTGTCAAATAATACTTGACCTCCAATATCCTAAATTGTTAAAATAACCTCATATTTCGCGAAATGTACTACTTTAATGGTAAAATCAGCACCAATTGACGGTTTTTGGTTAGCATCAAATTTATTATCACAATATCTACGGACTAAAGAAGTCTTACCAACTGCGGTATCACCAGTTATAATTACTTTGAAACCGAATTTTTCACTCATTTTTTAAACTTCCACTAAATAAAAGACTTTTAAAAAAATTAGGTTTACAATTAAAATTAATGTTATTTTTAATATTTATTTTTTAGTATATTTAAATTTTTTATAAAATTGAAATAAAATTCGAACCATAAATTATTTAATTTATAGACATTTAATTTAAGATATGAAAACTATACAATTTTTACTAATTAACTCTGAGATATTAAAAATTAACAAAGAACCATTTACAATTTTAATTGATGATACTGGAAATATAATACATACCATTGCAAAGGCTGATTTAGAGTTATTTAAGATGACTAACGGTCAATTTCCAATTAAAGGTATAAAAAGTATGTTACAAGTAATTTACAATCCTAAAACTGGAGAATTTTATGAAGATGTTGGGATAGACGTTCGTGATAATAATAAAAAATATTTGAATGTCAGAAGTGATCCTTTATTAATACTTCCTGACCAAACGGTGGCAATTTTTACTCCTGATATCGGTTGTTGATGAAATGTGGTCGAAAATCGACTTAATAATGATGAATTTATAAAAGCATTAATAGACCGGTTTGGACATAATGATTCAATTACCCAAACATATAAAAAAATATACAAAAAATAAATAAGAATGGATGATTTGACCAAATTAAATTTGTAATTGGCCAATGACAGCGATGTTGCAGATCGCTCTTATTATTTTATAATTATTTTTAACAATATTTTTTAAATATAAAAGTTCTCATATTTTCTAGTTAAAATAGATAAATAATATTTAATAATATCTTTTTTTTGGTTAATATTAAATTCAATCATTTTCCTAAATTTAGAGAAATCAATTAAATTGATAGTTTCTTTATCAGTTAAAATTTCTTGTAATTTCATACTTAATATTATATGGTTCATATTGTGTAATAACTCTAAATCATCTAAATATTCCAAAAAAATTTTCTTTATTTGTTTTTTTTCTTGAGTACTTTTATTTAATAATTCTATATTCTGAATTAATTCTTCTTTATAATTTTTGATACTTTTATTTGTTTTAAATTGATATGTCATAAATCGGTCAATTTCATTAATATCTAACGGTGTAATTTTTTGCAGTTCGGTTATTATATTAATTACAATATCTGCAATTATTTTGTCTAAAGTTTCATTTGTCATTACATTTTATTAATACAAACAAATTAGAAAAATTTTTTGTCAAAAAATGATTTTTCATTGAGAAAAAAGACTATAAGAAAATATCAAATGAATGTTGAGTTCAATCAATCTTAAATTTTCCGGAATCAAGCAAATGGATTATTTCAAGGTCTATTTCAAGGACTTGTTTTAATAATGTAGGGTCTAAATTTTCAGGTATATCGCGTATTGTATGATAATCTGGTGGCATTTTTTTCGAGTCCTCGAGTCCAATCATAGTAGCTGCTAATAATCCCCGTTCAGTAAATGACATAGCATCTGTTCTGCCGCCACCAGACCCCATAATACTATGTTCAATTCCTAAATTATTTGCAGCGGTATCAATCAACTCAATTACGCGTTTATCATGGCTTATTAATAACTCTTTTTTAGCAATTCTGATTTTTCCATGTCCAATTGTATCTGCATTAATTAAAATTGCTTTATCCAATTCATTTAAATGTTTTTTGACAAATGCTTTGCTTCCATGAAGTCCTCCCTCTTCCGAGCCAAATGAAACGCACCACACTTCAATATTGTTGCACCTCCCTTTTTCTGCCAAATATTTTGCCACACCTAACATTACAACAACTCCACTGAGATTGTCGTTTGCCCCCAATGTTTCTCTGGATTTATCGATCATAAATAAGGAGAAAGCAGCAATAAATGGAATTGACCCTATATAAATGGACCTTGTAATGATATCTAAGACCAAGTTATAGTTGTTTGTAAGTATATACCAAATCAGATTAATAATTGAAACTATAAATGTAGTAAATAAGAAAAAAATTGTTATATATGTAAAAATTAAAAATTTTTCTCCTAATTTGTCCATAAGAGTAAAATGCCAAGTTGAATCATGGTGTCCTGAAAAAATTAAAATCCTATTTGCACTTTTTTTTGCTTTAATCTTTCCAATTACATTTTGCGACTCGCCTGATTTTGCAAAAATACCCATTACATCTTTATTAAAAATAAATTGACCTAAAAGGAAAAATAATGCCAAAGAAAAGCAGGCAACACTGGTTATATTAAAATATAATGTGAGTACATTAATTCCGAAAAGGACCAATAAGTAGGATAAAATTCCAACTATATTTAATATTAAAGGAATTTTAAACATTAAATAAAAAGACCGATTATAATTAAATTCTTCAATTTCAACTTCATCACAATATTTTTTAAGTTCATTTCGGATCATATATGCACATTTCCTCTCATTTTCAGACCAACCAATTCGAGGTCCGATTTTATTACAAATTTCCTTCATAAAGTCATACATATAATCTTGATATGAAATGTCTGTTCTATTCATGGTATTATTCACATGGTCCCATTTTTCTTGATATTATTTTCGTTACTAAAAATGATGATAATTATAGATAATAATAATAGATAATTGTATCGAATTATTTTTAAAATTTTATTAAATTATAGTTTAAATAATTCTCTTCCAATATATATAGAATAAACTTATTTTTATCTCTGGTCATTTTATTAAACTTTTTAATAATATTGATTATGGGCTATAAACCTAAAATTTATATAATTCAAATCCAGTATATCAACCATTATATCGAGGAGAAACTTTTTAAAATGACCAATAATTATTAAATCAACATCTTTATATTCATGATATTCTCCTTCACCAAGCACCCATTTAGCAAAATTTCTTAAGTTTTTAAATTTTTTTTATTTTATGAATAGAATAGGTTCATAATTAATAAGATTGCCCAATTTTTATAATCTTAATCAAAAGTCCCATTTTTTTAATTTTCTTTTTCTAGGAGTAATAGTTTTTCTTTGTGTAGCATCTTTTTTAGCTTCAATCATTCTTGATTTTTCTTTAACATATTGCTCTACTGCAAAAAGTGCTGCTCCTAATGCTCCCATTATTTGAGGGTCAATAGTCAACCTCTTTATTTTTAAATTCAAACGGTCTTCTAGTGCTTTTAGAACCCCAACATTTTTAGCTCCTCCTCCTGTCATTGTTAATTCTTTTTTTAAGCCTACTCGATTAATTAACGAATTAATTCTACTTGCGATTGACTGGACTATTCCAGCTGCTATATTTTTTACTTCTTTACCCTCTCCAATTAATGATATGACCTCCGATTCTGCAAAAACTGAGCATTGCGCTGTGATCTTAGCTGGGTTGTCCGCTTCAAGTGCCTTTATTCCAAGTTCGTCCAAGTTTAGTTCAAGAGCTTTAGCCATAACTTCTAAGAACCTCCCAGTTCCAGCAGCGCATTTATCGTTCATAGTAAAATCTTCTAGATTTCCATTACTATCAATCCTGATAACTTTACAATCTTGTCCGCCAATATCTACAATAGTCCTGATAGTTGGGTCTGCCCAAAATGCACCTTTTCCGTGGCATGATATTTCTGAGATATTCTTATTTGCAAAAGGAATTCTGACTCTCCCATATCCAGTCCCAATAATATAATTAATGTCATTAATATCTTTTATTTTCTGATTTTTACAATTGTTTAGGGCTACATTGAGTACATCATTGGCTGTTAAAGAGGGTTTAATCCTAGCCGGAACAATTGCCGAACTTATTATTTTTATTTTTGTATTATCGTCATCGTCAACTTCTAAAATTACCATTTTTCCGGTCAGTGAGCCCACATCACAACCTGCAACAATCAAAATATCTCACTTAAGTTTGAAAAATATAAATTAATGAATAAAAAAATCTTTTTCAATATAATTCTTTCTAATCTTATATTAAGACAAATGTTTAGAAAAAAATTAAATATTTTAATCATAGTGATACCCGTCTTACGAGGACATCTAATTAATTTCTGTATTAAAAAAGATGTAAAGTGCCATAAAATTTTTCGTAAAAAAATAAAAAAATGTTAGCAAAATTAATATTTTATTTTAAAGTTTCAATAAATGTCCTTAATTTCTTTTTAACATCGCTTCTTTTAACTATTCTTGGGTCCATAGTATCAACTGGAAAGGTGAGCATTGAAATACCTGTATTCTTTTTCAATTCTTCTTTTAGCAATTGCGCTATTCCCCAGCTATGTTTACAAGCCATGTGTCCACCAAATATAGCTCCATCTGCTTTATATTCCTTGACCGTCATAATTAAATAATCAATATAATATTCTGCCATTCCCCTAGATTGTCTACCCATTGGGATGTCCAGAATATTTCTTGCCAGACCCTCATAAATTGATTCTTCACTTGAAGTATCTACAGGTTGGGTATAATTGTATCCCATTAAATCAGTTACACAGACTGCTCCAAATTTTCGTTCCATCCAATCATATAACAGAAAATCCCAAAAAATCGGAATATAGACCCAAACTAATCTAATTTCTTCTTCACGATTATATAAGACTTCAGTTGCCCCCTTCCCTTTTTTGACCATATCTGCTGCCATGTCTCGCATCCATTTTAAATAATCATTACAAATTTGAGTACCACATGTGGTAGCGAGTACAATATATTCAGTAAAAGTCATCATTGAAGGGCATGGTGAGGGTTTGGCTTTCATCAATTCATTTAGTTCCAGGGCATATTCTCTAGATATATTACTCAATTTAATTGTTTCAACTAATCGATTATAATCAAATTTTTTGCCAGTTACTGATTCTAACCATGGAAATATCCCTTTAACTTGGTTAGCAAAATAGGGCAATACCCGTTCATCATAAAATTTGTCTTCTTTTTCATAGCTCCAGTAGGGTACGTCCAAAATATATGTTGGTAAATCATAATATTTTTCAATAACTTGATATAAAATATTTGTTGAATCACAAGGTTGACTGCCATACAAAAGACCGTCTGGTTTTGGTACCTCATTTTCCATTATTGCTCCAATCCAGATTTTTTGGGCATTGCATTGTTCTGGTGTTATACCTGCCTCTTCAGCAGCATCAATATATTTTAAGTGCTCTCGCTGGGTAATACTAAGAGTAACTGACCCTGCTTCTTGACAAATAGGTTGACAGTCCATAGCGTAAATAATTTCAGGTGGAATACAAAAATTATACATTACTGTAGGCTTAGTCCCTTCTGTCATTGCAATTCTAGCTTCTTTTAGATATTGATTTAAACTTTCTATAAAAATTGGGTTAATAACAGAAACTTCCTCCTGTTTTGATGATTCATTTTGCATTGCATCAAATATATCTTTAGCTCGCGTGAGATAATCTTCTAAAATTAAAAAGAAATTCGCATTTGGCTTTTTATTTCCAAAAAGATATTTTTTCTCTTCACTCATTTATAACATCTCCAAAAATGCCTGTATTCTGGTTTTAGTTTGTCCTATTCCGCTCAAAAAGTACTCTCTCTCAAGTATCAGTGTAGGTACTCCAAGGTCTCTTAATTCATTATCAAGCAGATAAGTTTCTCCTGCCCATAAATCACACATTTTTATTCGTTCCAAAATTACCCCATCAATATAATAGTCTTTAATTAAATTTTTTATAATCTCTAGTCTTGTATTATGCCCGAGTTTTGGCCCCAAGCCTCTTGGACATGGATGTTTAAATAGGTACCGCTCTGTAAGTGCATCAATTGGGTCTTTGTTTTCGTCTACATTCATGGCGAAATATTTTAGTCCGAAACAGTTATAATCTGATACTACAATTGAATTCTGGTCTTCAATTAATTTAATATATTCGGGGTCGTCTATTTCACTACCAATAATCATAATTCTTGGTAAATTTTCAATCCCTTTTTTATCATCTAGTTTTTCTAAGAATGATTCTAGCTTTTTATTAAACTCCTCTTTTGGATAGACCATAGCAGCTCCTAAAATTGAAACAACTTCATGCCCCCAGATTTTAGGTGCCTCAAGTTTTCTAAAATCATATAATTTTCTTAATAGATCTCTGGTTCTATTATATGTTCTTATTACTGATCTTAATTTATCATCTGTTATGTCGACTCCAAAATGCGCTTCAAGACTTTTTTTAAATTTAATAATCTCTTCTTTAAACCATTTAATTGCTGTCTGATCCCCAAGGTGAGGTATACTCATAAATTGAACAAATGGTGGACTTTTTTTAAACCTCCAATTGTCGCTCATTCGTCTCATATGGTCACAACTATTGCAAAATACTACTCCTTCTAAAAAATCATAGTCATTATGAAAAACTTTATCTAAAACATTCCTTGAAAAACTACAATTTAAATTAGTCATATATCCATCGGCTAAAGTAGTATCATTATGTCCATATGGAATAATTCTTATTGGTAGAACTCCTGCTGCATAAATAATTTCTTCTGGTATTAAAGTACAGATATATCCCACAACTTTTTTTCCTTTTTCAATAATTGTATTAATAAATTCATTTGGTACATTTTTATATGAACTAGTAAATTCTTCAATTAAGCTCATAAAGACACATCGTTCGTTTAAATTATTTGAATAATTTTAAAGAAATCTAAAAAATATTTTTGTTTTAATTCCATTTATTTTAATTATTTACATTGTTATATTTTTCTTATTTATATTTATTTGGGTTTAAAATCTTGGATTTTCAATTTTAACAAAACTGCACCAAAATCGAATTAAAAAAGTACTTTTTTTTAATTGTGAAAATATTGTTAAGTATATTGGGTAATTTAAATTTAAAATTGATTATTTAATCTAAGATATATTGATATATTTGTCTATTAATTATCATAAATTTCTCTAAAATAAATTTGATTTCAAATAATTTTCAATTTATATATCCAAAATGGTTTATTCCTTAACTTAATTCATATAAATTATTAGAACATACTCTTTTTCTCATTCAAATTTATTTGGAAAGATACATTATTTAACTATTTGAAATACCGATTTTTTTTTAATAATGGACTGAAGATCCCTGAATAAATTAGATAGAAAAACCAAAAATTAATCTTAAATTTAATTTCACGATATGACCTATTAAATATATTATTGAAGATGACATATCGTAATTTTTGAGATTCTTATTTTTTTAAAAATTTACTATTCCTAATATACAATTATCTAATTAATAGAAAATCCAATAAAATACTTTAAATTATGAATGTACTCTTAAATATATCAACATTCTACATTTTTCTACTTTAATATTTAATTTTATTATCTATTAGATACGAATATATATGTCTAAGGTTCTGATATGTTAAAAAGTATTCATTTTTTACAAGTGATATTATTAGTTAAATAAAACATTTTTTTTAATTTTTCAATAAATTCATTTCCAACTTCTAATCATCTAACTATATTTTTTATAATTAAATTGCATTATATCTTCGACTATAAATCGATAGCTTTATATATAATCAATTTTTAAATTATTTATTGACAAACTAAGTTTGTCATATAATATATAAAAAAATTGAGGTTTGATGAAATATGGCTAAAGCTCCGAAAGTAATTACTAAAACAGCTCTTCGAAGACTTATGAAAGAAGAAGGTGGAGCCAATATCGTAGCTGCCGATGCTGTTTTAGCCCTAATGGACTATTTACAGGATCTTGCAACTGATATTACTAAGAAATCCCTTGAATTGGCTAAACATGCAAAAAGAAAAACTATTTCAAAAGAAGATATTAAACTTGCTATTAAAGCATAATTTTAAAAATTAATTTTTTTAAATAATTTTTTTTTATTTTTCTTCAATAAAAGTTTATTTATTTATATTTCCTTTGAGAGTATTTTTGTCTGTATTTTTTTATGTATTCATCAACAAAAAGCTTATAATTCATCTGAATTTTTTGGTCGAGTTCCCATTTTACCTCTAATACAAACTCAGATTTTGATGTAAATTCTATTTTGTTATTTTTTATTGGTATTGACTCTGAATTTAACGAAGCTTTTTGATTTTTAGTAAAAAATGGTAAATGAATAATTATTTTGTCAGGTGAATTCCGAAAAGATGACTTAAAATTTAAAGTTATCATTGAAGAACTCGATTTAATAGTATAATCTATGATCCCAAAATAAGTATTTGCTTTTTCAATTTTAATTTCCGTTTTAGGTCTAACCCATTCTGGAGATAAAACTGAAATTAAATGTAAATTATTGTCTTCTTCCCTAATTAACATATTTCTTAAAAGTGTATTATATGCTACCCCAAACCATCCATGAGGTGGGAAATTATAAAATTTCAATATATAATTCATTTCATAATCTCGGTCTCCCCATGGATATATTCCCATTTCAAACCCTTCATTACAACTCCCAGTATGTAATAGCATTGAGTAAAAGCAATTTAGGACTTTTTCTTGGTCTTCTAATATCATAAATGATTGAGCAATCCGTTCCGTAAGATAATGATGTAAATATCCCATCCATGTTGCAAGACCTTCAGCCATCTTATTGTTATAATAATTGTTTAGAGTATTCACAACGAATTTAGATGATGGTCTAAACAATTTTTGAGGATATATTAATAGTAAATTACCCCAATCGACACCACCTTTAACATTAAGACTTGGTGGTACTATGAAATCTCTGTTAGATACTTTAATTAATTGTCTAAGGAATGATTTGAAGAACTTATCATATAATTCATGATATTCTTTATATAAATCCAATCTATTTAATTTTTTTGTTAAATAAATAGCTGAATTTAGTCCCATAAGTGCCCATAAATTATGTCCTGTATATCGACCGATAATTGATTCATTATCAAATGCACTTGTTGAGGGTAATATTCCTAATTTATCTTTATTAATAGTATTCTTGAACCAATTTATTGCACGTTCAATAACAGGTAATAACTTTTCTGCTAATTGAACATCATCAGTGAATTTAATATGTTCAGCAAAAGACCATAAGCTTTGACCAAATCCATCTAATTGACCTTTTTGGGACATAAAATTCCCGTCTTTTACTTGGTATTTTAATATATTAAAAATTATTCCTTTGGCAATTTCTGGATACCCGAACATATTATACATTCTTATATAAAAACTTGAATCTCTAATCCAAAAGTGGTTATATTGAAATCGATTGACCTTTTGAGAAATTTTGGAATTATCATAATCTTGAGTCATAAAATTAAAGATTAAATTTGTCTTAGATGTATTTATTACTTTATTTTCGGGTAAAGAAATTTTGATTCCCTTAGAAAGCATCCCGTCCCAAAATTTTTCGAATTCCTTATAAATATCGTCCCATTTGATATCTTTTAATTTGTTGATAGTGTCCAAATCAGTGATATTAATAGGATAATGTGGAATTTTAATAATAATCTGGCTTTTACTCTTGGAATTTAATCTATAATTAAATTCAGAAATAAGTACAATTTTATTTTTGTTAAAATGTGTAAAAGGGGAATGATATTGTTTATGAATATTTTTCCAATATTTAGAAGGTGTTTCAGAAGCTAAATATAATAGTTTATTTCCACGAATGGCATGATTATTCTCAAACTTATATTTCCATAATTTAAATCTAGTCTGCATCATTCCACCATTCATTGCCAGAATTGGGCGGTGTCTTCTTCCATGAAATTTAATCCCTACTGCTATCGAACATTCCTTTATATCATTAGAATTGTTAATACACTCAATTTTCACATAATTAATTTGTCTTGATTTTTCTTTGCTGTCTAAATAAAATTGGAATATTTCAAATCGATACTCGACACCATCATTTTTAATATTATAGCATACTGCCGGTAAATAGCCCTTTTTTAGCGTCCAAATTCTTTTATTTAAGAGTCTTTTATTGATGAAAAATACATACTCCGCAGCTCCAGTGTACAACCTTCCTTCAGGTGTGATTTGAGTTGCAAATTTAAAATTAGGCAGACCAATTTGCATGTTCGGTCTGGCAAAAAAAGAAAAAATTTCTCCTTCATCGATTTTTGGATTGACCATTTTATTCCTAAAAGTAATTATTGGAATAGCCGACAAGATTTTAGTATATATCCAAGTTAATATTTGATGGATCATTTTTCTCGGTCAGAAGTTAAATGAATTAAAATTGAATAGATGTTAAAATATTAAAAATTTTATTTAATTAAATATCTCTTTATTACCTTATTTATTTCATTTAAAAAACATTTAGGGTTTAAGATGAAAAATTTTGATACTATTTTAAAAATATATTCAGATTTAAAAAACGAAAATGTTAAAGGAGCAAATGAAATTTTATCTATGGCATTAACAAGGCTAGCTGGTGCAATTAATAAATATTCTGATGTAAATATTATTGAATTTATAATCGCAAGTTGTAAAAAAATATTTGAAGCACAGCCTTCTATGTCTCTTTTAGCAAATAGTATGGCATTAATTATTTCAGAGGCTGAAAATCTCTCAAAATTAAAAGAAGATGTTTCACAAATAAAATCGAAAATTATTTTGAAAATCGAAGCAATAAAAAGAAGGGAAAAAATAGCAATTCAGAAAATTTGTCAAAATTCTAATGAAATTTTTTATAATAAAAAAAACATATTGACCTATTCCTTTAGTTCTACAATTTTTAAAGTAATAGATTATCAAAAACAGTTAAATAAAAATTTAAATATTTATATTACGGAATCAAGACCAATAAATGAAGGGATTTTAGGTGCAAAAGAATTTTCAAGATTATATCCAACTAAATTATTTATTGATGCCGCTATCGGATATATTATAAATGAATATGACATTGATTTAATATTAATAGGTGCGGATTCCTTTACAAAAAATATGGTCATAAATAAAATTGGGACATTACCATTAGCAATAGTTGCTCATGAATTAGAAATTCCAATCTATGTTTTATGTACTTCTTTAAAATATTATTTTGGAGAAGAATTTGGATATACTCTCAAAATTGAGGAAAAACCATATTTTGAAGTTTCAGATATTCAAAAAAACAATTTGGAAATCAAAAATTTTTATTTTGACAAGACTCCAATTAAATATATAACCGGAATAATTACTGAAACTGGAAAATATGATTTAAAAAATGATAAACTTAGTTTTTTAAAAGAATTTCCCATAAAAACAATCAAATTACTATATAAAATGATTTAAACAAAAAAGAATAAATTATACAAATGATAAATATTGTATTATACAGAAAATTAAATGTATTTCAATTAGGAATTGTGAAAAAAATTGAAAGAAATAAAAAATAATGATGCAAGAGTCAAAAAAGCATTAGAATATGGGAAAAAATCAATAAAACTTCATAAATTTTATGGCGGTAAAATTCAAGTTATGCCAAAATGCGCTATAAACGAGTTACAAGATTTCTCGTTATGGTATACTCCAGGAGTCGCTGATGTCTGTAAAAAAATTGTGGAGCAAAAAGATTTAGTATTTCAGCTTACTAATAAATGGAATGCAGTCGCAGTAGTCACTGATGGAACTCGAGTATTAGGACTGGGTAATATTGGGCCAGAAGCTGCAATGCCAGTAATGGAGGGCAAAGCTCTATTATTTAAATATCTTGGTGGAGTAGATGCTTATCCCATTTGCTTAAATACAACTGATAAAGAAGAATTTATTAAGACAGTAAAAATTTTAGAACCATCATTTGGCGGAATTAATCTTGAAGACATTGAAAAACCAAAATGTTTTGAAATATTAGAACGCACGAGGAATGAATTACAAATACCTGTATGGCATGACGACGAGCAAGGTACTGCTGCTATTACTTTAGCTGGGTTATTAAATGCTATAAAAGTTGTAGGTAAAAAAAAGAAGGATGTATCTATTGTTTTTTTTGGAGTTGGAGCCGCAAATGTGGCAATTTCTAGAATTTTATTTAAAGCCGGTTTTGACCACAAAAAAAGTATATTTGTCGATAGTAAGGGTATTTTATCTAAATCTAGAAAAGACCTTGAAAAATCCAAATCATATAAATGGAAAATTGCATTACAATCAAATTATGAAGATCGAGAGGGCGGGCCTGAAAATGCATTTGAAGGGATGGACATTGCAATTTGTGTTTCAGCATCGGGTCCTGATGTTGTAAAAAAGAAATGGGTTGAATCAATGGCTTCAGATTCAATTATATTTGCATGTGCAAATCCTATTCCTGAAATATGGCCTTGGGAAGCCAAGGAAGCCGGTGCAAAAATTGTAGCTACTGGGCGTTCTGATTTTCCCAATCAAGTAAACAATAGTCTCGGATTCCCTGGAATATTTAGAGGGGCACTTGATGTTCGGGCCAAGACAATAACTGATGAAATGTGTATAACAGCAGCTGAAAGCTTGGCATTTACAGCGGAAGAGAAGGGAATAAATGAGAATTATATAATTCCAAAGATGGACAACATTAATGCATTTATCAATGAAGCTGTAAACGTTGGTCTGAAAGCCATAACTCAAAACATTGCTAGAATAAAATTGGACAAAGATGAACTTCTTCAAATTGTTTCTGATAATATTATAAAAGCAAGAAATTCAACAAAAGAATTAATGAAGAGTGGGCTTATTTCAGAAAAAAATCTCTTGAATTAAAATTTGTTTCTTATAAATCTTAAATAAATACTTTATGTCTAATGATCTATTATAAAAATATTTTAGAAATTTCTTGTTTTTTGTTTATATGATTTGATTAAAGTAATCAGTATATTTATAAATTTAATCATTAATAATTTTTATTTATCAAATAAAAAGTATTCTTGGAGTTGCGATAAAAATGATAAATGAAGATACTGAATGTTTATATGACATCAATGATATTCCAATTTTTGAAAAAGACAAAAGTAAATATATTGAACCGAACCGACCTTGGTTGAAATTAGTGCCTTCAACGCTACCAAGTTCTTTAAATATACCTAAAGTTGGAAATTTATATTGTATTTTAGTAAGAGCAGCGACCGATTTTCCCTATAATCTGGCGATTTATGATTGGGATAGAAACGAAAAATACACTTATATTGAGCTAAAAGATATGGTCGATAGATTAGCAACAGCATTCCACGAAATAGGGATAAAGAAAGGCGATGGAATAGCATTATATACACCAAATGTCCCTGAATTCTATATAATATTATTTGCTACTTTAAAAATCGGAGCAATTCTAATACCAATCAACCCATTATTAAAATATCGTGAAATAAAACATATAGTAACTGATTCTGGTATTATTAAATTAATGATTTGCCATGAAAAATTATGGCGTCAAGTAAAAAAAGTCCATAATGAAATTCCATTTGAAAAAATTGCAATAATTGATAAGATAAAAGACATCGAAAATTCATACAGTATTGATGAACTAATTGAAAAGTATCCACCAAATCCTCCTCATGTGGACATAGATATCGAGGAAGATTTAGCATTTTTAATGTATACTGGTGGTACTACCGGACTTCCGAAGGGAGTTATGCTCACTCATAGAAATATGTTAGCAAATGTTTTACAAACTGCATTAAGGATACTTCCATTTGAAGAAGGCTTAGAATTAAGAGGAAAGTGGGCTAATCTAGCTGTGCTCCCATTATGTCATATTTATGGTTTGCTTTTAGCTTGCAATACTATTGCTAATGGATATTTAAATATCACTATCTTATTTGATGTAGAAAAAGTAATGAAAGCAATTGAAAAGTTTAAGATACAAATTTTTTCAGGGATTCCCACTATGTTTACTTTTATAGCAAATCATCCAGATTTTAACAAGTATGATTTATCGTCATTAAAATTAGTTACTTCTGCAGCTGCAGCTTTGGCACCATCTATCGCTAAAAAATGGAAAGATGTACAAGGAGTTATTCCAGTTCAAGGTTATGGACTGACTGAATGCTGCCCAGCAACTCATCTACAACCAATATTCTGGATAAACCCCATAGCTGAATCAATAGGTATTCCACTCGCTGATACTGATGCAAAAATAGTAGATCCAGATACATTAAAAGAATTACCACCAAATGAAATCGGGGAATTGTTGATCTGTGGCCCCCAAGTCATGAAAGGCTATTGGAAGAAACCAGACCGAACTGCCGCTGTTCTTATTAAAGATGAAAAGGGTAAAACATGGCTCAGAACTGGCGACCTTGCTAAAATGGACGAAAATGGGTATTTCTATATAAGTGGTAGGACCAAGGAAATGATTAAATATAAAGGTTATAGAATCCTTCCTTTTGAAGTCGAGAAAACTTTATATGAGCACCCGGCTATCTTAGAATGTGCTGTTATCGGTATACCCGATGATGAAGTCGGCGAAAAAATAAAAGCTTTTTGCTCAATAAAACCTGAATATAAAGGAAAAATTACCGAACAAGATATAATCGAATGGGCTAAAGAAGAAATGGCTGGTTATAAATGGCCACGTATAGTTGAATTTGTTTCGTCAATACCAAAGACAGCAGTTGGTAAAGTTTTCAGAAGGACTTTATTGGAAAAAGAACTTGCAAAATTAAAGAAAGAAACGAATCAATAATTTTACATCGGAAAAACAATTTTATTTTAATTTTTTATTCACAATTTTTTATTAAATCTACCCGGAAATAATTTAATTACCAAAAATTCTTTTAAATATATTTTTTTAATTTTTTTTGATTTATTTTATAATTTTAAATAAATAGTTATGCTCTTTTTCTTATTAACTTATCAGTAAATATGGGAAATAACTCAAAAATTAATTACAAATATTTAAATCAAGTTCCATTTAATTATAAAAGTGTAAAAAATTGTCGATATATTGTTTAAATGAAAAATAAAAGTTTTAATTTAATATATGAATAACTTTTAAGGGTTATATTAGGTAAATTTAAAACTTATAATTTATTTTTGTAAATTAAGTTGACGATACAAAAATATAGGTAATAAGCGAGTTATATGAATGATCCAAAAGTAGACATATTAGTAATTGGGTCTGGAATTGCTGGGTTATTATTTTCTTTAAAAGCATGTGAATTTGCCGAAGTTAGCATTATTACTAAGAAAGAAAGGGCTGAATCTAATACTAATTATGCTCAAGGTGGTATTGCAGCTGTCTTAGATCCTTTAGATTCGTTTGAATCTCATATTAAAGACACATTAATTGCTGGAGATGGCTTATGCGATAGAAAAGTTGTTGAAAAAATTGTCACTGATGGACCTACTCGAATTCAAGAACTTATTGACCAATACAATGTAAATTTTACCAAATCAAGCAATGGAAAGAGCTATGATTTAGGAATGGAAGGTGGGCATTCAAATAGAAGAATTTTACATACAAAAGATTTGACTGGTCAAGAAGTTGAGGAATCTTTATTAAATGCGATCGTAAAAAATCATATCCCAATTTATGAAAACTGTATCGCTGTCGATTTAATTCCGAGAAATGGAAAAATTATTGGGGCATATGTTTATGACAAGGAAAATAGGGACGTAATCGTAATACAGGCAAAAATAGTTGTACTGGCAACTGGTGGAGCGGGAAAAGTTTATCTCTATACAAGTAATCCTGATATAGCTACTGGCGATGGAATTGCAATGGCATATAGAGCTGGCGCCACAATTATGAACATGGAATTTTTCCAATTTCATCCAACATGTCTTTATCATCCATTTGCAAAATCATTTCTGATTTCTGAGGCGCTAAGAGGTGAAGGCGCCGTATTACTAGACAAAAATGGAAATAGATTTATGGAAAAATACCATAAAGACAAAGAACTTGCTCCAAGAGATATTGTGGCTAGGGCTATTGATGATGTACTTAAAAAGACCGGCGATGATTGTGTATATCTTGATATCACTCATAGAGGTGCTGACTTTATTAAACAAAGATTCCCTGGCATATATAAGCGGTGTTTAAACTTTAATATTGATATTACAAAAGATTGGATACCCGTAGTACCTGCCGCTCATTATTGTTGCGGTGGTGTTAAGGCAGGAATTGATGGGACAACTACTATCGGAAATTTAATTGCTATAGGAGAAACTGCATGTACAGGACTCCATGGAGCAAACAGATTGGCTAGTAATTCATTATTGGAAGCTTTAGTCTGTGCTCATGAAGCTGCATTAAAATGTAAAGAGCTCCTTAAAGAAGGGATTGATTTTCATAAAATTAAGCCATGGGAACCAGGAAATGCTGTTGATAGTGATGAGGCAGTTGTAATAACTCAAAATTGGGACGAAATTAGAAGATTTATGTGGAATTATGTGGGAATTGTAAGGACTAATAAAAGATTAGAACGGGCTAAAAAAAGGATTACAAACCTCCAGGATGAAATTAATGAATATTATTGGAATTTTAAAATTACTTCTGACCTTATTGAACTAAGAAATATCGCAACTGTAGCTGAATTAACAATCAATTCAGCATTAAGTCGTAAAGAAAGTAGGGGCATTCATTATAATTTGGATTATCCGTTTAAATTACCTGAAGCTAAAAACACTGAAATTATAAAAAGGCGTAAATGGGTATAAACTTAACTCATAATTAATTTAATTATTGGTAATTATTTTAAATATTCTAAATTCTTCAATTAATCAAAATCCAAGTAAAAATCCATTTAATTTGAAATTTTAGGTAGCGGATTTGAATTATTTACAGACTTTTGCTACACTATCAATTATACCGTTCAGAATTAATTGTCCAAGTTCTTTAAAAATTAATATTTTTTTGTCTTCTTTAAATTTCTTAAAACAATCGACAAGTCCAATTTTTGGCTCCCTTAGTGGGTCAAACTCTGGTCCACCAAACTCTAAAAAACCTCCTAAACCTCCAATTGCTGGCCACCTCTTCAAGGCTGTATTTAAATCTTTAGAAATCAAGTCATTCATTACCTTAAGTTTCTGGTAGTCGACCAATCCGATTACTGCTGCGATAGAATGTTCAGTAGTATCTGCATGTCCGGGTTTAACTCCTTGTTCAATTAACCAATAATTTACTTTGTCTTGGTCTACTAAATTAAAATCAAAATCAAATGGCCCAAAAGCCTTAATTTTGTATCCTTTAATAGTTTCTTGCACCTTTTTTATAGCCTTACGGGGAAAAATATTTCCACCATGAAAATTGACTATAACTATTTTATCAAACTCGAGATGATAATTTTCCAGCAAGGTGATATGCATTTTCATAAATTCTGTAATTTTCTCCAGCCATTTTTCGAATGGTAGATAATTTGGGGACCAAAACTTTGCAATATCGCCCACCCTATCAGTAGAATATGGAATATGTGCGATATATCTAGCACCAGCTTTATTGGAAGCATTAACTGCTACATATATGGCCTGCCGCGCATCAACATCCCTTGGTAAAGCATAACCATGAGCTTCATTAGAATTTCCAATTGAAAAAATTATTGTTTTATCCTCGTTTTCCCCAAATGGTCCGCGGTCGGACAATTTTCCCTTTAAATTTAAAAAGTCCAAATTATACATCTCATAATTTCATTTTTCATTTCAAATTTTCTAATTAGGAACTTTTCTAAATACCTATTAAATTAATTATATAATCAATAAAAAGAAATTCATTAAAATAGTTAATGTAATCCCTGCCAGGATTGGTGTAGAGAAATTATCATCAACTGGTAATTTTAAACTTTCATAAAACCCTCCTAATATTCCACAAATTATTGAGATTAGCACATAATAAAATATATTCAAAATTTGCCACTGAATAATAAAACCAATACCTAAAAATGTTAAAGATACAATAATACTAACAATAATATTACCGAAAAGTCCCTCATAAGACTTCTTTTTATTCCAAGGAAGTTTATGTTTTCCGTATTTTGATCCTATAAGAAAAGCAGTTGTGTCTCCAAGTCCCCAAATTAATATTGTTGTGGTGTATATGTAAAACATTGCCCATTTAAATTGAATCCCAATATAATATGCTCGAAAAATATAAACTAGCGGCGTTTCAATACCCAATATAATTGTGGAAGATATCAATGCCATAAATGAGGCATAATATGGTTTAAATTCTTCAGATTGACGTCCAAGAGCATTAAATGCATCTGTATACCACATTTTCAATTTTAACCCTGCATAAACTACTTCATGCATTCCAAAAGCAAAATCCAACCCAAGTAAACAAAAAATTGAAAATAATGGATCAAATAAAAAGATAAAAATTGTCGCAAGCAACCCGCTAACAATATTAAACATTTTTCTAGAAAAAGTCGTTGCTTCTTTTCCTTTTTCTCTAACCTTATAATGACGTATTTGTCCATATAATACCAAAAATATTAATAATCCATCTAATAATATAACTGCAATTATACTCATCCACCAATATATATAGAAATTAATAAATGTTGGAATAAATAAAATAATATCTGTGATCGCCACTACAAAAATTGACCAAAATGCTTGAAGGAAAGTTTTTTTATCCATAAACGCTCGACCTTTTTGACATTAATCTGATAAAATCTGAAAAACTAATTATATTTATTTAATTCTTTTTTACTATGTAAATAAAAGATTTTGATTGGATATGAATTTTGTTAAAAATTCGTTGTTCGTTTATTTAAAATTTTTCAACCATAAAATAAAATTAAATGATTCGAAAAAAATTTGTTTTATACTTGAAGTATTGAAGATTGCGATTTTAAAATGGTTATTAACCGATTTATTATAATTTATTTATGATACCTTTACTGGCTACTAGTCCAGAAACAGCTGCTGCAATAATTCCTCTTGTAATTCCAGCACCATCTCCAGCTACAAAAATATTTTTTATATCTGTTTCGAGATATTTATTTGTTATTATTCTTTTGGCGCTATATTTTATTTCTGGGGCATATATTAATGTAGAATCATTATTTAATCCTGAAATTACTGTATCTAATTTTTCGATGCTTTCCATCAAATCCGTCAATATACGATATGGCATTACCATTGATATATCTCCTGGAGTGACATTTTTTAGAGTTGGTTTGACAAAATTTTTCTGAATTCTTTCAAAAGTACTTCTGCGGCCTCTTTTTAAGTCTCCTAGTCTTTGTAAAATTGGTTTACCACCACCTAATATAGTAAAAGCATCTATTATTGATTTTCCATATTTCAAAGTATCTTCCAATGGTTTTGTAAGCGATACCCGCGAAATTAATGCAAAATTTGTATTTTTTGATAATTTAGAGATGTAAGAATGTCCATTTACTGCAACTGTTCCATCTTCATAGACTTCCTGGACTACAAATCCTTCATGATTTGTACAGAATGTTCTCACAAATCCATCAAATTTATGCGTATAAATATGAAACTTTGGGTCTCTTTGAATAGAACAAATCGGTTCCATAATATATGAAGGAACTTCCAGCCGTATCCCTATATCTATTGGTTTATATTTAGTTTTTACACCTAACTTTTCCATCTCAATGGCAAGCCAATGCATTCCTATTCGACCAGGGGCGGCTAAACAAAAATCGAACGAAATATTTTCTCCATTATCTAATTTAATATCGGTTTCATTAAGTTCAACAACTTTTGTTGCGAGCTTAAATTTTACCCCTCTTTCCTCTAAATATTTTTTAATATTATTTATTACTTTTGGTGCATTTTCAGTACCAATGTGCCTCTGCTTTATCGGTATAAAATGAATATCTTTTGATGCAGCTTTTAATTTTATTTTATTAACTTTACTTTCATCTGGTTGGAATATTTTTTTGGGGGCACCATTCAATAGAAAAATTCCATCAATTTTATTGATTAAATTCCATGCTTCTTCTTCACTACCTACTAATTCTACCAAATTTCCTCCTATAATTGGACTTAGGTTCAATTGCCCTGAAGAATATGTCCCGGCTCCACCAACTCCACTAAGCATATGACATGGTTTACAATGTGCGCATATTAATTTATCGGGGACTAAACATTTTCTTTTATCTACATCTAACCCCATGTCAATTATTAGTATGTCCAAGTCATCTCTCGAAGACAATTCATAAGCTGAAAATAAACCTGCTGCCCCAGCCCCTATTATTATCAAACGTTTTTTTTTGCTCAAAATTATGACCTGACTTATAATTTATCCATTAATTCAGGATATTTTAGTCCTAAAATTCTTATTGCCAGCCAAGCTGCATTTTGACTGTTATCAATTCCTACACAAGCTACTGGTACTCCTTTCGGCATTTGGACTATAGATAAAAGTGCATCTAGTCCACCCAACTTCACATCTACAGGTACTCCAATAACTGGTCTCTTAGTTTTTGCAGCTATAATCCCTGGCAGAGCTGCAGATAACCCTGCAATTGCAATAAAGACATCACTATTTGAATTTTCTAAATATTCATCTAACTTCTTGTAGTTTCTATGAGCTGAAATTACTTGTAAATCGTATTTTATACCTTTCTCTTCCAAAATTGCTGTAGCTTTCTCCGCTATTTTCCTATCCGATTCACTACCTATTATTATTGAAATCAATTTATCTCACCTTTATCTATCTAAATTTATTTCTCTGAATTACAATTGAACAACATTTTTAAATTTGTTTATTGGTTATTTAGCATATTTTTTTAGAATTACATAATATTTAAATCTAAAACCTAAATATATTATTAATCTTCCAAATATTCAAATCAAGGTATCAATATGAAAAAAAAATTGATGATTTTGGGGTTAATTCTTCCAATTCTCCTTAGCCTACCAATTTCTATAGTACATAGTCAAATATTAAATATATGGGATGTTAGAGCCGGCAATGTCTGATATTATTATTTTTCCGAAGTCTATACTGGAAATGTAACTGGTATATCTACTCTACCACCTCTTGAATATCATATTCTTTTAAATGAAGAACTGGGACAATTTTTTCCTTTTTACAATACAAGTGGTACCGATATTTATCTTCGTATTTTGATGCTTACTAAAAGCCCAGTTGAAAATTTATTGACCCTCTATGATGATTCATATACAAATTCTAAAAGTGATTTCATTTTCGACCAAGATAACCTTAATTCATTCTTCAACTTAGGAGTTTCAGGAAAATTTGTATTACCAGTAAGAAATGGTTCAACGTTTTTCATCGCTTGGAATTTTCCATGGGGTGATAATTGGACAATATGTTGTCAAGAAATTAATTCTGATCCAAATTATAACTGCAGTTGGAGTGGCAATTTATTGATCGTTAATTGCACAAAAAATAACGTATTAGATCCAAATCTAAATATGCATTTTAATCTGACTAAAAGAATTGTCTGGGATAATTCGACTGGTTTTTTAGTTTCGTTATCTATGAAAAAATTTTACGAGAATAAATTCTGTACAATAACAACAACAATTACGTCGAGCTATAGTTATTCTAGCCTTTCTGCATTCTTATCTATGGGACCACAAGACATTTTCTGGCCTATTGCGTTGTCAATAAGTGGGATTGGGTTAGGGCTATCATTAGTCATTTTTTATAAAGTTAAGAAAAAGTAGGATTGATCAATGATGAAAAGAAAAAATAAAATTATTGTTTTTAGTTTTTTAATGCTATTTTTTATTGTACAGCCTATATTCATTAGTACTTCATTTGCACAAATAGTCAATATTTGGGGAATTTCTGAAGGTGCAACGCGGTCTTATGATTACTATGAAATCTATTCGGGGTCAATTAATTCAATTACTACACATCCAAGGCGGACATACCGGATTGTAAAAATTTATGACAATGATGGAAATAACTATACCGAACTAATTTTTCAAATTACTACGACCAATATATACGGATCGCCTCAAGTTTCAACTCAGGTACTAGATGATTCATCATCATCTTGGTCGTATAATGGTCTTGAAATGACATCTTCAAACTATTACATGAGTAATCCTTTATATCCAATTTATTACAATGGGACAGATAGTATTGGGTTTAATTGGACTGCTGCAGAGGTGCATTTTAACACTGCAGACCCAAATTGGAACATGACTATATCAGGAAATATAGCAACTCTTAATAGGTCTTATAATGGGACGGAAAATGGCGCAGATTATGACGTTAATATAATTATAAAGTGGAACATTGTAAGTGGATGGCTAATATCTTATGATGAAATAAAAACATATAATGAAACTCTAGGATATTCAATCCATTACCAGACAACAATTGCTTTACCAACAGCCGGATTCTTACTGGATTGGAGCATTTTATTCAGTACATTTGCTATTGGACTTGGTGCTGCTGCTGTTGTATTTGCTACTCTTGCTTATAAAAAATTTAAATAATGATTAATTACGTTGACAAGCTAATTTATATTTTCTCCTTTTTTTTAAATAGATAATTAATTTTTTTTCTCGAATTTTGCTTAATAAAATATTCTCCTTGTTAAAATCATTAATTAAATTAAAATGTATCTTCTAGAATTTCAAAATAAAATTATTATCGTCAGTACCTAATATAAAGTTAAAAACATTATAATTAATTCGATAGATTATTTAGAAATATCATGCTTTTCTACAACCTATAATCATTCTTACTCCTAATAAAATTATTTTGAGAAAAAAAAAACAAATTCCGAAGGTTTTTATCCGACCTTTTCTATAATTACTTTACAAAAAATTAAATTTTTAAAAGGCTTAAAAAAATGAAAAATTCTGTTTCTGTTAAGGACTGTTTAGAGGAAGCTGTAGGATCATTAGATCGAGCGTTAAAATATGCAATTGAACAAGAATCTAAGAAAGAAGTTTTTAATATGATTTTATCCGCGGCATTATATAATGAAGTGGGACTTGAAAAAACTGTTAAAAATATTTTAAAACAGATGTTGTCAATGGCAGATGTTTCTGGTTCAGTAAAAAAAGAGATATCTGAATTTTTAAAGAATTTCTAATGTGTAAAAATGAATTAGAAAAAAGATTTTGGAGATTTTAATTTCTATTTTTAAATAATTTAATTTGTAAAATTTTAACTATAATTTTTCAGAGAATTTTAAATATATTAGCTAAAATTTCTATTAACAAAATAATCTTCGTTAATTCAATTGGTTAATGACCTAAAAGTATTTTTTTACTGATTCTAATTTTTGTTTTTATTTATTTAATTGAGAAAAATTCTTATATTAATTCAAAGATTTGACTTTAATATTAATATTATTTGAATAATTTCTTAAAATGATTTAAAAAATCTTTAATAAGCTGTTAGAATATTTGGAGAATTTTAATAATGGCATGGGATGCTTTATTTAAACAACTAATGACTAATGAACTTAAAGATTTTGATGTTAGAACTAATGTTTCGGTCGGAAAATTACCTTTACAAATAGATGTTGTTATTATTAAACCCAAAATACCAC
>Ga0190360_1000259_pt1 | contig 30048 bp, 29 predicted proteins | sample 48721834_MG_FD_161271 | JGI IMG/M metagenome (GOLD analysis project Ga0190360, IMG submission 161271) | Hydrothermal vent microbial mat bacterial communities from Southern Trench, Guaymas Basin, Mexico - 4872-18-3-4_MG | ecosystem: Environmental > Aquatic > Marine > Hydrothermal vents >...
AAAAAGCTTTCATTTTCACAAAGAGTAACCTTCAGAAAGCAAATTTCTGTTGTTTACTGGGAGCCATGGAGAAGAATCTTTTTTAAATGAAGGATGCCCCTGGGTAAACTAACCTGGACTATTCATAAAAAATGCCGATGAATATAAAAAAGATTCTTATTGAAAAGTTTTTTCAGCAATGTCAAGATAACCTCCTGATATTGCTGAATAAAAATAAGCATCGGCATTTTTTATGAATAATCTAGGTTAATTAAGGAGAATCTTTATAGGAAAAAAGCCTATCTTCTTCTTTTATTTTCTGCCTTAAAAAGTAAATAAGGATGAAAATCGAAAGCCACATCCAGCCCATAAAAACATAAATAGAAATCTTATCTTTAATGTCTTTAGGGGAGGCGGTGATTTTTTCTGGACTTTTCTTGACCTTTGGTTGTTGGAAAGATGAAACAGTTGAGCTTGAGGATAAAACCAGGTCATACCCTCCCCAGAAAAGAAACATAAAAAAAGCTAAGGATAAAGCTAAAACTCTCTTTTTTTTCATGACAATAAACTCCAGAGGCTCATAGCTATTCCATAAAGCACTGCTCCCCAAGCGATAATGGTAATTATTTTGCCTTTCCTTTCAGCCGGCTTATTATCAATGAAAGGCATAAAAAAGAAAAGGACAACTATGATCAAGATCAGGAGGACAGCCAGCGTGTCTCCCTCCATAAAAAAGATTTTGGCCGGAACTATCTTTAGACTCTGAAATAAAAATAGAAAGTACCATTCGGGCTTAATGCCCACTGGAGCTGGGGCCATTAAATCAGCTTCTTTGCCCAATGAGGGGGGAAATAGAATGGCTAAAGTTATTAGTCCCCCAAAAATAAGAAGCCAAACAATTGCTTCTCTGTAGACAAAATTTGGCCAGAAGGGAAGCTCCTTCACCTTTTCTTGGCTTTTCTCTAGAGAAAGGGGAAGGCTAATCCCATGCTTCTGGATTAAATAAAGATGGAATCCTATAAGGATAATTAATAAGAGGGGAAGGAAGGTGATATGAAAGCTGAAAAACCGGGTCAGTGTGTCTCCAGTAACATCTTCACCTCCACGCAGAAATTTAGTCAACCAACTGCCAACAACAGGTATTGCGCTGGGAATATCAGTTCCTACTTTGGTAGCTGAAACAGAGAGAGAATCCCAGGGCAAAAGATAGCCAGTAAAACCAAAGGCCATAGTAATAATCAATAACAAAACCCCGCTCATCCAGGTAGCTTCTCTGGGCCTTCGGTAAGATTTGAGCAACCAACTGCTAATGAGATGAACAAAAACGGTGGCAATCATCAAAGAAGCTGACCAGCTATGAATTGAGCGGATTATCCAGCCAAAAGAGACTTCAGTCATGATCCTGGCTACACTCTGATGAGCCTCGGCAATGGTCGCCTTGTAATAAAAAAGAAGCATAAGGCCAGTAATTACCTGAATAGTGAAAAGGACAAGGATAACACTGCCAGTATAGTACCAGAGAGAATGGCGGTGTTGAGGGATTTTCTTGTCTCTTAAGAAATTAAAAACTGCAGGCAGGCCAAGCCGATCATCAAGCCATGATTTTATACAACTTCTCATTCTAGCTCGCCTTGCTCTCCCCTCCGCCTTTACTAACCACCAGTTTATCTCCTTCAATGCTTACTGCCAAGCGCCGCAAAGGGCGAGGGGGTGGGCCGCCAATATTAATTCCATTTTCATCATACCAGCCATCATGACAGGCGCAGAAAAACTTCTTCTGCTGAGGAAGATAAGTAACATTACAACTGAGATGAGTACAGACACCGACAAAAGCCTGGAAAGAACCATCCTCTTCCTTTTTCAATAAGCCTGGTTTATTGCCCCAGGAAAATTTTTTAACTGAATTGGGAACCATCTCTTCAAAATCAGAAAAGGGCAAAACAACCTTATCAGGTTCCTGATAAGGAGGAAAAACAAACTTGATAATTGGATAAAGAAAAGAACTAGCTAAAGCCGCTAACCATCCCCCCAGCAATCCATTTAAAAATTGGCGCCGACTAAAAAGAGAATATTTAAGTTTCATGGTTTAATTCTAAAAATCCGTTTTATTTTCTCAATAACCAACTTTCTTCTCAAGGCTTCAATTCCATCGGCAGGTCTGACGTCTTTGGGACAGACCTCATTACACTTAAAGATTGTATCACACCCCCAAATACCTGCTTCAGTATTTACCTTAGACCAACTGGAAAAAGGCCTTTTATCCGAGGGTCTTTAACAAAACGATACAATTTGGCTAAAGCAGCTGGTCCTAGATACCTCTCATCTCTTGAAGCAACTGGACAAGCGCTGTAACAACAACCACACATAATGCAGTTGATATACTGCAAGATTTTTTCCATCTGCCGTTCTTCAATCCTGTAGCCCCTCTCTGGACCTCTCTCCTCCGGTTGCATGAACGGTTCGATATTATAAACTGATTGCCAGAAAGGCTCCATGTTGACCACTAAATCTTTTTCTATCTCTAAGTTAGGAAGAGGCTCAATGACAATAAGGCTGGTGCCAAGAGAGGCCAATTCTGTGCGGCAGGCCAAATCAAATCGGCCGTTAATAACCATGGCACAGGATCCACAAATAGCCTCACGACAACTGTATCTAAAGGAAAGGGTAGCATCCTGTTCATTACGAATATCCATTAGAGCTTCCAGAAGAGATTTTTTTTCAGAAGTCTTATAATTAAAATCCTGGAAATAGGGATGCTTATTTTTTACAGGGTCATATCTTAAAATCCTGATAACATACTTCATCTTTTAATATTAACCTGGATTATTCATAAAATCTGCCGATCTTTCATTTATTCTCATTGATATCTTCTTTTTATCATGATTTTTGGTAAGCTCATTGAGATTACTTAGTTCTTTTAATTTTATTTTAATTATAATCGCCATCTTTTACCCTTGGGGCGAGCCGATCTTACTGCATCTGCTTCGTTACAGGACATTTGCGGTGGAGGACCACAGCTGCATCTCCTGTGCCTCACATCTGCAGCAACCTCGACTCGTGAATAATCCAGATTAGTTAGATTTTCCTGATTGATAAAAAATAATAAAGGCAGAAATAAGGATGCTTCTCCCAAGAGGAAAAAAGTTTGACATTGGCCAATAAAAATTATATAGTTCCTAAAACTTCTCTAAAGGAGGATAAAAATGGATATTGTAGCTCGGGCCCAAGGGATAATCCTAAAGCCAAAAGAAGAATGGTTGAAGATAAAAGAAGAGGCTATGCCTTTCTCCCAACTTTTCACCTCTTATGTTTTAATTTTGGCGGCTATCCCGGCTGTGGCTCAATTTATAGGGTATGGCTTGGTTGGATTTAAAGTTCCATTCGTCGGATGGTATAGATTTGGAATTGGAACCGCTTTCCTCCGGGCTATCTTGGTTTATGTTTTTAGCATTGCCACTGTTTATGTTTTTGGTCTTATTATCAATGCATTAGCCCCTACTTTCTCTTCTGAAAAAAATATAGATAACGCCATGAAACTGGCCGTCTATACCATGACTCCTTATTGGGTAGCCAGCATTCTCTATATAGTGCCTTTTTTGGGGATTCTGGCTATTTTAGCTAGCCTTTATGGTCTTTATCTTCTTTACCTAGGTTTGGCCACTCCTCTCATGAATACACCTAAGGAAAAACTTGTTGGCTATTTAGTCGTCAGCCTTATTGTGGCTGTTGTTCTAATGATAGTGGTTGGAATAATTTTAGGTGCTATTTTTACCGTAGGTGGAGTTTACCGGGCTATTTAATTCCTGACAGATTTTAAGAAAAGCTTGGCGAGGCAAAGAAGCCTTTATAATTGGCCTGCCGATAACTAAATAATCTGCCCCCTCTTTGAGAGCCAGAGATGGGGTCATAATTCTTTTCTGATCATGGGAAGCGGCCCAGGAAGGCCGAATGCCAGGGGTGACTATTAAAAAATTTGAACCTATTTCTTGACGGATGAGGCCAATTTCCTGAGGAGAACAAACTACCCCATCCAAGCCGGCCTCTTTAGCTAAGTGGGCTAATCTAAGAACTTGACTCTGGGTTGAGGTTTCCATCCCTATTTTTTTTAAATCTTCATCGCTTAAGCTGGTTAAAACTGTAACCGCTAGCAACTTCGGCCTTTGTCCTTTTAAGCTTTCTTCCTTAGCTGCTTTTACTGCCCAACGCATCATTTCCAATCCGCCGGAAGCATGAAGAGTAAGCAGGCTGACTTCACATTTTGCAGCCATTCTAACCGCTTCGGCCACAGTGTTCGGAATATCATGAAGTTTAAGGTCGAGAAAAACGTTTTTTCCCAATCGCCTAACAGTCTGAACAAGCGATGGCCCTTCAGCTATAAAAAGTTTAAGTCCTATTTTGAAAGTCTCGGCTTCTTTTAGCTGGCTGATAAGAGAAAGTGCTTCTTGTTTGTTTTCAACATCAAGAGCAATGATAATTTTGCTGAGTGTGCTTATTTTATTTTTCATTTTTTTCCTTGTGAATTATTATTTCAAAGGCAAGCGATTCAATATGGCTGTGGAACCCTATATTTTTATTCATTTTTTAAACTTTCCACTTTCAACTTTTCACCTTAAACTAATTCCCTCATCTCCACTCAATTACACCTCTTCTTTCTCTTCACTCTTCACTTTTCACTCATTTATTCTTCACTATTTGTTTTCAAGGTACCGACTATTTCTTCAATCCTTTTTAAGTTATGTTTCTGACAGTAATTTTCTAATTCTTTTATAATTTTGACTGTTGCTTCTGGGTCGATCATATTAGCTGTGCCCACCTCTACCGCTCTGGCTCCAGCTATCAAGAATTCAAGAGCATCCGAGCCTGAAAAAATACCGCCCAGGCCAATAACTGGAATTTGCAGGCAGCAGGCTGTCTGATAAACCATTCTTAAGGCTATAGGCTTTATGGCCGGGCCGCTCAGGCCCCCCAAAACATTAGCCAGGCGGGGTTTTCTTGTCTCAGGGTCAATGGCCATAGCCAGAAAGGTATTTACTAAAGAGACAGCATCTGAGCCTGCTTCTTGAGCACTGAGAGCGATTTCTTGGATATCAGTTACATTAGGAGAAAGCTTGGTTATTAAGGGGCGGGAGCTCACCCTTTTAACCAATTTAACCAGAGAATAAGTGGAGTCAGCTTTTAGGGCCGGACAAAGGCCTCCTTTTTTAACATTAGGACAGGAGATGTTGAGTTCGTAAGCAGCCAGACCAGGTTTGTTGTTCAAAAAATCCACAACCCGAGCATATTCCTCTTCATCTTCACCGCAGACATTGACGATTAGAGATGTTTTATATTTTTGAAGATGGGGAAGAATTTCTTCTGAAAACCTTTGGACTCCTATCCCCTGGAGGCCGACGGAATTTAAAAGTCCGGCATGTGTTTCGGCTAAGCGAGGTGGTGGATTTCCTTGGCGGGGAGAAAAATAAAGTCCTTTAATGACCAATCCCCCCAATTGATTTAAGTCAATAAAAGGTTCAAATTCTTGGCCATAGCCAAAAGTACCACTGGCCGCAATAATGGGGTTTTTGAGCTTTAGAAAACCCAGGTCAACGGATAAATCTATCATTTTTGTCCATCCGCCCAGATTATTTCTTCTGCGGAAAAGACAGGCCCTTCCTGGCAGGTTTTAAGCCAGAGCAATTGACCCTCTCTTTTTATCCTTCTGACGCAGCCCCAGCAGACACCAAAGCCACAGCCCATTACCGATTCTAATGAATATTCGGAGGATATTTTTTCTTCGACCAGAAGATGAGCTATTTCAGCCATCATTGCTTCGGGACCGCAGGCATAGACTTTAAAGGGCTTGATCTTCTTAATCTTTTGTCTTAAAAGTTCAGTAATAAAGCCTTTAAAGCCAAAACTGCCGTCGTCTGTAGCCAGATGAAGTTCAAATCCGTCAGCTTCTATTTTGTTTTTTAAAGGAAGGTCATTCCGACTTTGGCCACCATAAAAAATTTTAACTTTAGCTCCTTGTTGGTTTAAACGGTGTGCCAGAAAATAAAGAGGTGCTATACCTCTGCCGCCTCCTACTAAAGCAGTCACTTTTCCTTTGATTTCAGCTCCAATGGAGAAGCCTTTTCCCAAGGGTCCGATAATATCCAACCAATCTCCTGGTTTTTTTTGGCTGAGGAGGAAAGTCCCTTGGCCTGTTATTTTAAAGAAAATTTGAATATTTTCTTTATGTTGAAAATGAAGGCTGAAAGGGCGCCTCAAGAGAGGATGATAATAGGCACTAGGCCGAACCATGATGAATTGGCCGGGCTGAGCTGAGAAAGCAATCTTAGCTGACTTTAAGTCAAATAAATAATAGTCACCCCAATTTTTCTTGTCGATTATCAAGGCTTGTGAATCTTTGATCATGAATCTTTCATTGCTGAAAAAATATCAGAATATTAATCCCTTGGCAACAAAAACTTTGACAACCCTATCCAGTTTTTGTTTATAATCAAATTTCCCGATGATTATCATAGGAGGGATTTATAAATGAATGTTTCAAAAAGGGGGCAACAAATTCAGCCTTCGCCTATAAGAAAACTTAAACCTTATGCAGACCAAGCGCAGGCCAAAGGAATTCATATTTATTTTCTTAATATTGGCCAACCCGATATTGCCACTCCTTCGCCAGTTTTAGAAGCCATTCGTAGTTATAATGAACCAGTCTTAAGCTATGGTCCAGCCCAGGGTTTTTTAGAATTAAGGCAGGCCATTGCTGATTATTTCCGTTTATACGACATTCCTCTTGAGGCGGACAATGTAATTATTACTATCGGCGGTTCAGAGGCCATTCATTTTGCCTTCAGCGTTGTCGCTGATCCTGGCCAGAGTGTGCTCATTCCTGAGCCTTTTTACACCAATTATAATGGCTATGCTAGTTTTGCTGATGTCCGAATTTTGCCTCTGACTCTCAGCGTTGATAATGGTTTTCGCCTGCCTCCTCTCCCCGAAATTGAAGAAAGAATTACCCCTGAAACGAGAGCTATTCTTATCTGTTCTCCCAACAATCCTACAGGAACAGTTTACACCCGAGAAGAATTAGCCCGGCTCGTATCTCTAGTCAAGAAATATGACCTTTTTTTAATAGGAGATGAAGTCTACAAAGAATTCGTTTATGATGGCCTTAAGCATACAAGTGTGCTCGAGTTTGAGGAAATAAAAGATAGGGTGATTGTTGTTGATAGTATTTCTAAGCGCTTTAGCTGCTGCGGAGCTCGAATTGGGGCGGTCATAACCCGAAATCAGGAAATATATAAATATCTATTGAAATTCGCTCAAGCCCGTCTCTGTCCTCCGACCGTAGAGCAAAAAGCCGCTTTAGCTGCCTACAGGATGAATAAAGAATATTTCCAAGAGGTTAGGCATGAATATCAAAGGAGGCGGGATATTCTACATGAAGGGCTAAAGGATATTCCAGGCATTGTTATTGACAAGCCCCAAGGAGCCTTTTATTTGATTGTCAGACTGCCTATCAAAGACTGCGAGCATTTCGTTAAATGGATGTTAACTGATTTTGAGCAGGGAAATCAGACAGTCATGGTTGCTCCGGGGAAGGGTTTCTATTCTTCTCCGGACAAAGGGCAGGATGAAGTGAGAATTGCCTATGTTCTTAAAGAAGAAGACTTGATCAAGGCTATAAAAGTTTTTAGGGCAGGTTTGGATAAATATCTGACTCTTATTTAAAAATTAAGATTGGGCTTAATTAAGGCCAGCCAAAGGCAGGGTTTGAGCTTTAAGCAATATGCCGACCGCTAAAATTTTTAAACAGGTTATTTTCATCTTAGGTCTGGCCACCATCATCAGAGGAATTGATATTGATTGTGGCTGTTTTGGCAGTCTGAGTCACAAAGTAGATTTTAAATTAATTCTAACTGATCTTTTTTTATTGTTCATGTCTTTAACTATTTTCTTTTATCCTCAAAGAGATATTAGCCACAAGTAGTCTGCAAAGGAACACCATCCTCTATCTGTAGGGGCTGCTTTCCTGTAGGGCCCGCTATTCCTAGCGGGCCGTTAACCTTTAAATGGAGGGTCAATTGTCCTCAATGGACCGCTCACAAAACGTTCCCTACAATATCGATAAATTCTCTTGAGAATTTTCTGTCCCTAGCAAACTGTGTTCATATGTTACAAATTAAATCAGAGGGCAAAGTTATAATCTGATACTGTCTCTGTTTTTTATCTCTATTATTTAAAATAATATTTTAATTGTAGTTTGTAGGTTATATTTTTTATCTTAGTTATGTTAAAAAAATCGATATATTTTCTCAATCCTCTTGAATTTTGAATGAGCAGCGTGTATATTCAGTGGTTATATATTCAAGGAGTAGAAAGATGGCCAAAAAATATGTTTTCTTTTTCACCAAAGGTAAAGCTGATGGTAATAAGGATATGAAAGATTTATTAGGAGGCAAGGGAGCCAATTTAGCCGAAATGGCTGCTATTGGTTTACCGGTTCCATCAGGTTTCACCATTTCGACTGAGGTCTGTAATCTTTTTGCCAAGTCTAAAGGAAAACTCCCAGCCGAGGTTAAAGAAGAAGTTCTGGTTAACCTGAAAAGATTGGAGCACATCTCTGGGCAAAAATTTGGAGATGAGGGTAATCCTCTTCTTGTTTCTGTCCGCTCTGGAGCTAAGTTTTCGATGCCAGGTATGATGGATACTGTTTTAAACCTTGGTCTCAACGATAAAACCATAAAAGGATTAGCTCAAAAAAGCGGCAACCGGCGTTTTGCCCTTGATTGTTACCGGCGCCTGCTTCATATGTTTGGTGATGTTGTTATGGGCGTACCCAAGAGGAAATTTGAAGAAATCTTAAGAAGAAAAAAAGAAGAGAGAAATCTTGAATTTGATCATCAACTTTCCCAAGAAGACTTAGAAGAAATAATTTCAGAATATAAAAAGTTGATTAAGAAAGAAACAGGCAGAACCTTTCCTCAGAATGTTCAGCAGCAGCTATTTATGGCTATTGCTGCAGTCTTTGAATCCTGGAATAATCCTCGAGCTATTACCTATCGTCAGATAAATAGAATCCCTCAAGATTTGGGAACAGCTGTCAATGTCCAAATGATGGTTTTTGGCAATTTCGGCTCTAAATCAGCTACTGGTGTTGGCTTTAGCCGAAATCCAGCTACTGGTGATAAGGAACTGTTTGGAGAGTATTTAGTTAATGCTCAGGGTGAAGATGTGGTAGCCGGAGTCAGAACTCCCTCGCCACTTAAGGCAATGAAAAAAGACGTGCCTCAGGTCTATCATCAGTTGAAAGAGATAACGGCTACCCTGGAGAGACATTATCATGATGTCCAAGACTTCGAGTTTACAGTCCAAGAAGGAAAACTTTACATGCTGCAAACTAGGAGCGGCAAGAGGACAGGACTGGCTGCCGTGAGGATTGCCGTTGATTTAGTAAAGGAAGGTTTAATTAAAGAAAGAGAAGCCCTCCTTTTAGTGGAGCCAGAAGCTTTAAACCAGCTGCTTCATCCAGTTTTTGATCCTGAAGAGAAAAAAAGGCATGAGATTCTGGCCGAGGGATTGGCTGCTTCTCCTGGAGCAGCCACTGGTCAGGTTGTTTTTTCGGCCGAAAATGCTGTGGCCTGGAAGAAAAATGGAAAACAAGTAATCCTTGTCCGAGAGGAAACCTCTCCTGATGATATTCATGGGATGAATGCTTCCCAGGGAATATTAACTGCTACTGGAGGCATGACTTCTCACGCAGCCGTGGTTGGCCGCCAGATGGGTAAACCCTGCGTGGTTGGTTGTGAGAAAATCAAGATGAATGAGGCGCGTAGAGCTTTTGAGGTAGGTCAGCGGAGAATAAAAGAAGGAGACTGGATTTCCATTGATGGTTCAACTGGGGAAGTTCTTGATGGCCAGATTCAGACAAAGCCTTCGGAGATTATTCAAGTCATAAGAGGAGAGTTAAAACCAAATAAATCGAAGATTTACCGCTATTTTACTCGGTTTCTTTCTTGGGCGGATAAATACAGAAAATTAGGAGTTCGAGCCAATGCTGATACTCCTGAAGATGCAGCTACAGCCTTTGCTTTTGGAGCAGAAGGCATCGGTTTAGCCCGGACAGAACATATGTTTTTTGAAGAGAAAAGGCTTCCTTTTATCAAACAGATGATTTTGTCTGAAACGGCCGAGGAAAGAAGGAGAGCCCTGGCCAAATTGCTCCCTTTTCAGAGGCGGGATTTTTATGAGCTTTTTAAGGAAATGAAAGGGCATCCAGTTACTATCCGAACTATTGATCCTCCTCTCCACGAATTTTTACCCCGTAAAGAAGAATTGATGGTGGAATTGACGAAATTTAAAGTTAAAAAGAGTAAGAATAAAAAGAAAATCAAGGAGCTGGAAGAACTGCTGGAAAGAGTTAAAGCTCTGTCCGAGTTTAATCCCATGCTTGGCCATAGAGGTTGCCGTCTGGGGATTACTTATCCCGAAATTATAGAAATGCAAGCTAAGGCCATCTTTGAAGCCGCTTGTCAATTGAGGAGGGAAGGGAAAAAAGTCAGGCCAGAGATTATGGTCCCCTTAGTAGGATCTGTGGAAGAGTTAGCCCATCAGAAAAAAATAATTGTAGAAGTAGCTGAAGCAATGATGAAGAAATATAAAGTGAAAGTGCCTTATTCGGTGGGAACCATGATTGAGATTCCCAGAGCGGCCATAACCGCTGATGAGATTGCCAGAGAAGCAGAGTTTTTCTCCTTTGGGACCAACGATCTCACTCAGACTACTTATGGGATTTCGCGGGATGATGGGGTGGCTTTCGTCAATTATTACATAGTCCATGGCATCTGGCCGGATAATCCTTTTGAGACAGTTGATATTCAAGGAGTAGGAGAGCTGATGAAATGGGCAGTAGAAAGGGGACGTCAAACTAGAAAAGACTTAAAAGTAGGAATTTGTGGCGTCCATGGAGGAGATCCTCGCTCGATTTTCTTTTGCCACCAGGTTAAGCTCAATTATGTCAGCTGTTCTGCCTACCAGATACCAATTGCCAGACTGTCTGCGGCTCAGGCAGCTATAAGGGAACAAAGTAAAAGGTGAGAAGTATGAAATTCAAAACTATCCTTGGAAATATGGTGAACCTCTACATAATCTTTTACAGCTTGAATTAATTTATCATCGTGACTACCTATGGCTGGGTAAACTCCGTCCTTAAAAAGCAAATAAGTCAGCTTGATAAAATTACGGCAGATATCGTTCATTTTTTTGAGGGCAATTTCTTTTGGTTCTTTATAAGCTCCTTTGCATAGTCTGACTTTGGCTTTTGCCCGATTAATGTCCTCTATATCTTTGGCTGAGCGGTAAAGATAGACCTGGATGACAATGCCTTCATTGTCGAATTTCTCATGAATACGGTAAAAAATTTCATATTTATGACTCCTCTTTAAAAGTATTATAGTTTATATATTTATCGTATTAATTTATGTAATTTCAAGAAATAAATGAGAGAGCGAGCATCCCCAGAGAGTAAGGTTTACCATTTGCCTTTTTTTTGATATGTATAGAACTTAATGGTTAACCTGAGAGATTTATTGATCAGATGGCGGCTCAGAAAATTTACTTTGAAGTTCGTCTACAGTGATAAATATTGGATGGTTAACCTTAACCAGCATGTCTTTCCCCTGGAAAAATACAGGCTTCTCTATGAAAAGTTAATCCGCTTAGGTGCTAAGAAAGCGAATTTTCTTTCTCCCCAGCCAGTAAGTGATGATGAGCTCCTTTTGGTTCATACTCCTAAATACCTGAATAAATTGAAGACAGATTCTCTCTCTCAATCAGAAATTTTAACTATAGAATTGCCTTACTCACCTCAGCTTCTGCAATTTGCCCTTTATCAAGTAGGAGGAACGGTACTGGCTGCTGAGACGGCTCTTAAAGAAGGCTTGGCTGTTCATCTAGGCGGTGGATTTCATCATGCTTTTCCTGATCATGGTGAGGGCTTTTGTATTGTGAATGATGTGGCTGTAGCTTTAGAGAAAATGAAGCAGGAAGGGAAAATTCAAAAAGGGATGGTTGTTGACTGTGATGTTCATCAGGGAAACGGGACAGCTTCAATTTTTGCTAAGAAAGATTATGTTTTTACTTTTTCAATTCATCAGATGGATATTTATCCTGCCCAAAAACCCCCCAGTTCTATGGACGTCGGTTTGTGGTCAGGGGATGGAGATGATAAATATTTAACTGATCTTAAAGCTCATATTCCTCATATTTATCAAGAGTTTAAACCTGATATTATTTTATATTTGGCAGGAGCAGACCCTTACCAGAATGACCAGTTGGGAGGATTGAGACTAACTATGGAAGGTCTCAAAGAGCGAGATAGGTGGGTCATTGGCCAAGCTCGAGAGCTTGGCCTTCCGCTGGTTGTCCTCTTGGCCGGAGGCTATGCTTATGATGTTGAAGAAACAGTGGCTATCCATTTTAACACAATCCAGCTTGCTCAAAAGATTCATAGACGGCGGAAGAAAATATCTCCACTTCAGGATAGCCAATAGTTAAAGTTTGAATATTTATGGTTGAAGGAAAATATGAGCAAAAACCTTGGCATCTCCAATCATATTGTCGATAATGCAGTATTCATTGGGCTGATGGGCAGTTTCTTCCACTTTTGACCAGCAAGCAGCCTCGAAATTTTCTCTCCTGAAGATTGAAGCTACCGTTCCGCCCCCGATGCCAACGGCTTTCCCTTCCAGTCCGTAGACTTCTTTAATGGCTTTTTTTAAGACTTTGACCACCTCGGCTTCAGCTGGAGTTGGTGGAGCAGCTGGAGCTTTTTGTTGTTCTTCTAAGTTAATTTTAACTTTGAATTTATTTTCAATCCCGCCCATCATTTTTTTGATTTGGGCCTCAACCTCTGTGATTGAATGTTTGGGCAGGAGGCGGCAATCCATATAAAAGATATCTTCGCCGGGGATGGTATTGATATTAGGTACATTGGCTTCTTTTTTGGTTGGTTCGAAAGTAGAATTAGGAGGATCAAAAAGCTGGTCCTTATCAGGAAATAACTGGTGAAGCTGATCGAGTTCGGTGATTAAAAATGAGGCTGCTTTGAAGCTGTTAATCCCTCTTTCGGGAGTAGAGCCGTGAGCTTGCTGGCCGATGGTTGTAAATTTGAGCCAAAGAATGCTTTTTTCTGCTACTTCAATCATGGTTCCATATTTATTGCCGGCATCAGGAACAATAATTATGTCTTGAGGACGAAAAGGATTTGAATGGCGAAGAACATAATCAATGCCTTTACCACTTCCAGTTTCTTCATCAGCTACGAGGGCTATACCCACATCATAACGAGGTAAAATTTTTTCCTCGTGAAAGGCTTTTAAAGCAAAAAGGGATGCAACCATATCCTGCTGATTGTCCTCAGTGCCTCGTCCGTATATTCTGCCTTCTTCGACCCAGGCTCGAAAGGGATCCCCTCTCCATTGAGCTAATTCTCCAGGAGGTACGATATCCATATGGGTCATCACCCAGATGGTTTTGGAGGAGCTTTGGCCTCGGTAGAAAGCTAATATATTGGGCCGATAACCAGCCGGAGCCTCCAAATCTGGAGCTTTAATGACTTCAATCTCCGTCAGGCCAATTGTCTTTAAGAAATCAAGGAGAAAGTCTGCTCTTTTAGCTTCGCCTTGGCCACCACTTTGGGGAGATATAGCCGGTAAAGAACAAAGAGATATTTGCATATCTATCATTTCATTCCGATATGAATCTATTTTATTGGTTATTTTGTCGAAATAATTCATAGCCTCACTCCTTGTCTCTGCCATCATAGCACCGGCCTCACCGAGAAGCAAGCTCTATACTTTTTTTTCTTTATTAAGCATTCACAAAATCATGATAAATAATATAATAATGAGCAAAGTTATCTTTAGGGACAGCGATTTCCCTCCATTTGATGCCCATAGTGGAAGGTGGGGAGTGTCTTGGCCAGGATGGAAGGAAATCGCAGCACCACCTCATTTCTTTTTTTGCAAAATTTCACTCAAGACGGTTGGGGAAAAGCCTTCTCTTCTTTTCCTTTCCTTGACTTTTCATTATATTGTGAATACATTTACTCAGGATGCGCCTCGGATTTGATATCCGTCCCTTCCTCAAGGAAGAAACTGGGGTCGGTATTTACTTTAAGAATTTGCTTTTTTCTCTGGCTCAAATTGACCAAAATAATGAATACTGCCTTTTTTCTTCATCCTTTAAAGATCGTTTCCCTGCTCATAAGATTCCACCTTTTATCCAAAAAGATTTTCGAGATTTCCATTTGCCGGTAAAGTTGGTCAATTTCTGCTGGTATCGTTTAGGTTGGCCTTCTCTTGATTTTTTTTTCAGAAAAAAAATAGATCTCAGCCATTCTCCTACTCCTTTGCCCCTCCCAGGCAGCGGCAAAAAAATAGTGACTGTTTACGACCTTTTTTTTGTAGAATCGCCCTTTTTAAGCAATAAAGAGGCTAAAAGAGATTTCCTGCCCGAGGTTGAATCTTCTCTGGAGAGAGCTGATGGCGTTATAACTATTTCTCGTTTTACTAAAAATAAGATTATTAATAAATTTAGAGTTGAGGAAAGTAAAATCCGAGTCGTCTATTTGGGCTTTGATCATCATTTTTGGCAACAAATATCTGAGGCGCAACTTTTTCGTTTGAAGTCGAAATACAAATTGCCCTCTTCTTTTATTCTTTTTGTCGGTGCTCTGGAGCGACGAAAAAACCTTCCTTCTTTAATAAAAGCTCTAAAAATTATCCATGCTCAGCGAGTTAGCATCCCTCTCTTTTTAATTGGGCCTAAAGGCGAAGCTTATAACCAAATAAAAGAGGAAATAAAGAGGCAGTCTCTTTCTGATTGGGTGAAAATGCTGGGATACATCCAGGAGGAAGAGTTGAAGGGCTTTTTCAGGTTGGCTACCCTGCTGGTTGTTCCTTCCCTAGAGGAGGGCTTTGGTTTGCCTGTGGTTGAGGCCTTGGCTAGCGGTCTGCCAGCCGTTATCTCCAGGGGGGGAGCTTTGCCCGAAGTGGCCCAGGAGGCTGCTCTTTATTTTAACCCACTCCAGCCTGAAGACATAGCCAATCAAATTCTTAGAGTCCTGCGGGATAAAAAATTAGCCCAATCATTAATAGCCAAGGGTCGTCAAAGAGCCAAAGACTTTAGCTGGTTAAAGACAGCCAGCCAAACTCTTGATTTTTATTATCAGGTAGCTGCAAGTTGAGAAGAAATATCCTTTTTGTTTCTCATTCAGCCGAACTTAATGGAGCTGAAAGAATGTTACTTCAAATTCTTAGAAATATTGACCGTAAGAGATTCAATTCCCTTCTTGTCCTGCCTGCTCCAGGCATTTTAAAGGAGAAAGCAGAAGAATCAGGAATTGAAGTTAAAATTATTCCTTATAAATGGTGGCTATCCGAAGAATGGCAAGTATGGAAGCAGCCTTTCTCCTGGTTGTGGAATATAAAAAGTATAATTCGTTTGCTGAAATTCATCAAAGAGAGGCAAATTTCCCTTGTTTTCACTAATTCTGTGGCAGTTTTTAGCGGAGCCTGGGCGGCTAAAATAACCAAAGTTGGCCATATCTGGTCAATTCATGAAATTCTCGATGGTCAAGAAAGAATTCTTCATTTCTGGCTGGGGAAAAGAATTCTAATTAAACTGATTGACTGGCTCTCAACCGCAATTGTGGTTAATTCTAAAGCCAGCCGGAGATCTTTTCCAAATAATAAAAAAGTAAGACTTATTTATGGAGGATTTGAGCTGCCCCAGTTAAGCCTGGCTTCTTCCCAGACTATTCGCCGCAAACTAGGGCTGAGACAAGAAGATTTTGTTTTAGGGATAGTGGGCAAAATTTACAAAGGTAAAGGCCAAGAGGAAGTAATTCAGGCCGTGGCTTATTTAAAAGAGCATTTACCTCAGGTTAAGCTTTTGATTGTGGGTGAAGTTAAGGATAAAAGATATTACCGGAAGTTAAAGAGAATAACAAAAAAATTAGGTTTAGAGGGAAAAATCAAATTTACTGGCTATCAGCACGATATTTTCTCTCTCCTCGGAGCCATGGATTTATTGATAGTAGCTTCCAGGGTTGATTCTTTAGGTTTAGCTGCTCTAGAAGCCATGGCTGTTTCTACTCCCGTTTTAGCGGTTAGAGCTGGCGGTTTATCTGAAATTATTAAGGATGGAGACAATGGCTTTTTAGTGGAAAGTAACCGGCCAGGAATTTTAGCCGAAGCAGTAGAATCACTTTGGCGTCATCCTTCCCGACTAAAAGAAGCAAGTCAAAGAGCAATATCCACTCTAAAAGATAAATTTTCTTTAAGCCGTTATATTTTGAGGATTGAACAACTCTTGGATGAGTATGGTGAATAAAGGAGGGTCCAAACCAGAATTATCTGTAGTTGTAGTAAACTACAATGACAGGCAAAATCTGGGCCAGAGTTTAGCTGCTCTTATCCAAGGGCGGCTTGACTTTGCTTATGAAATAATCGTCGTTGATAATAATTCTTCAGATGGAAGCAGGGCTTATCTGGAGAAGAGCTTTCCTCGGATAAAACTTATTTTTAACCGGGAAAATAGAGGATTTGCCCGGGCCTGCAATCAAGGGATAAGAGCCAGCCGTGGCCATTACCTCCTTATATTAAATCCCGATGCTATTATTGAGGCTCCGGCTTTGAACTTGCTGATGAGAGAGATTAGATCAAACCCAAGCGTGGCTGCGGTCGGGCCAGGCCTTTTTAGAGATTACAGCCGCTACCAAGTTTCTTTCGGGGGAAAACCCACTTTTGGCCGGGAACTCTTGCAGAAGTGTTTATTAAATTACTGGCTAAGATTAAGGTTAAAATTGTCTTCAACCAGGAGAGAGGTGAGCTGGCTGAGTGGAGCCTGCCTTTTGGTCAGGCGTCAGGCTTTGGAGGAGGTTGGTCTTTTCGATGAAAAATTTTTTCTCTATTTTGAAGATATTGATCTTTGCCTGAGGATGAAGGCTAAGGGCTGGAAGCTTATTTATCTTCCCCAAGTCAAAGTTTATCATCAGGAAGGAGCTTCTACAGTTAAGCTAGGCCTTGGCCGTCGTTTTGCCTACCGTCAAAGTCAGCTTTATTTTTACCGCAAGCATAACTCAAAATTCTCTTATTATCTTCTTTATTTTTATCTTTTAATAAATTTTTCAGCTCTCTTTCTTGAGGAAAAACTAAAGAAGGACAAAAAGAGAGTAAAAGCAGCTGTTTTTTTTAAATTGTTAAGGAAAAGTCAGCATGGGCAGAATTAAAGTAATGGCCATGATCGACCGGCCGTTTTTAGGAGGGGGCCAGGTTAATCTCCTGGCTCTGGCTCGAAATTTAGATAGAACAGAGTTTGAAGTTAGTGTCTGTTCTCAACCAGGGGGAGCCTTAGAAGAAGAAGTAAGAAAAAGCAACATAGATTTTTTCCCCATCAGCTTTCAAAAGAAAAATTGGATAAAAGTAGTAAGGCAAATAAGACTACTACTGGAACAAAAGGAAGTGAATATCCTTCATACTCATGGAGGGGTAGCTGGTTTATTTGGCCGCTGGGCTGGCCGCAGGATTAAAAACCTGATTTTAATCCACAGCCTACATGGTATCCATTACCTCCATTACAGAAATCCATTATTAAAAGCAGGCGCTTGTTGGCTGGAGAGATATTTCTCCAGTTTTACAGATCAGGTAATATGTGTTTCTGAAGGAGACAGACAAAAGGCTATAGATTATAAGCTTGTCCCTGAAGAAAAGGTTACTGTAATTCATAACGGCTTAGATTTTGATACTTTTAATAAGGTGAACAATAGGGTGAACAAGAAAATTCCTTTTTATCTAAAACCATCATCTCCAGTTGTAGGCAGCGTTGCTCGACTTCACCGCCAGAAAGGTTTGATCTATCTTCTCCAGGCTGTTCCTCAAATTGCTAAGGTTTTTCCTGAGGTTAAAATTTTAATAATCGGAGGGGGACCGTTGGGAGCCAAGCTGAGTAGACAAGCAGCTAAATTGGGGCTGGGAAAGATTGTAAGTTTTTTAGGAGAAAGGCAAGATGCAGCTCATCTGCTGTCAACATTTGACGTTTTTGTTCTGCCATCTCTCTGGGAAGGATTTCCCTATGTTCTCCTGGAAGCAGCAGCTATGGCCAAGCCTGTGGTCGCTACAAGAGTCAGCGGTTCTACCGAAATAATTAAGGACAAAAAGACTGGAATCTTAGTGCCTCCGCGCAGGCCCGATAAATTAGCTCAAGCTGTGATTAAGCTTCTCCAACAGAGAGAATATGCCCAAAATTTAGGTCAATCCCTAAAAAAGAATATTTGCCAGCGGTTCACCTTGTCCCAAATGGTTGGTAGGATTCAGAAGCTTTATTTAAGACTTTATCAAAAAAAACAGAAGGAAGAACCTTCTCCACTATCTCCGCCAATTGACAATTAAGAGTCGCCCTTTTATAATCAACCTCAATGGAGAAAGCCAAAGTCGCTCTGGTTCATGACTGGTTGACTGGACGCCGGGGAGGGGAAAAAGTTTTAGAGGTTTTAGCCGAGATATTTCCCCAAGCACCTATCTTTACCCTTTTTCATTTTCCGCGGAGCCAGGTGGAAGAGATTGAAAAAAGAAAAGTCATCACTAGTTTTCTCCAGCATCTGCCTTGGTTGAGGAAAAGGTATCGTTTCTATTTGCCCCTCTTTCCTCTTGCTGTAGAACTTTTCAACCTCGAAGACTATGATTTAATTATATCCAGCTCTCACTGTGTGGCCAAAGGTATTATTCCTCATCCCCACTCGCTTCATATCTGTTATGTTCATTCACCAGTGCGCTATGGTTGGAATCAGTACTTTTCTTATTTTTCTCCTGAAAAATTAAACTTTTTCTCCCGCTTTTTAATTCCTCCTATCATCCATTATTTAAGATTCTGGGATACAGCTTCTTCTCATCGTGTTGATTATTTTATTGCCAATTCCAAAAACGTAGCCTCCAGAATTGAAAAGTACTACCGCCGCCCAGCAGACATTATTCATCCTCCGGTTGATACTCAATTTTTTAAACCTGGCAGCCAGAGTCAAACATATTATTTAATCGTTTCAGCCCTTGTTCCTTACAAGAGAATAGACCTGGCTGTTGAGGCTTTTAATAGGATTGGAGAGAAGCTGAAGATTGTCGGCCAAGGGCCTGAATTTAAAAAATTAAAAAAGATGGCTGGTTCAAATATTGAATTTTGCGGTTCTCTGGCCGATGATAAGCTTCTTCAGGTTTATCAACAAGCAAAAGCTTTAATTCTGCCGGGAGAAGAAGATTTCGGCATCACTTCTTTAGAAGCCCAGGCCTGCGGCATTCCTGTCATTGCTTATGGCCGGGGTGGGGCTACTGAAAGCATAGTTGAAGGTCTTAGCGGGCTTTTTTTCCCTGAATTGAGGGTGGAGAGCCTGCTTGAAGCTCTTGACAAATTTCAGGCCATAGAATTTAATAAAACTAAAATAAGAGGCAATGCTTTAAAGTTTTCAAGAGATAAGTTTAAGGTAAAATTAGCCGCTTACTTTCGTCGAAAGTGGCAGGAGCATCAAAGCCAGAATGATTAAAGAGAAAAGAAAAAAGCTAATAGGATTATTCATTTTGAGCGATATATTGGCCATTGCTCTTTCCTATTTTTATTCTTACCTTTTCCGCTTTTACGGCTATATTATTCCGGTTGACCCCCAGAAAGGCATCCCCCCCTTTAAATCTTATCTGGCTGTTTTTCCCTTGTTTTTAGTAGTTCATTTAGCCATTTTTTTTCTTCAGGGTTTTTATAAAACTCGCCTAAAAAGGACTAGGATTGATGACTTCTTTCTCATTGCCCTCAATGCTTTCTTTGCTATTCTTATTGTTTTGGCAGTACTGAATTACCTCTATGCTTACAGCCAGGGACAAGCTCCCCTTTTCCGGATAGAATTCAAAATATCTCATTACTTCCTGGCTGTTTATCTGGTAGTTGTTATTATCATTGTTTCTGTCTTAAGAAATCAAATTTACTATTATATGAAAAGAAGATATGCACGGGGTTATGATCTTCAAAATGTGCTTATCATTGGAGCGGGCGAAATGGGTAAATCTGTGGCCCAAAAACTTTCTCAATATCAAGATTTAGGTTTTGTCGTTCAAGGCTTTTTAGATGATGACAAAAAGCCTGGGGAGGTGATTAAAGTTGATGGCGGCTTTAAAGTTCTAGGGCCAATCAATGCTTTAGAGAAGATTTTAGAAAAGAACAATATCAGTGATGTTTATGTAGCTCTGGATTTAGAGAATTATCCTCAAATTATGGAAGTGTTTAAAGTTGTTAACAAATACATGGTTAATGTCCGTCTTATACCTGACCTTTTCCAGCTTCTAACCCTTAAAGCCAGAGCTGAGGACCTGGACGGTTTTCCTGTCATCAGTATTGATGAACCCCCTCTCCAGGGAATAATGCGTTGGCTAAAAAGAGGCATGGATATTGTTATTTCAGCCCTGCTTCTTTTACTTTTTTCCCCTTTTATCCTTATAATTTCTTTTCTGATTAAAATTAGTTCTAAAGGGCCAGTTCTCTATCATCAAGAAAGAGTAGGTCTGGATGGACGCCGCTTTATCATGCATAAATTCAGAACAATGATCTCTGATGCTGAAAAAGAAACAGGCCCTGTCATGTGCAAACCGAATGATCCTCGCATAACCAAAGTAGGAAGATTTTTAAGAAAGTTCAGTATCGATGAGATTCCTCAGCTTATCAATGTTCTCAAAGGAGAAATGAGTTTGATAGGCCCGCGGCCTGAAAGGCCAGTTTTTGTTAAGAATTTTAGAGAAAAATTTCCTAAATATATGCTCCGTCACAAAGTTAAATCTGGCATTACTGGTTGGGCTCAAGTTCATGGATTAAGACAGGATACCTCAATAGAGAAGAGAATTGAATATGATTTTTATTATTTACAAAACTGGTCTTTAGCCCTTGATCTAAAAATAATTTGGTTGACCTTGAAAAAGGGGTTTATAGACAGGAATTTGAGATAGGTTTAGACCTGCTTAGCAGCAGTCAAGAGACGAAGGCCGATATAAATATAGTGGATGCCCGAAAGAAGAGTTAGAATTAGAGTTAGATAAAAAATCTGGTTTAAAACAGGGGGGGAAGTCTGAGTATAATTAAAGATAAGAACGAGAAGGAGTACAGTTAGCTGGCAGAAAATAGTGGCTTTGCCTAAAAGAGTAGGTTTAATCTGTTTGTAATTGACCAGAAGATAGAGACTCAGGGTACCGCTGCTAATGATTATATCGCGGCCAACAGCAGCCGCTGTCAGCCAGAGAGGGATATTATTGGGAGAGCTGAGTGAAGGAAAAGTCAGGGTAATAAATGCAGTCGTAGCCAGCAGCTTATCAGCCGCAGGGTCGAGAAAAGCCCCTAATTTAGTTTTTTGATTCCAGAGGCGAGCTGTTAGACCATCAAGAAGGTCTGTAGAACCAGCTATCAAGAAAATAATTAAGGCTTGGAGAGATTTGTGTTTGAGGACCATAGCCAAAAAGATGGGCACCAGCAGAATCCTTATGGAGGTTAAAAGGTTAGGTACAGTTAAAAAATTAGTCTTATTTTCTGTGGTCATTAAGTCCTTTTAAGTAAATAGATGATAACTGCCTATTTAATCAAAGTCAAAATAATATTGAGGAGCCTCTCGGCTTCATGACCTGAAAGAGGAAGATCTGGATTAAAGGTTTTCTCTGAAGAAAGAGTCATGATATCGTAAGAAATAATCTGGACGATGGGTAAATAATAGACATTCTGAGGTGAAACATCTGAGATCTTTATTTTCTCCAGGGGAATTTGACGTATAAACTTATAGCCTTTTCCCTTCAAATAATTTATTAAACGCCACAGTATTTCAGCCATTTCGGCTCTGGTCACAATTTTTTTTGGCTGGAAAGTATGGTTAGAATAGACATCAAGAATTCCCAAGGTAGTTGTCTTAAGAATGTATTTAGAAGCCCAAGAGGTGGAAATATCAATAATTATCGGCGGTTTTGAAGTCGGCTCCCCCAAAAAGTCTTTAAGCTTAACAGCTAGCAAAGCAGCTATTTCTTCCTTAGAGATTGCCTCTGAGGCCGGAATTGCTTTGTATTGGCTGGGAAGTTCAAAAATCCCAAGTCTGTTCTTGAGGGTTTTAATTCTTTTCTCTATTTTTTTATTGCCGGGCTCCATTTCCTGAAGTTTTTCATAAACATTTAAACTGCGAGGGTAGTCTTCGGCTTTAAAAAGAGCATCGGCGTAAGTTTCTAATATTTTTTTGTTTTTAGGATTATTCTGAAAAGCTGATCGGAGGTGGACCAAGGCATTCTGGAGATTGCCTTCGTTGGTATAAATTTTAGCCAGAGCTAGGTTAGCTTCGGTGGACTGCGAAGAGTAATAAAGGGCTTTCAAGAATGCCTGTTTACTTTTTTCTATTTGCTGTTGGGCTAAGTAAGATTGAGCTTGACTCAGGGCTTCTTTTGTTTTTTTATTTTTTAGCGTAGCATAGGTTTGTTTAGCCCAAGGATTATCGGGTTCTATTTTTAAAACTTCTCTTAGGGCAAGAAATTCCTCCTCTTCACGGCCTGTTTTCTGATAAACTTGAGCCAGCCCCAGGTGGACCAAACTCATTTGGGGAGAATTTCTTAAGGCCTGCTTAAAATACATTTCTGATTCTGAGAAATTGTTAAGGAGTAAAGAAGCATAGCCAAGGCCAACATAGTAAAAAGGGTTTTCCTGGCCAAGCTTGGAAATTATTTTAGAGGCTTTACTTCCTTTTCCTTGTCTTATGTTTGACCAGGCCTCCTCAGTCAGAATTCTTTCATCCAAAGTGAGTTCACTGACAATGGTGGGGGGCAAATTGCTGATATAAATTGAGGGAGGTGGAGGCTGGTAAGTAGCGCAGGACCAGAATAAATAAAAAAGAGAAAAGATAATAGCTATTTTTTTTACCAATTTACTTCTCCTCTTTTGAGATATGGCAGATAATTTATGATTAACTTGGGATTGGCCATTATTTTTAACTCATAATAATCGTTGTTTTCTCTTCTTTTCAAGACTATTGACCATTTGGGGAAGGAATACATCATTTCTTTTTTTGATTTTGGAATACGGAGATAAAAAAGTTTCATCTCTTTAAAAAGCACTTGCCGCAACTGGTGCTTAAGAGCCTCTGTGCCTTCTCCAGTTTTGGCCGAGATGTAAACTACTGGCTGGCTTGGATTGCTATTTTTCTTTAAGAATTTTTCTTTTTGACCGAGAAGATCGATTTTATTGAAAACCTTCACCAGTGGAAAGTGGCTGAGGCCAAGCTCAGCCAGAATTGACTCTACAGCCTCTATCTGTTGCTGATAATTGGCTGAAGTTATATCAATAACATGACAGATGCAGTCAGCCTCTTTAAGTTCTTCAAGGGTAGCCCGAAAGGAAGAAATTAGTTCTAATGGAAGATTTTTGATGAAGCCAACAGTATCGCTCAAAAAGAAGTAAAGACCGTCGGCAAAACTTACTCGGCGCAGGACTGGATCAAGCGTTGAGAAATATTGTTTAGAGGTGAACATTTTTTCGCGAGAAAGAAAGTTAAATAAAGTGGATTTACCTGCGTTAGTGTAACCTACTAAGGAAACTACAGGCACCGGTCTTTTTTTTCTGCTTTTTCTCTGGTTTGCTCTTCTTTTTTGAATTTTTTTGATATCTTTCTTTATTTTTGAAATTCTGTCCAAAATCCGGCGTCTGTCTTCTTCCAGCTTCTTTTCTCCAGGACCCCGGGTTCCGATGCCTCCTCCTAAACGAGAAAGGACTTCTCCTTTTCCCAATAAGCGAGGGAGGAGGTAATTAAGCTGAGCCAGCTCAACTTGAAGCTTTCCTTCTTTACTTCTAGCGCGTTGAGCAAATATATCAAGAATAAGTTGAGTTCTATCAATTATTTTTCCCTGTATTTCTAGCTCTAAACTTCGCTGTTGAATAGGGGTGAGATTATGGTCAAAAATAATGAGGTTAGCTCCGAGTTCTTCTTTTAAATCAGCAATTTCAGCCACTTTGCCTTGGCCGATGAGGAATTTGGGACTGATTTCTTCTCTGTATTGAAAGACCTCTCTGATGACCTCGGCCCCCGCTGCCTCGGTTAAATATCTAAGTTCAGTCATAGATTCCTGGGCTTCAGCTTTTTGTCTTTTATCAGTGGCCATATGAATAAGAATAGCTTTTTCCTTGTTCATTTTAGATTGTTTTTAATAAAGTTTATTATTGAAGATATTTCATGAGGAGGAAACCAGCTAATGCCCTTCATTTTCCTAAACCAAGTCATCTGTCTTTTGGCATAGTGACGGGTGTCTCTTTTTGTTAGTTCCACCGCTTCCTCTAAAGTTAATTCTCCTCTCAGATAATGGAGGACATGTTTATAACCTAAAGCTCTGAAGGGCAGCGAGTCTTCTCTTACTCCTGATTGGAGAAGATTTTGAACTTCGGTTACAATTCCTTTTTCAAACATTTTATCTACTCTTTTATCAATTCTTGCATAGAGCTCTTCTTTTTTTAATTTTAACCCAATTTTCAAAATATGAAAATCCTTAACAGGAGATTCTGTCTTTAAGAAATGCTCGGAGATTGGCTTTTGAGTAGCATAATAGACTTCTAGAGCTCTTATTATTCTAATCTGGTCATTAGGGCTTATTTTTTGGCTATAAACGGGATCAACCTTTTGCAGCTCGTGCCACAATTCTTTCAGACCTTGTTGGGCAGCTTTCTGCCTGAGCTTAAAACGAAGAGCTGGATCGCTCTTTCCTTCAGGGAAAAGGCCGTCCAGCAGGGCTTTGAGGTAAAGACCAGTGCCTCCCACAATTATGGGTAGCTTATTCCGGCTTAATATATTTTGAGCTGTATCCAAAGCCAGATGGACAAAATCGGCAGCGGTAAATTGCTTTGATGGAGGAATAATATCCAGCAGATGATGGGCAATACCTTGGCGTTCGTTCAGAGGAACTTTATCTGTGCCGATATCAAAGCCTTTATAAACCTGCATTGAGTCACAATTAATGATTTCCCCTTCGAAAATTTTGGCCAGTTTGATAGCTGTTTTACTTTTGCCAACGCTGGTCGGGCCCAGAATAATGAGCAGATTCTTTGTTTTAGCTTCCAATTTTAATTAAGAGGAAGATTACCAGAAGAGTCAGGAAAATAAGAAGAGCCAGAAGTTGTTTTCTCTTCAAATCTCTTCTCCTATTTTATCCAGATTTCGGACCAGAATAGTTTCATGGTTGCTTCCTAGATTTTTTTTTATGGCTAAGACTTCAGCCACTAAAATTTGGTTTAAATCTCGAATGAGATCAGCCTGAATCTTATCCTTGGTGTAGACTAAATTGGTCTTTAGAAGACCACCCGGATCTAACTGGCCACTGGCTGTAATTTTACTTTTTTGCCATAAGGGAGAAAGATGAGGTTTTGTTTCCTGCCAGCACTTTTCAATCACATTAAAAGCTACCGGTCCTAGTTCTTTAGATAAATATTTAAAAATATAAGAAAATTTGTCATTGAAACATCTTAAAACAGCAGCTATATCTAGAGAGGCTCGGTTGGAATATATATCATTTGATTTTTTACTCAATATTTTCTTTGCGGTCATCACTTTTTTAAAAGGTTAATACCATACTAAGGGCCACTTTTCAATTTTTTTGAACGGAGAAAACAATAATTTGACTATCTCATGTAGCGCAGGCTTATAAAAGCTAAAGCTATGTAAAACAGGCTTTTTATCAACCAGAAACCATAGGAAACGAGGAGAGCTTTTTTCAATTCTATTTTAAAGATATGAGAAAGAGCATAACCAAAAATGCCGAACATCCAGAGCTGGAAAAAATCAAACTGACTGAGAATTATAAAACCAGGTGAAGTCACCTCCAGCCGGGGGAAAAGGAGAGCTACGCTGGTAGTGGTTTGGACCACAGAACGGCGGCTTAGGATCAAAAGCAAGCGGAGGCCATTGCCCAAGATTTTATCAATAAAGTTAGCATGAAGATAAGCGGAAAAAATCTGGCGGTAATTTCCTTCAGTAGATAGAAAACGACCTAAACCGAGCAGGATTAAGCTGGAGAGAAGAAAACCAACAAGGACAGTCACTGGAGTCATCAAAAAGGGACGAAGAATGAGGCTTGTTTTAGAAGGATTTTCCAAGCGTTCAACCATTTGATTGAATCTTTCTTCGCCTATTCTTTCTTTAAGCTTCAAATTGTTTTTTATAAGTTTTAGATTATCCTGCTGAGAATAAGGTTGAATAAGATAGGTAAAAACCATCATAGCTATCAGAAGTAGAATAAGGGCATCAATCCAGATAGGCTTGGCAGAGAGAGACTTAAAAGTCAATTGAGGGTTAAAAAATATTCCTTGGAAGCGATTTAGAAAGTTCATCTGGTGTCTCCTTGGACTTCTTCTTTTTCAATTTTGCCGTCTCTTATATAAATAATCCTTTGAGCCTGGAGAGCAATGTCTCGGTCATGGGTGACCATGATGATAGTGTTGCCCTGAGCATGGATTTTGTGGAAAAGGTTTAGGATTTCCTGGCCAGTTTTAGAGTCAAGATTGCCAGTTGGCTCATCAGCTAAAAGGAGGGAAGGTTCATTAACCAGAGCTCGAGCTATAGCAATTCTTTGTCTTTCTCCTCCTGAAAGTTCAGAGGGACGATGGCTCATTCTATCCAGCATTTCTACTTTTTCTAAGGCATTTAGGACTTTTTGCTCTCTTTCTTTTTTGCTAGCTCCTTTGTAAATAAGAGGAAGTTCCACATTATGAAAAGCAGAAGCCCGCGGTAGGAGATTAAAAACTTGAAAGACAAAACCTATTTCCTGGTTGCGAATTCTGGCTAATTCATTTTCAGCCAAAGTACTGACTGTTTTTCCCTTGAGGTAATATTCACCCTTAGTTGGGGTATCAAGACAACCGAGGAGATTCATTAAAGTCGATTTTCCAGAACCAGAAGGACCCATAATGGCCACAAATTCGTTGGTAGCAATACTAATTGAGACTCCACACAGAGCTTTGACCTCCTGGGAGCCCAATTGGTAAATCTTCCACAGATCTTTGGTTAGAATAAGCTGACTGTTGATGGTCATCATTATGATTTTCTTTTTACTTCAGGCTTAATCAAGGTACCGTCTTTAAGCTGACGCAGAGAATTATAGGGCCCAACGACAACTTCTTCTCCCTCTTTTAGACCTGAGGTTATTTCAATCATCATCTCGCCCATGATTCCTTTCTTCACAGGACGGAATTTAACTCTTTGACCCTCGACCACATAAATGCCTTCTTGCTGAGTTGACTTTTCTTTTTTCCCTTGGCCTTCCCCTTCTTTTAGAACCAGTGAGGAAATGGGAACAGCTAAGACATCCTTTTTATGAGCTGTGATAATATCAGCCGAGGCTGAAAGGCCAGGTTTTAGCTCAGGAGGTGGGTTTTCTAAAGTGATAATTACTTTAAAATCTTTAGATTCTTGAGAGGCTGTTAATTTTTGAAGAGCAGAACTTCCTATTTCTGTTACTTTTCCTTTAATGATTTTTTCTGGAAAAGCATCAATTCTGATTTCAGCTGGTTGGCCCAAGCGAACATTGACCACATCAGTCTCATCTACCTCAACTTCAACTTGCATCACTGATAAATCAGCAATAGTCATCAAAACTGTGCCCGGGTTGTTCATAGTACCGATCATGGCTACTTCTCCCTCTTCTACTCTAAGGCTGGTGATAATGCCATCAATGGGCGAGTGGTACACTGTCTTGCTTAAATTATCCAAGGAACTTTGATGGGAAGCTTCAGCCTGCTTTATTTGGTAGACGATAGAATCATACTGAGCTTTGGAGATATCATATTGAGCTTTAGCTGATTCTAGTTGTTCCTTGGAAATAAGCTGTTCTTTATAAAGCTCTTGTTGTCTCTTGTATAAGTTTTCATCTCTTTTTAGAGCAGCTTCGGCTTTGATTAGCTCCGCTTTATAGGAGCGGATAAGAGCTCGATCTCTTTCAGCCGCAGCTTCATATTGAGCTGAGTCCAGTTTTAAAAGGAAATCGCCGGCTTTAACCATCTGACCTTCTTCGACTCCGATTTTCACAATTCTGCCAGGAATATGAGCACTGATATTAATATTTTTCTTAGGCTTAACTTCTCCGGATGCAGAAACAATAGAAGTTAAATCATGCCTGCTTACCTTTTCGACAGTGACTTTAAGGGATTTTTCTCTTTGAGCCCGGAGATTAAAAAATATAATAAAGGCGATGATGGCAACGATAGTAACCAAAATTATTACTTTTTTTCTTCTCTTAAAGAAGCCTCTTTTTTCCTTCATTTCTTCTGTCCTTTCGGAGTTATTATCATATTATACTACGTTCTAAAAGGCAAAAAGTTTTGGCAAAATGCATAAGGGGGGGTCAGGTCTTCAAATTTGACATTTGTTTTTTAACAAATGAAAGGAAAAGGCAAAGCTCAGATTTTAACATTTAACATTAATTTTATGTCAAATTTGAAGACATGATTCTTAAACTTAGTGTTGCTTGATAAGAAAAGAGTTGATAATATTTAACAAATGAATTTGAATAAATTTTTGATTGAAGCTAGAACAGCTGCTCAGAAAGCGGGGCAACTCCTCAAAGCTAATATAGATAAAGCAGCTAAGGTCTCTTTCAAAGGAGAGGTGGATTTGGTAACTGATTTTGACTATAAGGCTCAGAATTTGATTTTCGACTATTTATCCCAACGCTTTCCTGATCATGATTTTTTAGGCGAAGAAGGATTCCAGCAACAGCAAAGGAAGAATTGGCGATGGATAGTTGACCCCCTGGATGGGACGACAAATTATGCTCACCACTTTCCCATCTTCTGTGTCTCGTTGGCCTTGGAATGGAAAGGGAAAATTGTTTTAGGAGTAATCTACGATCCCATGCGGGAGGAAATGTTTTCAGCCCTGAAGGGCCATGGGGCTTTTCTTAATGATCAAAGGATTTATGTCTCTGGAGTTAATGATTTAGATAAAAGTTTAGTGGCCACAGGTTTTCCCTACGACCTTCGCCAGAGTAAAATTAATAATACAAATCATTTTAACAATTTTCTGTTGCGGGTTCAGGCCATCCGCCGCTGCGGCTCAGCGGCTATGGATCTTTGCTATGTGGCTTGTGGACGTTTTGACGGCTTTTGGGAGTTAAAGCTTAAACCATGGGATATGGCTGCTGGGGCCTTAATAGTCGAGGAAGCTGGAGGGCGGATTACTGATTTTCAGAACCATGAATTTAGTGTTTTTGGTTCTGAAATACTAGCCACCAACGGGCTTATTCACCTCCAGATGGTCGAGGTCCTCCAGCTTGGAAATGAAAAAGATAAATAAGATGGAGACCTTAGCTTTGATTAGGAAGTTTAAATTGAAACTGAGAGTATTTCCTTTTCTCATTTTTAGCTGGATACTATTTAGCTGGTTTTTATCGCCAATATTGGCCGATCAGATCGGCCATAGCCAGCAGCTAAGGAATCAACAAATCTTCAGGGTAACAGTGCCGGCTAACCAGAGCTGGACTGATACCGGCCTGGAGGTGTCTCAGGGACAGGCTATTATTTTTGAAGCCAGCGGTATTATTTGTCTCCAGCAGGGAAATCCCATCGCCAATTGTGGCCCTGATGGCTATAAACTAAAAACAGTTCAGCAGCCTCTCCGGGATCAGAATATAGGTGCCCTAATCGGGAGAGTAGTCAAGCTCATCTCAGTTGAGACTGATAAAGAGACTGGCGAGGAAATTCGAAATGAAATTATTAAGAAATTTTATATTGGGCCGACAGCCAGAGTGGAAATGCCTCTAAGCGGACATCTTTTTTTAGGTATTAATGAGAATTTGGTGGCTGATAACTCAGGAGAATTTAAGGTTATAATTTATCTCTTAAATTAAATAAAAACCAATCTCTCTTTAAAAACTTTTTGCCTTCACTTTTAATCTCTTGAAATTTTTCATCTTAACTTATTAGCCTTAACTTTTTATGTCTGTTGCCATTTACTTTAAACTTTAAGCTTTAAATTTATTACTTTTTTTCTTAGAATTT
>Ga0190360_1000260_pt1 | contig 30008 bp, 34 predicted proteins | sample 48721834_MG_FD_161271 | JGI IMG/M metagenome (GOLD analysis project Ga0190360, IMG submission 161271) | Hydrothermal vent microbial mat bacterial communities from Southern Trench, Guaymas Basin, Mexico - 4872-18-3-4_MG | ecosystem: Environmental > Aquatic > Marine > Hydrothermal vents >...
TGAGGAAATATATTGGGGCATACATGGCTGTACTCGGTGGCGTTGATTGTATTGTTTTTACTGGAGGCATAGGAGAGAAGTCCTACTATGTAAGGGAGAGAGCACTGAGTGGTCTCGATGGGCTCAGGATCAAGATCGATCCCTACAAAAACAAGAAGAATGAGACTGACATAGGAACAGGAAAGGTCAGAATTTTGGTGATTCCAACCAATGAGGAACTTGCAATTGCAAGGGACACAAGGGATATTCTCAAATCCATGCCTGAAGTGCATAAGGATGTGGAGACAGAGGAGTTAATAACAAAGGAGCTTACCCTCCTGACAGAAGAGGAAAAGGCAAAGCTCGTTCTGCTGTGGGCAGAGAATCCAGCAATGCCTGTAGTAGACCTGACAAAGAAGCTCAATAAGAGGATAGGTAAGAAGATACATGTGCAGTCGGTAAAGAGAGAGCTGGAGATATTGGGACTGTCAAAAAATTAAATTGAGGAAACAATAGATTGGTCAAGATAGATAAAGAAGAAGCTGGCTGGATAGTAGCGATTAGCTGGCTCAGTGCTCTCGAGGAGGCTGCAAGAGATTTTCATGGTACAAGACCAAGGATCTTTTGTGAAAGGGCTTATGAACATTCAGTGCAGCATTTCATACATCGACTTGGTGATGAGTATGGTATACATGTGGCAAAGGCAGATTCAATCAGGAAAGCGGTTGAAAACTATATTGAGATCGGTGTTGCTGGTGGAGTGTTCCGCGATGCGAGTGATTTTAATCTTGAAGAGCTTAATCCTTTTCATTTGGAAATTACAGTTCATGATTGTAAATATTTAAAGAGCTGCAGGTCACTAATCGATCACGGATTCTCGATAAGGGACCTGACTTGTGCCAGAATAGGATGTTTCAGGGCGGCGGTGAAGGCCATAGCAAATATCGATTGTGATTATCAGGTTCAGGCCTTCGACATCGAAGGTGACTGCAAGGGATACATCGAGCGGTTGTAATCATGGGAAGAGGAGAGAAAACAATCGAAAAATTGATTCAAATGGTTAGAGATGGGGATGATCCCGGTGAGAGGAGAGAAGCAGTCATAGAGCTCGGGTATAAAAAGAGCAGAGAGGGCTATGAAGTTCTCGTAGAGCAGCTCGATGATCCTGCACCGAGCATAAGGCATGCAGCAGTGATTTCTCTCGGAAGGCTTGGAGATGTCGGGGCAATCGAGGAACTTGTAAAACCAAAAATCTTCAAGTCGCCAGTCACGAACATAAGATGGGCAGCTGTTAGTGCCTTGGGAAAGCTCGGAGATTACAGAGTAATTGATCATCTAATAAAGGCAGTGGATGATCATGAGTGGATCGTGAGGAATCAGGCTATAACAGAGATAAAGGGAAAGATCCAGGAGATAATCGAATGGGGAGATATACGATGTTTGCGGATTCTTCTCAGATTGTTGTCTCTCGATAACAGTGAAATTGTAGAACTTGCCATCGAAGGATTATGTGGTCTTGGGATAGAATCTATCGATATGTTAATAGAAGCCCTTAAAAATCCATCTCCTTTATTGAGAAAGAATGTGGCAAAGACTCTCGGCAGAATGAAAGCCGAAAAGGCGGTATTCGCACTTATCGAACTTACCGAAGATCCTGATTGGAAGGTCAGGAGCAGCGCTGTTGAAGCACTTGGAAGCATAGGAAACAAGAGGGCAGTAGAACCAATAGTTCGGTGTTTGAGCGACAACGTTGAGAGGGTCCAGCAACAGGCCATGAGGTCTCTGTTGCGTTTTGGAAAGTTGAGTACAGAGCCACTGTTAAATGCACTCTTGTATGAAAAAGATAAATTCAATCTGAGGGCAATTATCCTGACTCTTGGTGAATTACAAGACCTCAAGGCAGTGCCCTCATTGATCAATAATTTAAGAAGCAGCTATTTTGTTATTAGGATGGCTGCAGTAAAGGCATTGATCAAATTTGGTCCACAGATAAAGGATAGTCTTATCCCGAACCTCTCTTTCAATCAGTCTGATATTAAGCAGCTTCTCAGTGATGCAGATAATAGAGATAATCCTTATTTTCAAATAAGAGCCATTAAGGCCTTAGGAGGACTCGAGGATCACAGGGCGGTTGGTCTTCTTAAGCGGCTGGTTGAGGAGGGCAGTCCAGAGGTTCAGGATGGTGCAATAAGTAGTTTGATACAGATTGGCTGCGCTGCATGGGGAAGATGCTGCACTCTCATGGTGCTGAGTCAGATAGGTGATGAATCCGTAATTCCTTATATAATAAAGTCTCTGAAAGATGATTCAGACAATGTACGGCTTGAAGCAGTCAGGGCCCTGGCAAGGATTGGCGGCAGCCATGCAATTAAACCATTGATAGAGACCGTGCGTAGAGATCGAGATCCATATATAAGATATGAGGCAATAAGACTGTTGCGCAGAATAGGTGTTGGTTATGATGAAGTTTTAGATCTTGCTCTCTCCGCCCTTTATGACGACTCAAGAAACGTACGCTCTCAGGCTGCAAGACTTTTAGGTAATTTTCACAACGAACGTTCGATCCGTCCACTGTTAAAGGCAACCGCAGATCCGCACTGGAGTGTGAGGGAGAGTGCAGAGTGCAGCCTCCTTAATTTTGGGCAGAGGGCAGTACCGCAGTTGATAAGGGCATTAAATGAAAAATCGTGGACAACAAGATTTCGAGCAGCAAGACTTCTAGGTGAGATTGGAGATAAGAGAGCGATAGGACCACTGGAGCTCCTTTTGAAAAAAAAGGGAGAGAGAAACAAGGTTCGAGAGGTAGTTCGTGAGTCTTTAAATAGACTTTATGGTAGTGCCGCAGCATAATTTTTCGGAGTAGGCGATGAGAATAAAATTAAAACGTGGTGAGAAAGAAAAGAGATTTATTGATAGGGTAAACGAGCTTTCCGGGGAAAATGTATATAGCTGTTATCAATGTGGACGTTGTTCTGCAGGATGTCCTTTTGCCTTTGAGATGGATATTCTTCCAAACCAGATGATAAGGCTGGTTCAGATCGGTCAGGAAGAGGAGCTAATGGGTTCAAAGGCACTGTTTCTTTGTGCATCATGTTTTACCTGTCAGGCTCGATGTCCTAAGGGAATAAATATTGCAAATGTGGCCGAGGCGGTACGCCACCTCATCGAACCAAAGGGCAAAGATTATTTTGGACCAAACGAGGTTCCTGTAGAATTGGCCGATGAACTTCCTCAACAGGTTCTTGTTGCCGTGTATCGGAAGTTCAGCAAATAATCGTGGTTATGGGCCGCAGGCAATGGAGAGATAAGAAGTGATAGAAGTTTACACGACTCCTTATATTTGGCCTGTAGCTTTTGTCGTATAGGAAAAAAATAGGAAGAAGCTATAATGAGACTTCATTATTTTCCTGGATGTACGGTAAAGGAAAAAACTACCAATTTAGATAGTTCCACTTATGCTGCAATGGAGGCTTTGGGGTATGAATTGGTGGAGCCGGAAAATTGGACATGTTGCGGAGCCGAATTTCCCTTAAATGAGGAAAAGATCATAGGCCTTGCTGCTCCTGCTCGGATTCTTCGTCAGGTGGAGTTGGAGGGAGGAGATAAGGTTTTTACGGTATGTTCTTTTTGTTATAATGTATTGAAAAGAACAAATGAAGCCATATTAAAAGATCCGCTTAAGCATAAGAGGATAAATGCATATTTAAAAGATGATATAAAGATCGATCATATAAGTAAAAAGAAGACGACAGGTTTTCCAGAGTATAATGGTGAGGTTAAAGTTCTTCATTTATTAGAGTTCATCCGTGATGAGGTTGGCTATGAGAAGCTGCGTTCTCTCATAAAACGTGATATCAGCGGTTTGAAGGTTGCGGCATATTATGGATGTCGTCTCCTCAGACCAAAGGATGAAGCAGGAATCGATGAGCCCGATGACCCATCGATTTTTGAGGAGTTTCTTGAAAATATTGGATGTAAGGTTATAGATTTTCCTTTCAAACAAGAATGCTGTGGATCCTATCTTTCTGTATCGATGCCAGAGGCAGCTTCGGAGGCTTCGTATAATATAATCCGTTCTGCACAGCTTAACGGAGCCGATGCATTAGCATTGAGCTGCCCTCTTTGCTATTACAATCTCGATCGCAGACAGGATAGAATTAAAGAGAAATTCTTAGATTTTACAGGAATGCCCATACTCTTTTTTACACAGATTCTTGCATGGGCTCTTGGAGTCGAAGAGAAGATTCTGGGACTGGATCAGCACTACTTTGATCCCCGTCCCGTTTTGGGAATCGAGTCGAAAGCTGAGGTTGCATCATGAATGGAAATGGAAAGAAAAAAAGAATTGGTGTTTTTGTTTGTCATTGTGGAGTCAATATCGCAAGTGTTGTAGATGTGGAGCGGGTTGCAAAGGAGTTGGCCTCTTATCCTGGTGTGGTTTTTTCGACAGACTATGTATATATGTGTTCTGATCCTGGTCAGAAATTGATTCTTGATACAATCAAGGAGCAACAGTTAGATGCGGCAATCATTTCTGCATGTTCACCTACACTTCACGAGAAGACTTTTCAAAACGTGGCCAAGCTGGCAGGAATCAGCCCATATCAGATCGAGATTGCCAATATTAGAGAGCAGGACAGTTGGGTTCATTCCGATAAAGAAAGAGCAACAGAAAAGGCCATCAGGATAGTAAAATCTATGGTGGAAAAGGTCCTGCAAAATGAAAGCCTTGAACCAATAAAGGTTGGGATAAATCGCAGGGCCCTTGTAATTGGTGCCGGAATCAGTGGACTGCAGGCTGCACTGGATATAGCGGATCATGGATACGAGGTTCTTCTTGTCGAGAGAAATCCTTCCATCGGTGGGCACATGATCCAGCTATCCGAGACATTTCCCACTCTTGACTGTTCCCAGTGTATCATGACTCCAAAGATGGTAGAGGTCTCACGGCATCCAAATATTAGAATTATGACTTACTGTGAAGTTGAATCAGTTTCGGGTTTTGTTGGTAACTTCAAGGTCAATATAAAAAAGAAACCTCGATATGTAAATGAGACTCTCTGTAATCTGTGCGGCGAATGTGAGAAGGTATGTCCGCAGGTTGTGCAGGATGAGTTTAATATGGGACTGTCATTTCGCAAGGCTATATATATGCCTTTTCCTCAGGCGATTCCTGCAACTTACACACTTGATATAGATAACTGTCTAGGCCTTCTTCCCATTAGATGTGGAAAGTGCAAGGATGTATGTGATGTGAATGCAATAGATTATGATCAGCAGGAGGAGATTATTGAGGAAGAGGTTGGTGCAGTAGTGGTGGCAACAGGTTACGATCTTTACACAATGGATCATCTCGGTGAGTATGGTGGTGAGAAGTATGAGGATGTTGTAAATGGGCTTGAGTTTGAGCGTATTCTTTCTGCTTCTGGGCCTACTGGAGGAGTGGTTCGCAGGCCTTCTGATGGCAAGGTACCAAAAAACATTGTATTTATTCAGTGCTGCGGTTCAAGGGATCCTGAGAATCACAATCCCTATTGTTCGAAGATCTGCTGTATGTATACGGCAAAGCATGCAATGCTATATAAGCACCGTGTTCCTGACGGCAATGCAACAGTTTTTTATATAGATATAAGGACAGGTGGTAAGGCATTTGAGGAGTTTTATCAAAGAGCCATAGATGAAGAAGAGGTACTGTATATAAGGGGAAAAGTTTCAAAGATCATAAAAGAGGGTGATAAGCTTATCGTCTGGGGCTCTGACACACTAACTGGAAAGAAGATTGAAATGGAAGCGGATATGGTTGTACTGGCCATGTCCATGGTAAAGACGGAGGGTGTAGAAGATCTTCTGAAGAAACTAAAGATCGCAGTGGATGCTAATGGATGGCTTGCAGAGGCACATCCAAAACTGCGGCCTGTGGAGAGTCTCAATGCTGGTTTCTATCTTGCAGGATGTGCACATGGACCAAAAGACATTCCAGAGACTGTATCTCAGGCATCGGCTGCTGCGGCCAAGGTAGGAGATCTGTTTGCTCAGGAAGAGCTAATCCATGAACCAACAATTGTACCAGTAAATGAAGATCTATGCAGTGGCTGCGGTATATGTATTCCTGTTTGTCCCTACAATGCCAGATCACTCGATCTGGAGAAAAAGGTAGTTAAGGTCAATGAGGTGCTATGTGAAGGATGCGGTGCATGTGCTGCTGCTTGTCCTTCTGGAGCAGCACAGCAGAGGAATTTGACCGATGACCAAATATTCTCGATGGTTAAAGCTATGTTAAAGGGTTGATTATGTTTGAGCCTAAGATTATATGTTTTATATGTAACTGGTGCACGTATGCTGGAGCAGATCTTGCTGGAACTTCAAGAATGGAATACGTGCCCAATGGGATTAATCTGAGAGTGATGTGTTCCAGTCGGATTGATCCACAGCATATTCTCCATGCCTTCAAGCAGGGTGCAGATGGGGTTTTGATGGGAGGATGCCATCCAGGAGACTGTCATTATGTTGAGGGTAATTATAAGACTCTCAGGAGAGTCATACTATTCAAGAGGATGCTGGAAGATCTTGGAATCGATAAGGATCGTCTCCGGCTGGAGTGGATATCTGCAGCCGAGGGTAAAAAATTTGTTAAGGTAATGAATGAATTTGCCGAGAAGATAAGGGCGTTGGGTCCCATGAATCTTGATCGTTTGACATTAACGAAAGAGGATGTCAGTCATGAGTAAAGTTGCAGTTGACAGCAAAAAGAAAAGCAAAGCAAAGAAGAGTTCTCCTAAAACTTCGACCAAAGGGGCAGCGAAGGCCGTGGACGAGAAGGTTCCTATATTTATTATGGGGAAAAAGTATGAGGTTCCGGCTTCTCTAACAATTCAAAAGGCCTTGGAGTATGCCGGATACCAACTCATTCGTGGATGTGGATGTCGCGGAGGAATCTGTGGAGCATGTGGAACTGTTTACCGCTTTCCAAATTCCTACAGGATCGAAGTCGGTCTGGCCTGCCAGACCGTGGTTCAGCCGAACATGTATATAACACAGATTCCTTTTTTCCCTGCCAACAAGGCTGTATATGATATCGAAAAATTGGAGCCTACAGGCTCTACAGTGGCGGCATTGTATCCAGAAATTTTTAAGTGCGTTGGTTGCGGAACCTGTACACGAAGCTGCCCGATGGATATCGATGTCATGGAATACATAGCAAGGGCGATTAGAGGCGATGTTGAGGGTGCTGCTAAACTTTCGTTTGATTGTGTGATGTGTGGGCTCTGCACGGCAAGGTGTCCTGCAGAGGAGGTTCAATATAATGTGGGAATTCTTACCAGAAGACTTTATGGGCGTCATATTGCACCGCGGGCAAAACATGCAGAAGAGGTTGTGAAGAAGATAGAAAAGGGACGTTTTAAGAAGGATATGGAAAAATTGAAGAAGATGGGAGTGGATCAGCTAAAGAAGATTTACAACGAAAGAGAGATTGAGCCAGATTTAGCAGATGAATTCTGGGAGCCAGAAGATAAAAAATATATTGTTCAGGAGTAATAGTTTTTAATATCAAATAAAATGTTTAAATAATCCATTGTTGATGGAGAGAAGGTTATGCCATACACACAAGAGTTGAAAGAACTAATAAAAATTGTAGAAAAGACCAGACCGGAAAGGGTAGAGAAAAAGAGGAGAGGCGAAGAATTTCCGGCCATGACTCTTAAGGAGAGGGAAGATATATTAAAGTATCATCCCGATTTCAATGAAAAGGGAAGGTCAGAGATCAAGGTTGGTCCTAGCAAGGGCTACAGAATTGCAAATGAGATTGTGGAACTGCTTCATGCAAAGAGCAGGGTAGATCCCAAGGTGGTTGATATATCGAATCCGGATTATGAGACCGATGTGCTCATAATCGGTGGGGGTGGAGCCGGAACTGCGGCTGCTTTGATGGCGAGGGAAAAGGGAATGAAGGTTCTTATAGCTACAAAACTGCGTCACGGCGATGCCAATACTATGATGGCAGAGGGTGGAATTCAGGCTGCAACAAAGAGCGAAAAAGATTCTCCATTCTATCACTATCTCGACTGTATGGGTGGGGGTCACTTTAAAAACGATCCTGAGCTTGTTGAGACTCTTGTGATGGAAGCCCCCAAAGTAATGATGTGGCTTGACAAATTGGGAGCAATGTTCTCCAAGTATGAGGATGGACGTTTTAAGACACTCCATGGAGGTGGCACATCCAGAAAGCGGATGCACTATGCTGGTGACATTACTGGTGCAGAGATCATGAGAACGATCCGGGATGAGGCAAGAAATCATCCTGCAGATATAAAGGTTCTGGAATTTTCACCGGCTGTAGAATTAATACTGAACGACAAGGGAGCATGTGCAGGAGCTGTTCTTTATAATCTGGAGACAGAAGAGTATCTTATAGTTAAGGCCAAGGCTACTGTAATGGCCACTGGTGGTTCAGGACGCCTTCATATCCAGAATTTTATGACAACCAACCACTATGGAGCCACTGGTGATGGGCTGATACTTGGATATAGGGCCGGCGTTCCATTAAAATTCCTTCATACAGTTCAGTACCATCCTACAGGAGCGGTTTTTCCAGAGCAGGCCGAAGGACTGCTTATCACAGAGAAGTTTCGAGGTGCAGGAGCAAACGTTCTTAATATCGAAGGGAAGCAGTTCGTTTATGAGAGAGAACCGAGAGATGTAGAGGCTTCGGCCTTCATCAGGGAATGTACGGTTAGAGGGAAGGGAATACCAACCCCAACCGGCAAGGTCGGTGTATGGTTGGACTCACCAATGATCGACATCCTGAGAGGAGAGGGAACGGTTCGTCGTGAGTTTCCTGGTAAATGGATTCTATTCCATCGCTATGGAATAGATATTACTAAAGAACCCATGCTGGTCTATCCAACGCTTCATTATCAGAATGGTGGACTCGAGATTAATAAGAGAGGGGAGACCGTTATCCCAGGGTTAATTGTTGGTGGTGAGGTCAGCGGTGGAGTACATGGAGAAAACAGATTGATGGGGAATTCTTTACTGGATGTAATGGTCTATGGAAGAATTGCAGGACTTACTGCTGCTGAGTATGTAAAGAAAAAATTTAAAGATGGGAAGCTTACTCTTCAGCACGTTGAGAAATACCACAAAGAGCTGGAAAGAGCAGGTGTCGACACAAAAGGGCGAGTATCACCAATGATTTTACCAGATTACAGTAATCCCGAAGTCAGGAAAAAACAGTTAACAACATGTTATGTCGGGACATTGAGATAATTTTATGAATGGATGGCATCATGCATATTAGACCCAGAGAAAAACCTTTTGGCTTTGAAAAACCAAAATCTCCCCAAGGGGAAATCGAGATAATAGAAGATAGATGTAAGGGGTGTGGATTTTGTGTTGAATATTGTCCGAATGATGTTCTGAAAATTTCGGATAAATACAATTCAAAGGGATATCATCCACCTGAGGTGGTGAATGAGGAAAAGTGTTGCTACTGCGGTTTTTGTCAGCTTATTTGTCCGGACTTTGCTATTTTTATTGTTGAGAAAGAGTCTGAAAAAAGCAAGAAGGCAGAAACCGTTGAGAGTAAGAAGTAGCGGATACTAGAGAGCCACAAAGAGTTAAGGTTTTTAATTAGATAAAAGGGGATGTAATTGAAAGAAAATCAAAAAGGTGTATTAGAAGGGAAGTATAAGCTGAGTGGTAATCAGGCATGTGCCGAAGGAGCAATATCTGCTGGATGCCGCTTTTTGGGGTATCATCCCATTACACCTTCTTTTGAAATCGTTGAAAGATATGCACAGAGATGTGGAGATGTTGACGGTGTATTGATTCAGATGGAAGATGAGATTTCTGTTCTGGCGGCAGTATTGGGTGCTTCTTGGACTGGAAGGAAGGCCATTACGGTAACTTCGGGTCCAGGACTTTCACTGATGTTGGAGCATGTTGGGTTGGGTGTTATGTTAGAGACTCCCTGTGTGATAGTCGATGTTCAGCGTGGCGGTCCTTCAGAGGGTCTTCCCAACAGTCCTGGTAGCGGTGATGTGATGCAGGCAAGATGGGGATCACATGGAGATTATGAGCTGATTGCGCTTTCGCCCAACTCGCCTCAGGATATGTTTGACTTGACCATAGAGGCATTCAATTTTTCAGAGAAGTATAGAACTCCTGTGCTGATTATGGCAGATGAGGCAGTTGGCCATATGACAGATGAGGTTGTTATATCACCACCAGAGCTTGTAGAGAGAAAATATTATCGCGGACCAAAGGAAAAGTATCTGCCTTATAAATGGGATAAAGATTTAATACCACCAATGGTAGATATAGGTCAGGGGTATAAGTTCCATGTAACTGGTTTGACCCATGACGAAAGAGGATATCCAGTAATGGATGAATACTGCCAGGAGTGGAATGTACATCGGTTAATAGACAAAATTCGTCTCTATTCTGATGAAATAGTCAGAATAGAGGAAGAAGAGACAGAGGATGCCGATGTTGTTGTTGTTTCTTATGGTATCTCATCGCAAGATGCACAGAATGCTGTAAAAAGAGCAAGGGAAGATGGGATTAAGGCTGGAAGTTTAAGATTGGTAACCATCTGGCCATTCCCAGAAAAGCAGGTCACAGAGCTTGCGCGAAAGGTCAAGACATTAATAGTTGCAGAGATGAACTATGGGCAGATTTTCTATGAGGTTGAGAGGTGCAGTCGTGGATCTGCCAACACTGTTTTGATCAGCCGTCAGCCGTCTCAGGTTCACCATCATGAAGATATACTTGAAGCAATAAAAAAGGTGTAGGAGAATTTTAATAAAATGGAAGCCTCAAAAACGCTTACAATAGAAAAAGAGCAGAGACATCCAATGGATGAGCTGCTTCGCATGGACAGGATTCCTCATATCTGGTGTCCTGGGTGCGGTATTGGTGCTGCAGTGAGTGCATTTGCTGCTGCACTGGAAAAATTAGAATTCGATCTTGATAAGGTGTGTGTTGTTTCGGGAATCGGATGTACGGGAAGGGTGGCTGGATATATTAAGCTCGACTCCTTTCATACAACACATGGCCGTGCCATTCCATTTGCTACAGGAATCAAGCTGGGAAATCCTGACCTAAAGGTTGTGGTTTTTTCGGGAGATGGCGATCTTGTATCGATTGGAGGAAACCACTTTATCCATGCGGCAAGAAGAAATATCGATATGGTTGTCATCTGTGTAAATAACTTCATTTATGCAATGACTGGGGGACAGGTTGCTCCTACGACTCCTATTCCTGCATATACTACAACTTCACCGTTTGGTAATTTCGAACCTCCTTCGAATATTCCAAGATTGGCAGAAGCGGCCGGGGCAGTTTATGTGGCCCGATGGACCGCTTTACATCTCAGAAGGCTGACAGAGTCTATTGTAGAAGCATTTCAGAGACCTGGATTTTCGGTTGTAGAAGTAATATCTCCATGCAGCATGTATTATTCAAGAATCAATAAACTTGGAGAGGGTATAGACATGCTGCGGTTCTATCATGATAATGCGATAATCAGGCATGGTGAACCGACAGAGAATCTTGATATAGATTATCAGAAGCAGATCATCATTGGCAGGTTTGTTGATAGAGAAAGGCCAACATTTATGGATTCATACAGGAAGTGGCTTTCTGGAGCCGAGTCCATAAGTAAGGAAAAAGTAGATGAAAAGAATTAATTTGAGTAATAACGGAGGTAGCGATTGAAGGCAAATCCCGAAGATGTTTTCACGGGGGTTTACTATATAGATGGGGATGTAGCCTGTGCATACGGGGCAATAGCTGCTGGCTGTAAGTTTCTGGCAGGTTATCCAATAACCCCATCTACAGAGGCGGCCGAGGCATTTGTAAGAAGAGCACCAGAAGTTGGTGCACTGTTCATACAGATGGAAGATGAACTCGGTTCAATAGCAGCGGTTCTGGGTGCAGCATGGGCAGGGAAGAAGGCCATGACTATAACTTCCGGGCCGGGTTTTTCTTTGATGATGGAGAACATAGGTCTTGGTGCTGCCTTAGAGATCCCCTTTGTGATTATTAATATCCAGCGGGGAGGGCCCTCTACTGGGGTTCCGACTCGTACTGGTCAGGCAGACATAATGCAGTCACGGTGGGGGTCTCATGGAGATTACGAAGTGATTGCCCTATCTCCCGATTCACCACAGGAAAGCTTTGAATTTATGATCAAGGCATTCAATCTGGCAGAACGGTACCGTTGTCCTGTAATGTTGATGTCTGATGAATGTGTTGGCCATATGACAGAAAAGGTTGTGATACCCCCGGCATCTGAAATTGAGATCGAGCCGCGCAGGTTCTATAAGGGACCAAAGGAGGACTATATACCTTATAAGAGGGAGAGTGATCTTGTATCACCAATTGTAAAGGCTGGTGATGGATACAATTTGTATATAATAGGCCTGACTCATGATGAGAGGGGTTATCCAATCTCCGATGAGGAAGCACTAAAGAAAGATCTTGATAAGATTTCAACGAATCGTTATTTGGTTGATAAAATAAGAAAGAATCGAGACGATATAATTGAAGTTGTAGAGGATCAGATAGATGGAGCAGAGGTAGTTGTGGTTTCATATGGAATAACGTCTCGAGTCGCTTTAAAGGCAATTGAGCAAGCTAGAAGTGATGGCATAAAGGTTGGAAGCCTTCGGCTTATAACAGTATGGCCATTTCCAGAGAAGAGGATAGAAGAGATTGCGGCAAGGGTGAAGGGCTTTGTTGTACCCGAGATTAACTACGGACAGGTTGCATTCGAGGTTGACAGATGCAGTCATGGAGAGGCAAATGTAATTCTTGTGCCTCATGGTGGCGCATCTGTACACGATCCAAAGGATATTCTTGGTGCTATCCATCGGGTTGCATCTGAGAAGAAGAGATATGAGAATGTTATTGAATATACAACGGGTCTTGAGATGTCAGTCTTTGGAAAGAGACTGGCCGAGATAGCCCGGAAATAGATAAGAAGGGAATAATATGAAAGCAGAAGAAAAAAACACAGAATTAGTTGTATCTGCCTTTCATGATGCCTTGGAGAGAACACCTATAGAGAAAACAAGAGTTTGCATGGTTTCAGATATTCCGTTTCCCCCGAGATTAATTCGTCCTCTTGGAGTTGACTTTTTTCATACCACACGTGGTAGAGCGATTCCTTTTGCCACTGGTATGAAGCTTGGGAATCCTAAATTAAAGGTCGTGGTTTTTATTGGTGATCTGGTAACACTGGGAGGCAATCATTTTGTTCATGCTGGCAGAAGAAACATGGATATTCTTATAATATGTGTAAATGATTCTATATATACAAGGATTGCGGGTGAGGAACTGCCTGTTAAATTAGAACGGATTCGTTTCTCATCATATGGATCTTTCGAAGAATCTTTCAATATCCCGCACCTTGCAAACTCGTGTGGTGCTGTTTATATTGCCAGATGGACTGCATTGCATAAAGAGGAGCTGAGCGGTTCAATATCATATGCATTACAGAAGAATGGTTTTTCATTAATTGATGTACTGAGCCAAAAGTCAGATATATTAGAATTTTATCACACAAATTCTGAAGTAAGGGAAGAGGAAGACACAAATAATGTGGCAATAACAGAGGATAAGAAGATTATCGTAGGGAAATTTATCGATCGTCAGCGTCCTACATTTATTGATTCGTATAATAAGCAGCTCTCTCGGGTAATGGGAGATAAATTTGTAAAGATTGAAGTTTAGTATGAACTAAAAATAATGAGAGATTAGGGTAATGATTGAGATAAGATTTGCTGGATTTGGAGGACAGGGAATTATACGCTCTGGTATCATCTTAGGAAGAGCTATTTCGATCTATGATGAGAGATATGCCACAATGAATCAGTCCTTTGGCCCTGAGGCGAGAGGTGGAGCATGCAGCTCACAGCTTGTAGTATCCGATACAAAGGTTCTTTATCCATATGTGACAAGAACAGATTATCTGGTTGCAATGTCGCAGGAAGGGTATGTGAAGTTTGAGCCAGAACTTAAGGAGGATGGGATTCTTATTACAGATTCCGATTTGGTTAAAACTAATACTAAAAAGAGAGTGCTTTCTATACCTTCAACACGTTTTGCAGAAGAGCTGGGAAATCGGATTTTTGCTAATGTCGTAATGCTGGGATTTGTGACAGCTACAACAAGGCTTGTTTCTGTTGAGGCGATGCGAAAGACAATCCCCGAATCTGTACCAGAAAGATATGTTGATAAAAATCTACAGGCCTTTGATAGGGGATATGAGTTTGGACAGAGTCAAATGGAGAAGAAGTAGCATTTTCGTTCTAAGTAAATTTAAGAAAAAGGGGGAAGAATGAACAGATTCGAAGAAATGAGTGAAGTGTTGAAGGTTCTGGCTCATCCTGCACGATTGCAGATTGTTGCCGGATTGACAAAGGATGAATGCAACGTGTCGCAAATTCAAAGGAAATTAGGATTGCCGCAGTCGACTATATCTCAACATCTCAGGATACTCAGAAATGGTGGGGTAATAAAGGGAAGAAGAGAGGGAACCAAGGTATGCTATAAGGTGACAAGCGATTGGGCAAGAAAGATTATTAAGATGCTGGACGAGAAGGTTATTTTTTAAGATACTATATCTGATTATCTATATGTAGTGTTTTTACAATGTTTTAATAAGAATTTGATAATCTTAGTCTTAATAGTAGAAGCATAGTTCGGCAAATTGTCAAAAATAATTAAGGAGGTAATAACAATGGCTAAAATGGCAATCACAGTGAATGGAGCAGAACCAAAGAATGTGTATCCACCTTTTATTATAGGTTCTTCTGCAGCAGCAAGTGGTGATGAAGTAATCCTTTTCTTCACTCCAGGCGGTGCACCTGCTATGGTTAAAGGGGCTCTTGAGAAATTAAATGATGCTGCAAAATCACTACCCGATTTAATAGAATTGTACAAAGGACTGATTAGTTTAGGGGGCAGGTTGCTTGTATGTGAACTGGCATTCGATGTTCACGATTTTACTGAAAAAGATTTGATCGAAGGAACAGAGGTGGTGGGAGCAACAACATTTGTTTCTGAAGCTCAGGGTGCTCAGTTAACATTTTCTTTTTAAAACAATTGGAGGGTTAAAATGGCTGTTAAAAAATTGAATGCAATCGGATTGAAGTGTCCTCAGCCCATACTGAAAGTGGCTGCCATGCTTCCTCAATTAAGTCCTGGCGATACATTGGAAATCGAGGCGGATTGTCCTTCTTTTCCAAATGATATTAAGGCATGGTGCCAGAAGACTGGCAAGACACTGTTAATGTGCACAACTGATGCCAATGGAAAACACTTAGCACAAGTTCAGATATAACGAGGAATAAAATGAATACCAACGGAAAAGAAGGATTTGAGCCGAAAATTGTCGGATATCTTTGTAACTGGTGTACATATGCGGCAGCCGATCTTGCAGGGTCTTCAAAACTTGAAATTTCCCCCTCTTTTACAGTGATTCGTGTGATGTGCTCGAGCCGGGTGGATTACAATCTTGTGCTTACAACATTTTTTAGTGGAGCAGATGGAATCTTGATTGCTGGATGTCATCCTGGCGATTGCCATTATGATAAGGGTAATTATTACGCTCGAAGAAGATATGGCCTGTTGAAGAGCGTGCTCGGGGCACTGGAAATGGATTCTGAAAGATTGCAGTTGTCATGGATATCTGCTTCTGAGGGTAAAAGGTATGCCGATGTTGTTAATGAGTTTAGTAACAAGATAAAAGAGATGGGACCAAATCCGATAAATAGAAATGCATATTACTAATTAGAGAAAAGATAAATTTCATTTGACCAGATTCATGTGAGATAAACTATGAATAATTCATACGATGTTTTGGTAGTAGGGGCAGGCATAGCTGGTATGGAAGCGAGCCTGCTGCTGGCAAAAGGTGGAAAGAGTGTGTGTTTGGTCGAAAAGCTTCCACTGATTGGTGGGAACATTATCAAGAACGAAGAAAATTATCCTCATCTTGAATGTTCTACCTGCATGGTTGCTCCTATTCAGCAGGAGATATTACAGAGACAGGACATCGATGTAATGACTCTCTGTACAGTAGAGAAGGTAAGTGGTGATGAGGGTGATTTTAGTATTACTCTTAACAAGAAGCCTCGATATGTCAGTCTTGAAGCATGTATTGGCTGCGGAGCTTGTTATGAACCGTGTCCTGTTAGCCTTAAGAATGAATGGGAGGAGAATCTATCAGAAAAAAAGGCAATATATGTTCCCTGTGCTGGTGCACTGCCCAATGTGCCAGTAATAGATGCAGAACACTGTCTGAATTTGAGCGGCAAGAAGAGCTGTAAGGCATGTCAAGAGGCCTGTATGTTTGGTGCAATCGATTTTTCGGAGAAGGCGGAGAAGGTTCAGATTCATGCTGGGGCTGTAATAATAGCAACAGGTTTCGATATTCTCGACACAAAACGGTTCGCAAATCTTGGATATGGAAAATTTAAGGGTGTATATACATCCATGGAATTTGAGAGATTGTATGCATCAAACGGTCCAACATCGGGTGAACTGATTCTCAGGGACGGTGAAAAGACTCCAAAATCGGTTGCCATTGTTCACTGTGTAGGACGAAGAGAGAGAGGTTACTGTTCTGGTGTTTGTTGTATGAGTTCTTTTAAACATGCCATTTTTATAAAACACAAATTGCCAGATGCCGATGTATATGAATTTCATTCTGATATCTGCGTGCCCGGAAAAAGGTCTCAGGAGTTTTTCAGAAGAGCCAAGGATGAGGGAGTAAATTTCATTTTTCAACCAGATCCAGAGAGTTTAGATGTGAGAGAGAATGGAGCGGGTCTTGAGATTACATACAAGAGGGAAGATGGCAGAGAGGAGAGGATTTCTGTCGATATGGTGATTCTTGAGTCGGCAGTGGTTCCTGATGAGAGCACACCAGAGATCGCAAAGATTTTTGGAATCGAGCAGGACGAGAGAGGATTTTTTAAAACATCAGATCAAATAATGGATTCTGTGGAGACCTCCAGGCCCGGAATTTTTGTTGCTGGGTGTGCAGAAGGGCCCAAGGATGCGCAGATGGCAGTTATACAGGCCGAATCGGCTGTGGGTAAGGTCATGAATTGTCTGATGGTAAATGAAAAAACATAGGGAATATTTGGGAGTATCAAATGAGCATGAAGATAGGTGTATTCATATGTGAGTGTGGGCCCAACATTGCAGAACACATAGACATCGATTCTGTAATTAAAAAGATAGTTGCAACAGAGGAATTCAAAGATATAGAACTGGTTATAAAACGCCACAAGCTGCTTTGCTCGAATGAGGGACAGGAATTTCTTGAAAAAGAAATAATATCGAATGAGCTTACACATCTGGTGATTGCCGCATGTTCTCCCAGAGACCACGAATCTACCTTCATAAATGTTTGTAAGAAGACCCCACTGAATCCATACCTTTTCAAGATGGTCAATATTAGGGAGCAGTGTGCATGGATCATTCCTGATAAAGAGGAGGCAACTAATAAGGCTGCACGATATATCAGGGCAGCTATTCGCAGGGTCCTATATCAATCAGAGCTTCTCGAAAGGGAGATAGAGAGCAGACCAGATGTACTAATTATAGGTGGAGGAATAGCTGGACTGGAGGCCGCACTCTCCTTGGCAAGTAAAGAGAGGAAGGTCTATTTAGTGGAAAAAAAAGAATCGTTGGGCGGAAAGGCATCGTTGTACAATCTGTTGCTACCAAGGCAGTCCGGTGGTGTAGATGAAATTCAGAAAAAGATACAGGATGTTGAGAACAGTGAAAACATTCAGGTCTTTACAGAGACCGAGGTTGAGAGTGTTGTGGGATTTTTTGGAAATTTTGAGATTGTTTTAAAAAGTTTAAAGGCCGATGAGTCAAGAACAGAACTTAAGGCCGGTGGTATAGTTGTGGCAACAGGTTTTGACCTTGTAAATCCTCAAGCTCTGTCCGGCTATAAATATACAAAGGATGACGATGTATACACCTCTCTGGAAATAGAAAAAATGATTTATAGCGATGGAAAAGTTTATCTGAAGTCTGGCGAGCAGCCTCGATCGGTAACCCTTGTAAATTGTGTTGGACGGGATGAGAAGGGGTATTGTTCCAGAATATGCTGCGGCGCAATGATTAAGATTGCAAAGGCAATCAGAGATCTGTCGCCGGATATTAAAATTAATGTATTGTACAGAGATCTTTGCCTTCCACATAAAGAAGATCAGCGATTTTTTGATGAGGTAAAAGAGAGCGGTGTCGACTTTATTCGTGTAAAGGGCATTAAGCTCAAAGAGAGGCGGATCGAATATACAGGAATGGATGGATCCAAATCAGAAATAACATCAGATATGGTAATCCTCGCTCCGGCAATGGTACCTGCGGAGGGGACCGAAGAGTTGGCCGAGATTCTCGGAATACCCTTAGACGAGACAGGATTTTTTCAGGAAGCACATTATCATTTAAATCCTGTATCAACAACAACCGAGGGAATCTATATTGTGGGAGCGGCCAATGGTCCTCAGGGGATCTCTGAGTCGATATTGCAGGCTCAGGCTGCATGCGGGAAAATATTGACGCGACTCATACCGGGTGAGAAAATCGTTCCTGAGGTCAAGGTGTCTGAGATTTTAGAGTCTTTTTGCACAGGATGCCGTACATGCCTCGAAGTGTGCTGTTATGGTGCTATCTATTTTGATGAAGAAAAGGGAGTGTCGGTGGTCAATGATGTTATTTGCAGGGGATGCGGTAACTGTGCTGCAAGCTGTCCATCTGGAGCCATTCAGGCCAAACATTTTACTTCTCGACAGCTTTATACAGAAATGATAGAGGCGATAAGGTAGATTAAAATAATCAAAGGAATAATTAATGAAAGATATTTCAAACAAGGGTGCACTGATTCCTGTAAAAGGAGGAGTCAGAAAGACTATCTTGGAATTTGCGAAAAGTTTATTGAGAGAGGGTGTTTTTGATGGTATACTGATATCGATGAGAGTTCCGGCAAAGGACTCCTATGCATGGGTATTAATAAAGGATCCCTCTTTTATTGATAAAGCAACTCCTCTTGCTCCCATAATTGCTGTTCAGGGTGCAAAGGCCCTGAAGAGTTTTACAAGAAAGGGTAAGGGAAGCATGAAGATTGCAGCAGTCATGAGGCCGTGTGAAATAAGAGCAACTGTGGAGCTTGTCAAGCTCAATCAGATACATCTGGAAAATATTACACTTATTAGTATTGATTGTCCTGGTGCATTGCCGATGTCTTATTATATTAAAAATCCAGAAGATGGAGAAAAGGACTTTAATGACCTGTTTTCTGGAAAAGACAGGACTGTTTCGACAAGGGCTGTGTGTCAGATTTGTGATCATTTTTCCATTCTTCCCTCTTGCGATCTTCATTTCGGACTGACTGGTGAGGAGGGAGAAGGAGTTTTTCTTATCCCGAATAGTGAGAAAGGTGAGAGAATATTAAAAGAAATGAAGATAAAATCTTCAGAAACACTCACTGATTGGAAAAATAGTGTTAAAGAACTCATTGAGGAAAGGAAAAAGCAGAGGGCGGAAAGGTTCCAAGAGGTCAAGTCCATGGTGGCAGGTTTTGATTCTATGTTGGATACTTTTGCGAAATGTATCGGTTGCCACAACTGTCAGAGTGCCTGCCCAATCTGTTACTGTCGGCTGTGCTACTTTGATTCAGCAGTGTCGAAGCAGGATTCAGATTTCATCTTGCAGAAGGCCAGACGACGGGGTGGGATATCTTTTCCTGTTGATCGAATACTGTTTCATGTAGGCAGGATGTCTCATATGAGTCTTTCATGTGTTTCTTGCGGAGTATGTTCTGATGCTTGTCCTGTTTCAATACCGGTAGCAGATGTATTCAGTTATGTTGCAGATCAAACCCAGGGTACATTTGAGTACAGATCGGGGGAAGATATTGAAGAGGCTATTCCGGTTGCTCAATATCAGTTGGAGGAGGTTAGAGGAGTAGAAGAATTGATAAAGCAAGCCGAGGAGTGATGATTAGAGATGAGTATTCAAATAAGAATCAAGAAGGGTGTAGAACAGGGATTGATAGATTTTCTCAAATTCCTGCTTACAAATGAAAAAGTCAGTGCTGTGTTTACGTTGCGGAAGACTCCAAAGGAAGGTGTTTATGATTATGGATTGATTACAGATTCAGAGATGTTGACGGATGCCGTTCCCCTTCATCCACTAATGCCAGTAAATGCAGGTCAGGAGCTGTCCCGTTTTACTCCAATGAAAAAACCTGTTGCAGCGGTTATCAAGCCGTGTGAGCTTAGATCATTTATCGAACTGGTCAAAAGAGCCCAGGGATCGATGGAGAATTTTCTATTGATTTCTTATACCTGCGCTGGTTGTTTTAGGTTCGATGTATCCTTGGAAGATCAAGGGAATAAACATCTTTCTGATTATTGGAAGGCAGTTGAAAGGGGTGAGAATCCTGAGGGTATTAGAGAGACCTGCACGGTCTGTGAATATTTTGTGCCAATTAATGGAGATGTGACAGTAAAGCTAATCGGTGAAAAATTTAATGATGAGGCTGTTTTAATATTCCATACAAAGAAGGCAGAGGAGATGGCTGAGGGATTCGAAGGGGAAAGGTCTGAGGTAGAACAGTTTAGTGACAAAATCGGTTCTCTTACTGAGAAGAGGCGTTCAGAAAAGATAAAACTTTTTGACAGGATCGGTAAGGAGATGAAGGGCCTGGGTGGTATGATAGATGTATTTGGGAGGTGTATTAAATGCCACGGATGCAGCAGGGTTTGTCCGATATGTCTTTGTATTCTGTGCGATTTTGAATCGAGTCTATTTGACTATGATGTTTCCCAGATAGAGAAGGAACTGCTCAGGAAAGGAGCAATGCGGCTTCCCACAGATACGATTCTATATCAAATTGGAAGGATGAACCACATGAGTTTTTCATGTGTTGGATGTGGGATGTGCACCGAAGTATGTCCTGCCAATATTTCTGTTTCTGCAATATTTTTAAGAACTGGTGAAGAGACGGCTAAATTGTTTGATTATGTTCCTGGCAGAGACATTGAAGAGCCTGTTCCTGTTACTGTATACAAGGAAGATGAGTTGTCAACACTGGGAGAGGAATAGAATAAGACTAATCTATTTTAATGGAGAGATGAAGTATAATGGAAGATACATTTTATCCTCGAATTGTTAGTTTTTTATGTAAGTGGTGCTCTTATTCTGGTGCCGATTTGGCCGGAACGAGTAGAATCAAATATTCTCCTTCAATATTACCAATTCGTGTGATGTGTTCCAGTAGAGTGAATCCTGTTTTTGTGATAAAATCATTTTTTGGTGGTGCAGATGGAGTTTTAATTGGAGGATGTCATCCGGGTGATTGTCACTATCAGTCGGGGAATTACCATACAAGGCGTCGTATTGCAATTTTACAGAAAGTGTTTGATTCTTTAGGAATGGAAAAAGAGCGGGTGAGGCTGGCCTGGATATCGGCATCAGAAGGATCGAGATTTGCTCAGGTGAGCGATGAGTTTACAAACAAGATAATAAGTCTTGGCGAGAATCCTGCAAAGAAGGAGATCTTTTTATAACCAAATAGTGAAGGGAGTTATATGAAGATTCATGAATATCAGGCAAAGGAGCTGTTGAGAAAGTTTGGGATACCGATACCAGAAGGTGAGGTAGTCGAGAATCCCTCGGATGCGGCTGAGGCTGCAGGGAAAATAGGTAAAAAGGTTGTTGTGAAGGCTCAGATACATGCTGGTGGAAGGGGAAAGGGAGGAGGCATTAAACTTGCTGACTCGAAAGAGGATGCAGAGATGAGAGCATCCGAAATAATAGGCATGAATCTGGTCACACATCAGACAGGCCCCGAAGGCAAACTGGTAAGAAAGGTGTTGATTGAAGAAGCGCTTCAGGTAGATAAGGAGCTATACCTGGGAATGGTAATAGATCGTGAAAATTCGAGAGTAGCAGTGATAGCCTCACAAGAGGGAGGGATGGAGATAGAGGTGGTTGCTGCCGAATCTCCGGAGAAGATAATAAGAGTTTCTGTCGATCCAAGGGTTGGGATGCAGCCTTTTCAGGCACGAAAGATAGCTTTTGGACTGAATCTTCCAAAGAAGTTGATGAGAGAGGGTACAAGATTTATTTTAAACCTTTATAAGTTATTTATCAATTTAGATGCATCCCTTGCAGAGATAAATCCCCTGGTCATAACAAAGGATGAGCGGCTGCTTGCTGCAGATGCAAAGATAAACTTTGATGACAATTCACTATATCGCCATGAGGATATACTCCAATTGAGAGATGTAAATGAAGAGGAGCCCACAGAGGTTAAGGCATCGGAGCACAAACTGAGTTATGTAAAGCTCGATGGAAATGTTGGATGTATGGTGAATGGTGCTGGTCTTGCAATGGCGACCATGGATATAATAAAACTTCACGGGTCGATGCCTGCAAATTTTCTCGATGTTGGCGGTGCGGCCTCTTCTGAAAGGGTAGAACAGGCGTTTAGAATTCTTATGTCGGATGAAAATGTAAAGGCTGTTCTCATCAACATATTTGGAGGCATAGTACGTTGCGACAGAGTGGCAAATGGAGTTGTAGAGGCAGCAAAGAGATTGGATATCAGAGTCCCGATAGTGGTCAGGCTTGCTGGTACAAATAGTGAAATAGCTGCCGAAATACTGAAGAACTCGGGACTGACTTTCACCGTTGCCAAGGATCTGGACGATGCGGCAAAGAAGGCAGTAGAGGCAGTAAAATAATAATAAATAGATTGTATTAATTCAACAATTATGAGGTTTGTATGAGCATTCTTGTAGATGATAAAACAAGGGTCGTAGTTCAGGGTATCACAGGAAGTGAAGGAACATTTCACTCTAAGAAAATGATTGAGTATGGTACTAAGATCGTTGCAGGAGTGACACCTGGTAAGGGTGGTCAGGTACATGAGGGTGTTCCTGTATTCAACACAGTTGAAGAAGCTGTTAGAGAGACAGATGCAGATACATCGGCCATTTTTGTTCCTCCGCCCTTTGCAGCAGATGCCATAATGGAAGCAGCAGATGCAGGAATAAAACTCATTGTCTGCATAAGCGAAGGTATTCCTACCCTCGATATGGTAAAGGCAATAACCTTTATTCAGGGTAAGGATGTTCGTCTGATCGGTCCAAACTGCCCTGGAATAATAACCCCTGGCAAATGCAAGATTGGAATTATGCCTGGTTTAATACATGAGCCGGGTAAGATTGGAGTAATATCGAGAAGCGGAACTCTTACCTATGAGGCAGTAGATCAGCTTACAAAAGAGGGATTAGGCGAATCCACATGTATTGGTCTTGGTGGCGATCCTATAATTGGAACAAGATTCGTGGATGCATTAAGGCTCTTCAAGGATGATCCGCAGACAGAGGGAGTGGTAATGATTGGTGAGATTGGCGGATCAGATGAAGAGAAGGCAGCAGAATATATAAAGAATGAATTCAATAAGCCGGTTGTTGCATTCATTGCAGGAAGAACGGCTCCTCCAGGTAAGAGGATGGGTCATGCAGGAGCCATAATTGCTGGAGGCAAGGGAACTGCTAAAGAGAAAATTGAGACCTTGAGGTCGTGTGGAGTTACTGTTGCAGAATCGCCTGCAGAGATAGGAAAAACTATGAAGAAAGTGCTCAAGCAGTAGAATCTTACTTAGCCCAATAATATTGGAGGTAAACAATGGCAAGGGTCGATATTGATAAGTTAAAGAGAATAGTTGGTGAAGAGAATGTTAGAAATAATCCTGAAGTATGTTACGTTTACGGTAGCGACTCGTCTGTACATGAGGCGTTTGCATGGGCAGTTGTGAGGCCGGAGACAAAAGAACAAGTGCAGAAGATCGTAAGGTATGCAAATTCTGAAAAGATTCCAATAATCCCCCGTGGATCTGGTTCTGGCATGTCGGGACAGGCTGTTCCTGTTAAGGGCGGAATTGTTTTGGATATGAAGAGAATGAACAGAATTCTTGAAATTAATCTCAAAGATTGTTACTGCAGGGTAGAGGCAGGTGTTGTTGACGATGATCTTAACAGGGCTCTTAAACCATACGGAGTCTTTTATCCCGTAGCACCCGCTTCGAGCAGGGTAGCAACTATTGGTGGAGAGATCGCAAATAATGCCAGCGGAGTAAGGTCTGTAAAGTATGGTGCAGTAAGAGATTCACTACTAGGTCTTGAGGTTGTTATGGCAGACGGCACTCTTGTCAAACTCGGCTGCTGCAATAGAGTAGAGGCTTCTGGTTACCAGCTCGATAGATTAATGGTTGGATCCGAAGGAACTCTGGGAATAATTGTAGAGGCTATTTTGAAGTTTGTACCAATACCAAAGTATAGATGTCTCGGAGTGGCAAACTTCAATAAACTGGAAGAGGCAGGAAATGCTATAGCTGCAATAATGTCGAGTGGTGCTCAGCCTTCGCTGCTGGAGTTAATGGATAATGTTGCAATAACAGCAGTGAACAAGACCATGGATATGGGACTGCCCGATGTTGAGGCAATACTTATGTTTGAGGCCGATGGAATGGTCAAGGAAGCAGTAGATCATGAAATCGAAAAGATGAAGAAGCTTTGTGAAGAGCAGAATGGTTTTGGAATAAAATACAGCTACGATGCAAAGGAAAGAACAAAACTGTTTGCAGGAAGGAAAAAACTATTTCCGGCCCTGTCGAAATATAAGGAACTCTATTCTTGTACATCTCTTGCAGATGATATGGCGGTTCCATATTCAAAGATGACAGAGATGGCAAGAATGATTCATGATATTGCTGATAGAAATAATGTAATCATGACAGCATATGGCCACTGTGGTTCGGGCTGTATGCATACAAAAATCCTGATGAAGGCTAATGAAAAGGGGCAGTGGGAGGATGCAAAGAGAGCAGTGTCTGAGATATATGAAAATGTGATTTCACTGGGCGGAACAACTTCTGCGGAACATGGAATAGGACTGTCAAAGGCTCCGGCCTTTAAAAAGGAGAAGAGTGATTCTCTTAAGTATATGAAGGCCATAAAGAGAGCACTAGATCCCAATAATATCTTAAATCCAGGTAAGATGATGGATGCTCCAGATGATTGGGTAAAGGCTACTAAGTTAAGATACAATGTTAAATAAAAACTAGAGGGATATGCTAATGGAATTCAGAAATCTAAAAAAGTGGCAGGATAAACTGCATGTTTGCATACGGTGTGGTTACTGTTTTGAGCACTGTCATATTTTTAAGATCACAGGTTGGGAATCTGATACACCACGTGGTAAACTGATAATGCTTTACGGTCTTCTTAGTGGAGAACTAAAGCCCGATGATTTACTTGCAGAGAGGATATTTGAGTGCTACATGTGTAAGAGATGTGATGCTACATGCTCTGCAAAGGTTGAGGTAACAGAAATATTCACCGATGCTAAAAATGATTTACTTGAAGCGGGTTTCGATGTTTATGGTACTACTTCGCGAACGGATGAGGATAAGTGCAGCAGATGTATGATTTGCGTTTCCACATGTATTCATGAAGCCAGGAGTTACGACAAAGAGAATGATAGGATCGTTGTGGATAGAGTAAAGTGTCAGAGTTGCGGATGCTGTGTAGCTGCATGCCCATCAGGGGCTGCGTATAGTAAAGAAGGATTTGGTTTAACCTATAAGGAAATGAGTAAACAGGTCGAACTATTTTTGGAAGGAGTGGCTCAATGAAGGCAAAGACTGTGATTTTCTACTGCAATTGGTCAACATATCCTGGACTGCAGCTGTCCAGATTTAACGATAATGAAAAACATGATGAACATAAGTATATGGTTAGCATGTGTTCTGGTAGAATATCTCCTGAGTTGATCCTGAAGACTTTTCAAAAGGGAGCATCAGGTGTGTTAATAACAGCCTGCCCGGATGATAAATGTGAGCATGGCGGAAATTATAAGACAATAGCAAGAGTCAGACTGATAAAGAGAATGTTAGAACAGTTTGGAGTAAATATAAATCGCTTAAAATTGGAAATGATCGATAAAGGTGAATCGGCTAAATTTAAAAACACTGTTGATAAATTTATGGGGGAGATCAAAGAAATTTGTTCTGAAAATTGATAGTAAATTATACTGTATAGTAAAGTAGTTCTTGACAAATTGATATTTTTTTATTTATTTAATATACATTAAAAAGTGAATAATTAATAAGGTATGATAAATGAGAATTAATAGAGTAAAAAACTTTTTTTACCTTTTTGTCCTGTCAGTTATAATTTGGCTTTGTTTAACTTCTAGTTTGGCACTGGAGGAATTAGTTACAGGAATAGGAATAAGTTTTATCCTAGCAATGTTTCTTGTAGGAACTTATTATAAATTAAACTTGCCTCCATTTTCACTAAAAAGATTTGGTTATTTTTTGATGTATATTTTTGTGCTGTTTAAAGAAATAGTAAAAGCCAATTTTGATGTTGCTTACCGAGTGATTCACCCAAAAATGCCAATCAAACCTGGAATTGTGGTGATAAAAACGAATCTGAAGCAGGATATTGCAAAACTCATACTTGCTAATTCTATTACGTTAACTCCTGGCACATTTACTCTTGATATTATTGGTGATAAGCTTCTTATTCATTGGATCAATGTAAAATCAGATGATATGGAAAGGACAACAAATATCATAGGAAAAAAATTTGAAAAGTATCTGAAGGAAATTTTTAAGTAAAACGGCAGGAGTAATTTTTTTAAAATGATAAATCGTAATATCAACATATAACAATAAAATATTTAAAAGAGGTTGTAAATGACTTACACTGTTTTTCTTGTAATTATTGGGGCAGGTATTTTTCTTTGTTTTTTGAGAATGTTAAAGGGGCCTACACCTTCTGATAGAGCAGTGGCTTTTGATACGATTTCTACGGTTACCACTGCTTTGCTTGTCTTTTTAGGCCTTGTTTTCGGAAGGTATGTGTATTTAGATGTTGCTCTGGTTTATGCAGTTTTAACTTTTATTGGCTCAGTAGCAATTGCAAGATTTTTAGAAAGGGGAATTTAAGTGCAGATGCTTATTGGAAAAATTATTATTGGAATTGGCGTTCTGTTTCTTTTCTTAGGAAGCCTTGGCATATTTAGGTTGCCAGATGTATATAATAGATTACAGGCTGGAACAAAATGTACAACTTTTGGAGCCTTTTTTACTATAATTGGCGTAGGGATAGCAGAACCCGCCTGGTTCTTGAAAACTCTAATTATTTCTCTGTTTATTTTCCTTACCAATCCAATATCAAACCATGCTCTTGGTAGAGCTTCTCGTAAAATCGGAGTCCCCTTGTGCAGTAAAAGTGTTGTGGACAAAGCCAAAGAGTTTAAAGAATACGGGGAGATCAAATGATTTTTGTTACCTTTTTGATTATTCTGATGATAGCTGCAGCAGTTGCTGCTGCAATTTTCAAGAACTTGTTAAATGCCGTGATTGCTTCTGGTATTGTCAGTTTAATAGCAGCGGTTCTTTTTTATTTTCTTCAGGCGCCTGATGTTGCCATGGCAGAAGCGTCCATTGGTGCGGCGCTCGTTACAGCAGTTTTTATTATTGCTTTAAAAAGAACAGGTAGGTATGAAGAATGAGAAAATTAATTAGTTTTATACTGCTTGCTGTGTTAGGTATAGGTATTGTTCGGCCTCTAAAGAAAATTCCCTTTGGAACGCCAAAATCTAAGGTTGGGAAATATTATGTTAATAATGGAGTTAAGGATACTGGCGCTACAAATATAGTTACATCTGTTGTACTCAATTACCGTGGTTTTGATACCTTGGGTGAGGTTACCGTCCTTTTCATTGCAGCACTTGGTCTGGGGGCTGTTCTGACAATCCGTACTGGAAGAAAAACTAAAGAAAAAATAGAGAAAGCCAGTATTGTTCTTTCCACAGGCTGCAGATTTCTTTTCCCGTTTATTCTTCTTATTGGCGCGTATATTTTTATTCATGGTCATCTTACTCCTGGTGGAGGTTTTCAGGGGGGAGCAATTATCGCTTCTGCCTATCTTTTAGTTTATCTGGGATGTAGAGGCAGAAGAGTAAGCGAGAAAGCCTCTTCGGTTGTAGAATCTCTTGCTGGATTAATATTTGTAATTGTTGGTCTGATTGGTCTCTCAGTGGGTGGTTATTTTTTGTTAAATTTTTTACCGAAAGGAATACCAAATTCCCTTTTTAGTGCTGGGATTATCCCTATTATTTATGTTGCTATTGGATTTAAAGTTGGCTCAGAATTGGCAGGTGTTATTGATCATTTAATGGAGGATACGTAATAAACGCTATTTGAAATTTTATTAGGAGATAGAAATGGATATTTCTACTGTGGTGAATTTCCTGACGAATTATGTTTATTATATTGGCTGTTTTGGACTCATCTTGATTGGACTCTATATTATTCTGGTTAAATCTAACCTTATCAAAGTGATTATAGGGCTTAGTATTCTCGATACAGGAGTTAATTTGTTTCTTATCTCTATCGGATATATTAAAAAAGGAACAGCACCCATTTTTTCTAAGTCGGGTATAGAGGCTAAGAATATGGTTGATCCTGTGCCACAAGCATTGGTGCTTACTGCTATTGTTATTGGCGTGGCGGTTTTGGCATTAGCACTCTCTCTGGCGATACGACTCTACCAGCATTATGGAACGCTTAATCTTCGTAAGATAAGGGAGCAAAAATGGTAAATCCAATACTTTTGATAGTTGTCCCCCTGGGTTTAGCTTTTACTATTCCTCTATTTGGTTTTATTTCAAAGAAGATAGAAAAATATGTGCCAGTGATAGGCATGTTGTTCAATTTATGCTTATCCATCTTTTTTATCCCCAAGGTTCTGGAGCATCCAATCATTGTTTCTCTTGGCGGTTTTCCTCCTCCGTTTTGTATCAATCTTTTTGTAGGACCAGTGGCAATTTTCTTTTCTGCCATTATTTCTCTTGTAGGTTTTTTGGTTTCTATCTATGCATTGAACTATATAAAAGAAGGTGCTACAGAAAAATACCACATGCTCTATCTTCTGCTGCTCACCGGAGCTACAGGTGTGGTTCTTACCGGTGATATATTCAATCTGTTTGTCTTTTTCGAAATTCTTTGTATATCTTCTTACGCACTGGTAGCATATCTACAAAATAAAGAAGGGATTGAGTCGGCTGTAAAATATTTAATTCAGGGAGCTATTGGTTCCAGTCTGATGTTGATTGCTATTGGTCTTCTCTATGGTCAATTTGGTACTCTCAACATGGCTGATATAGCAAAGAATATATCATCAGTGAGTTCTATGTCGCTGTTTGTTCCACTTGTTCTTTTTATTACAGGTCTTGGTGTAGAAGGAGCTATTTTCCCTTTAAATGCATGGCTCCCGGATGCTCATTCGTCCGCCCCTTCATCAATTAGCGCCATTCTATCAGGAATAGCTATCAAGATAGGCATATACGGTATAGCAAGAATTGTTTTCACAGTTTTCGGAGCTTCGAGTCTCTTCATGTTTTTTGTTTACCTTGGACTTATCACACTTTTGATAGGTGAGTTTTCTGCTTTCAGGCAACAAAATATAAAACGTATGCTGGCCTATTCCAGCATCGGACAGATAGGATTGATCGTATTTGCTCTGGGGATAGCCACTCCTTATGGCGTGAGCAGTGCCCTCTTCCAACTCCTGTCCCATGCTCTGAGCAAGGCTCTTCTTTTTCTATCAGTTGGATATATGATTTATCGCGCTGGTTCCATGAATATTTCTGATCTTGAGGGAATGGGCAAGAGGATGCCGTTAGCCTCTCTGGCCTTTACTATTGGGGCATTCTCACTCGTTGGATTACCCCCTTTTATGGGGTTTGCCAGTAAATTTTTGATTATCCGTGCCGCTCTGGCCAAGGGAGGAGTTCTATTTATTATGTTGATTGCTGTTGTGTTATTCGCTGCAGTAATTGAAGGGGCTTATTTCTTCAGGGTGGTACAGGTTTTTTATTTTAAAGGGCAAAGAAGTGATATAAAGAGGGAA